>OBEQ010936458.1_pt1 | contig 29039 bp, 22 predicted proteins | sample 1670901 | NCBI WGS metagenome assembly OBEQ01 (sample SAMEA104232315, study PRJEB22302) | groundwater metagenome | biome: forest; feature: aquifer; material: groundwater | place: USA | collected 2011-08-07 | depth 5.4 m
AGAACTGGAGCATTAAGGCCTCACGTCGGCCGACAGCGGCCAACGGCGGTGCAGGCACTTGTTTTCGGCCGAACCATTGGATTGACGAGACGGCGGCTTGCATGGAAATCATAATAGCCGCCGCTCGTCATCCTCGGCGTTAAAAATAATCTGCGCCGTGAAGAACGCTTCTATACGCAGCCGACGGCGGGTTACTGTACGGCGTCGTTGGTCGCGCCGGACGTGGTGCTTACCGCCGGCCATTGCATGGAGGACATCAGTTGCGCGGACGTGGCTTTCATCTTTGATTATACCGCTGAGCCGGGGCGGGACCCCTCTGTGGTTTCCGCCGCCAGCGTCTACGAGTGCGCCGAACTACTTCAGAGCGAGAAAGGCGCCTATCCTTAGGTTCTAGAGGTAGACGCGCGGGACGCGCGCGGCGGTGCGGCGCACCACGTGCGCGGCAATGGTCGTTCTGAGCGCTCCCGACTGCAAGGCGCACTTCGTGACATCGGCGCAGATGTCACAGGGCTCGTGGTAATAGTATGCGTCGGTCGCAGTCAGGAGCACAAGCGAGAAGGTCGGGTAGCCGTAGCCGGTGTACGGCTTGCCCTGGGGATCGCGCAGAATCGCGCCGAATTCCTTCCTGATCGCTTACAAGGTAGCCCGCTTCTGCCGGCGGCGTCGCGCGGGCGATAGGAGTAGCCGGAAGGCGAGGGGGGCACGCCTTCATACGATCCACCCCGCCCGATTGTTCCCTGTCAGTCGCGCTTCGTCGTTCAGCCTTTCTACTCGACGCTCTCGACCCAGGCCGTGATCGCGGCCAGCTGACCGGGGCCGGTCAGACCCGCCCACTCGAAGATCTTGTCGCCGGAGCCGCTGCCCAGATGCCTTCGTGCCCGAGGACGACTTCGAATTGTATCGCGCGTCCGGGAAAGACCAGCCGAACGTCCTAGACGGACCTGGTCTTAGGTCCTAGAACGCGAGCGCGGGTAGAAGGCTCGCGTGCTGATCGGTCCAAGCCGTCCCGCCCGCGTCCAAGACGCGCCAACCTTTTTTCCCGGCCAGCTTGCGGATGCTCGCGTCGTTGCGGCTGAGCGCCACCCAGACGGACGGTACCCGGCCTTCCACAACGAGGCCGGTGAACTCCGGGCGCTTCGCGGCGGCGGCGAGTCCGAGATCGCGCGCGGTCGCGGCGAGCACCGGCCTAAGGTCGAGATAGCGGTTGGAGCCGTGCAGGAGAATCACGCCGTCGGGCTTCAGGCGGCGCAGGTAGACGCTGAAAGCCTCCTTGGTCAGTAAATGAATGGGAACTGCTCCGCTGTTGAAGGCATCGAGAATGAGCGCGTCGTAGGCCGAACCGTCGGCGCGTTCGAGCGAGAGTCGGGCATCTCCGGTCACGACGCGGATCGCGGCGGCGCTGAGGCGCAGATGCGTGAACCAGCGCTCGGCGATGGCGACGACGTCGGGGTCAAGCTCGTAAAAGTCCATGGCCATGCCGCGCCGGCCGTAGGCCGCGATGCTCCCCGCGCCGAGCCCGACGATCCCGACCGAGCGCCAGCCGGAGCCGAGCGCTTTCCAGGCCTCGCCCAGCGGCGAGGTGAAGCCGTAGTACGACAGCGGCTCGCTTTGCCGCGCGGGCTCAAGAAACTGCATGCCGTGATCGGTGTTTCCGTGGAAGAACCAGCGCACGCCGTCTCGGTCCGAGACCGAGTAGATGCCGTAGAAGTTGCGCAGGCAATACACGTTGCCGGTCCGGTTTCCGGCCGCGGTGACCGCCAGGGCCGCGACGAGGGCGAGGACGGCCACGGTCGCCGCGGTCTTGCGGTTTTGGAAGATCTGCTCCCAATCCCTTGTTAGAATCGCGGCGACGGCGACCGCTCCGACGGCGGCCCAGTCGAGCGCCGTCGCGCCGATATGGCGGCCGAGCCATGGCACCGCCAGCCCGACAAGAACGCTGCCGAGCAGGCCCCCGGCCGCGATCCAACTGTAGTACTCGGCCATCGCGCGCTCGGAGGAAGGCCGTCCGGCCGCGAGGGACTTATGGAAGATCATGCTCAGCGCGAATAAGGCGAAGAGCGCGTACGCGAACTTGCCGAGGTCGAGCAGGCGGCTGAAAATCTGGGCCGGAGTCGAGTCCTTCGCGAACCAGAAGGCGAGCACCACGGGAATCAGGCACAGCCCGATCCAAGCGGCGAACATCGGCAGCATGGTCCGGTTCAGCCGCTCCGGATACCAGGGCACGCGCTTGAAATTCAGCACGAAGGTCAGCAGATAAATCGCGAGCGGAGCCGTCCACAGCAGAGGCACCGCGGCGAAGTCCATGCTCAAGAAATTCGTCACGGCGAGCAAAGCGGCGCAGGGCGCGGCGCTGAGCAGCAGCCACAGCACGCGCTCGCGCGGCGACGGGGGGCGGCCTTCCGCGGCCGAATCTCGGAGTTGGGCGCTCCAGCCCGGAGCGCAGGAAAGACACAAGGCCGCGTACGCCGCGTAAAGACCTCGCCACAACCAGCCTTGCGCCGACAACGGGAGCAGCGGCTCGATGATGAACGGATAGGCGAGCAATCCCACGGCGGCGCCCGCGTTCGACGCGGCGTACAAAAAATATCCATCCTTGCGCTCGGGCAGAGAGGATCGCATGAGCCAGCTTTGCGCGACGACGATCGTCGTCGACAGCATGAAGAACGGCGCGCCGACCGACCGGAGCAAGGCCCAAAAAAGTTCGCCGTACGGACCGGAGGGAGGGAACGACGAAGGCAAGGTCAACGGAAAGAAGAAGAAAGGCAACGACAACAAAATGGAGTGTATGCGCGGGTGGAACGTCGCTCGGCGCCCGTAGAGATAACCGAGCAAAAGCAGGCCTTGGAAAAAGACCATGGCGCCGGTCCAGACATAGGCGCTGCCGCCGAAGCGCGGCAGCAGCAGTTTCGCGGCGGCCAGTTCCAGGCAGAACGCGAGGAAGGAGCCGAGGAACGCGAGGGCCTGGAAGCGGAGTCTCTGGGACAAGCGGGTAAGTCTACTAACTCAGGTGGGCTTCCTCGACCGAGGAGGCCCAGGCGCAGGCGAGGATCGCGGCGCCGAGGGCCGCGAAGGTCCACTCGAGCGAGACCTTGGTGAGCAGGCCGACGGCGGGAAGCACGATGATGCCCATGAGCTGACGGCCCATGCCGACGGTCGAGAGCACGGTCGCGCGCTTGGCGCCGTCGATGTGCTTGTTCATGTAGTTGGAGATCACGACGGAGCGCGAGAGGCCGAACGCGGGGATCAGCACGAACAGCGCGCAAGCGGCCCACGGATTCGTCGCGAACGGAAGGCCCAGGTACGCGAGTCCCGGAATCACCGCGCTCCAGATCAGGTAGCGGCGCGCGCCGCCGAAGAGACGCTCGACGCGGTCGGGGCTGCTCAAGATCGCGATTTGCGACAGAGTCATCACGGCGGTGACGAACCCGTACGCGGCGACTCCGACACCGAGTTCTTTCAGGCGCGGCTGAAACAGCCACACGGTCATGAAGGACAGCATCCAGATGGTGACCGAGTCGAATGCCAGGGCGCGCAGCGGCTGGTGCGAGGCGAAGTAGCGCACGCCGCGCGACAGCACCTCCCGGTAGCCGGGCTTGAGGCCCTCTTCACCGGTCGGGGGCTCGCGCAAAGTCAAGCTCAGCAGCAGGCCGAGTGAGAAAGGGGCGAGCATGGCGAGCATCGGGACATTCAGGCCCCAGCGCGCGGCCATTAGGCTCCCTACGGGTGCGGCGATCGCGATCGCCCCGACGTCGAATGTGGCGAGCGTCGTGAGCGCCTTCTTCGAGCGCGATTCCTCGCCGCAGGCCTTGAGACTGTCGTAGACCATGGCCTCGTCCGCGCCGGAGGCGAGCGCGGCCGACGCGGCCCAGATGATCTCGGCGAGAAAGAAGCGCACAAGCCCCGTGCCCGTGGCGTAGATCGCCGTCGCGACCACCAGGCAGACGCTTGCGCAGATAAGCGAAGCCTTGCGGCCGTACTTGTCGGCGACCGCGCCCGACGGCACCTCGAGCAGAAATATCCAGAGGAAGAACCAGGCCTGGAGCAAAAATAATTGGGGCAAGGTCAGGCCGCCCCAATCGGTAAAAAACGGCACGAGCGCGCCCGCGAAGAAGTGCATCATGGTGAGCGCGCGCCAAATGTACATGCGCCGCACGTTGGATCGCCAGATTTCGTTTGAGCTCACGCGAGCGTAATCCGTGCCGGTGAAGCGCGCCGTTCTTTCTTGTGCATCACCGTGCCCGTCAACAGGCGAATGACGGTCGCCGTGCCGTGCCGTACCGCGAAGCGGCATTCGAAGTCATGAAGAAAAAACCCAAGCTCCAAGCCGTCTTTATTTTGGGCGCGGTCCCGAGGATTTCTCAAATCTTGGCTTAGAATGTCCGTCATAAGGTTCCCCAATCCGTTGACGTTCAATCTTTTCTCCGCCGCTTTGATATCCTGCACCGTCGAAGGCGAAAAGCAGACTTTTAGCGAGGGGAACGGGGCGTCATTCGTCCACCCCCCAGTCGCGTCCTTGGCGATGTCCCATTCCGGGATGTAAGGCTTGATGTCCAGTATCGGCGTCCCATCCACGAGATCAATTCCGGCGAGATGAATCGTTGCGTCCTTGATCTCGACAAGCCGCGCGAGCGACAGCCCGATCGGGCTCGGACGGTGCGGCGAACGCGAGGCGAACAGCCCGATGCTCTCGCCCTTCAGGCGCGGGGGATGAATTTTCGGCCGCACCATTTTGTTCGTATTGAGATGAAAATACGAAATGAGCCAGACGTGCGTAAATCGGTCGAGCCCGGCGAGCGAGTGCTCGGGAAGGAACTCCCGCGCGATCGTCAACGTCGCCGTCGCGCCCGGCACGAGCAGGGGCTGGCGCGGCGTGCCGAATTTCTCGCGGAAGCAGGAGCGCAGCGTGCCGATGACGCGCAGGGGTTGAGCGGACAATTTATGAATCGACCTGCTCGAGCAGCTCAGCCTTGGCGTTAAATACCAAAAAAGACGCCTTCTCGCCGGCGGCAACCGCCGCTTCCTTGCCGGCGTAGGCGGCGTCCACGGCCTCAGGCTGCTTCTCGTAGTCGCCGAGCCAGCGCAGCAGCCCGCCGCGGTCGCGGCGCGCGGCGCGAAACCATTTCGGCTCGATCGGCCGCTCGGCGTACAGTGCGGCAACCTGGGGCGGCACGACGACGGGGCTGTTCTTCTTCAGCCAGCGCACGACGAGCGCGGCGAAGAATAGGGGCAGGACGATCCAGTAGATGAGCGGGAAGAACATGGCGTTGGGGACTAGCGAACGGCGACGAGCTCGGCCGGTTCGGGAAGACCGGCTTCCTTGGCCGCGGCCTTCGCCTTGTCCAGGTACATCTTAGCCATTGCGGGGGAGTGCGCGCGAGCCGCGAGCACCTGATAGATGTGGACTCGGTAGGTCGGCCAGCGCGCGCGCTGTTCGGCGAGGAAGGCGTTGAAGTACGGCTCGCCCACGACCACGTTCTTCTCATACATGCCGGCGACGGTCTTAAGGAAGCCGTCGAGATCGGCGGCGGCGTCAGGGATCATCCACTGGTGGTTGCCGTTGTTGCGGGCGCTCGGATCGGCTTCGAGTTCCGCGATCAGGAACAAGGTCTGCCGGAAGAACGCCTCCTGCTCGGACTCGGTCGAGTTCTTGAAGTACCCCGCCGTCCACGGCGGGCGGCGGCCCTGTACGGCGTGCACGAGCTCATGAAAGACCGTAGAGTTCATCTCGCGAATCAGCCGGCGCTGCAGCGCAGGGTCCTTGAGGAACTGCTCGACCGTCCAGCCGCGCTGGGTGAGTTCTCCCTCATTGAGGTAAACGCCGTCGAAGAAGTTCTCGTGCTTGGCGTAGGAGTCGCTTTGACGGGAGATGAAGAAGGTGGGCAGGCGGAGCACGCCGCCGCGGTCGCGCAGCGAATTGAGGATGTCCCGGCCGACGGGATTGAGGGAAAGCGCCTTCACGGTCTCGTCTTCGACGGCGCCGCCGGAAATCCAGCGCACATGCTGCCTCTCACCCTGCGCTTTGCCGCGGTCGAGGTAGGTCCCGACCTGCTGCGCGACGGGACCGGTCGCATGATAAGGGGCGGCGGCGAGGCCGACGCCGAGCACGACGGCGGCGAGGATCACGGCGAATTTGGCGCGCCGGCTCGGCGGGGGCTGGGACGCGGTTTGCGGCGTTCCGCTCAGCTTGCGCCACAACGCGAGTCCGACGATCAAGGGAAGTATGACCGCGAGCATGAGCGCGTCGGCGGCGGCGACCGCATAGAAGAGCTTCATCGCGGGCGCCGCGCCCCAGAGGGCCGGGACGGCGGCCGCGCTCATCGTCGTGACGAAAAGGACTTTTCCGAACGCGTTCTGCAGCGGATTCTTGGCGCGGTCTTTCCGGTAGCGTTGGAGGATGTTGAGGCGGGGTTGCGCCGCGGACTGGGGAGCGACGGGCGGCTCGACCGACGCCGCCGCGGAGCGGGCGAACGCTCCGTCGAACGCCAGCGTCGCCGCCTCCGGAGAAGCGGCGACGCGCAATGCCTCGAGAGGCGCCTTGATTTCAGAGCGGGCGGGAGTCGCGACGGGAGCGGCGAGAATCGCGGAAATCGGCAGGGGAGTGACTGGTCCCGGAATCAACGGCGCGAAGGCGGCCGGAGTCAGCGATACGGACAAGGCGGGCGCTGATAGAGAGGGCGTGAAGCTCCCGGCGGCCGGGACGAGAGCGCCGGGAACCGGCGTGGGCGCGGAAATCCCGGTTTGCAGCGAGACCCGGCCGAGCGCGACCTGCGCCTGGACGGGAACCGAGCCCAGGCCGAGCGCGAATGCGAGGATCGAGGACAGCAACCGCTTCATACTGGGAGGGTAGCGGCTTAAGGCGGGCGGGAGGCGGGCCCGGGGGGCCCTGAAGGCTCGGGAGAGGGCCTAGCCTTTTTCGGGCCTTTCGGTCCGGAGATCCTCTTTCAAGAGGTCGTCACCCTCTGCAAGGACCGCTACGGCGTTAAGAACATCGAGGAGCTCGAGACCGTCCAGGAGAACGAGCACTTCGGCCTCCCTTCCGAGCTCGTCAAGATGATCAAGGAAAAGGGAGCCGCATCCCGACGCGTGCGGCTGCAAAGGCATCAAGGGCCACCCGGAGCGCAGGTCCGTGGGGAACTGAGCTCTTCTCCGTCAGGGTCGACGGCCCGCGGTGAGCTCGAACTGTCCCTTCAGTCCGCCCACCGAGCTCGGCGCGACCCACACGGTGAAGCTCCCGGGCTCCGTCGTCTTCTTCAGCTTTTGGTCGAAGAAGCTCAGCTCGTCCCTGCCGATCGTGAACTCGACGACCTTGCGCTCGCCCGGCTCGAGATGGACGCGTTGAAAGGCCTTGAGCTCCTTGACCGGAGGGGTTCCGGCTCGGCGGATGTCATCCCCGATGTACAGCTGCACGATCTCTTCACCCGCCCGGTTGCCGGTGTTGGTCACGTGAGCGGTGACAGTCAGCTTGTCCTTGGACCCGATCCGGGGCGAGCTCAGCTGGAGCGTCTCGTACGAGTAGCTGGTGTAGCTCTTGCCCTCACCGAACGTGTAGAGGGGCGTCGACTCCTTGGGATCGATGTTGGCGGTCTTGTTGTTGTACCAGCGGCTGCGAGACGGCGCCGGGTCGATCACGTTGTTGTCGCCATCCAAGGCGGGGCGGCCGGTGTTGGTGTGGTTGTAGTAGACGCGCTGACCGGCGAAGCGGGGGAAGGAGACCGGCAGCTTGCCGCTGAAGTTCTCTTGTCCGGTGAGCAGCTTGGCGAGCGCGTCGCCGGTTCGGTCACCTGCATGCCAGGCTTCGACGATGGCCGGGGCGGTGGCCGCGATCTCGGGGATCGCCAGCGGCCGACCGTTCATGAGTACGACGACGTAGGGCTTGCCGGTCTTGGCGATGGCATCCACCAGCTTCTGCTGATCGCCCGGAAGCCCGAGAAAAGAGCGGGATTGGGCCTCGCCGCTCATGCCCCAGCTCTCGCCGACGACGACGATGGTCACGTCCGCGTCTTTGGCGGCGCGGACGGCTGCGCCGATCTGCTGCGGCGTGCTGCGCTCGACCGTTCCCCCGGCGGCGTAGACCACCTCGGTGCCCGGCTGAACGTGTCTCCGCATGCCATCCAGTACGCTGACCACGTTCTCCGGCTTGGACTCGGAGAACCAGGCCCCTCGCGGATCGGACTGACTGGCCGCGAGGGGGCCGACGACCGCGATCCTCTTGGCGGCCTTGCCGAGCGGCAAGATGGGCGTCGTGCCGCCCATCGGCGCATCGTTTTTGAGCAGGACCATCGACTTGAGCGCCGACTCGAGGGCGACCTGCTGATGCGCCGCCGATCGCGCCACGCGTTCGACCCGCGTCGGATCCATGTAGGGGTTCTTGAACAGCCCGAGATCGTGCTTGAGCAAGAGAACCCGCTCGACCGACTCATCGATGCGCTTCAGCAGCTGGCGCTTCTCCTTGCCCTTGGCTTTCGCGACCAACCCGGAGAGGTGCGTGTCGTAGGCCTTGGAGACCATGTCGACGTCGACGCCGTTGAGCACGCCACGTTCGGCGGATCCCGCGAGGTTCATGTCGACCCGATGTCCGTTCGGGCCGCGCTCGCCGACTGAATTCCAGTCGGAGAAGCCGATCGCTCGCTTGCCGTTCTTGCCGAAATGCTTGCGCATGATCTCGTTGAGCTCCGGATGAGCGGTGACCGGCTCGCCGTCGAGCGATCCAAATCCCCACATGAACCCGCGCGCTCCGGCGTCCTTGATGGCGGCGCGGAAGGGGCGCAGATAGTCGCCCCATTCGTCCCGACCAACTCGCAGGCGAGAGTAGTCGGCCCCCTCGTTGGCGCCATAGAAGGCGAAGTGCTTCGGCGTGGCGGCGACGCCCATCTCCTGCAACCCGCGCACCGCCTCATAGCCGATCTGCGCCCCCCAAGTCGGGTCTTCTCCGTAGCCCTCCATGCCGCGTCCCCAGAATGGGTTTCCGCGGACGAGGTCGAGCATCGGCGAGTAGGCGATGTGCGCGCCCGCCGCGGCCACCTCGCGACCGATGGATTGATAGATGCGTCGCACCAACTTCGGGTCGAAGGAGGATGCGAACGCGAGGTTGGTGCCGAAGTTGGTGAACATTCCGTGGATGGCATCATAGCCGAAGAACGCCGGAATCTTGAGCCGGCTCTCTTCGACAAAGATCTTCTGAATCCGGTTGATCTCCTTGACGTCGCTCATTCCGAGGAGCGAACCGACCCGACCCGCGCGGATATCGTCGAGCGTGGTGGACAAATGCTCCATCGCCGGATTGTTGTCGACGAGTCCGAGGAAGCCTTGGTTGAGCTGGGCGATCTTTTCCTCGAGGGTCATCGTACCCATCAGGTCAGCGACAAACTTCTTCCGAGCGGCCGGGTTGCCCCGCCGATAGAGCGACGCGCTTCGGTTCCCTCGGATGGCGAGCTTTTTCGGCTCGGTGCCCGAGAGCTTCAGGTCATGCTTCGGCCCGATCGGCCCAGGCACCCCCAACTCGGCTCCGGCGATCTGCCCGACCGCGAGGCCCAGGGCCGCGACGGCGCGGGACTTGACGGTGCCGTCGCCGGATACGGCGGGGGCGGAGAACGCGGACTTGAGCGAGCCGCCGTCGAACTGCAGGTGCGCCGCGACGATCCGTGCTTCGATGGAGTTCGGTTCGGCGGAGGGAGCGGATTTGATTCGCGGTGTCGCGACGGCCGACTTCGCGGACACGACTTCCTTCGCGCCGGGGAACATGGCCTTCTGCGGCGCGGAGGCTGCGGCCTTCAGCGCGGGTCCCTTTCCAACGGCGCGTGGAAGGGACACTCCCCCGCCATACGGCTCGGTCGCGGGGATGACGGCTGCGCTCTGCAGCGCGGACGGCGCGATCGAAGGCGCGGAAAGAACGGAAGAGAGATTCAGGATGGAAGGCGACAACATCGGGATCGCGTTGACGCCCGCGCCGCGGCCGAGGTTCGCTCCGACCGAGCCGGTGACGCCGGCGGAGGAGGCGCCGTTGACGGCAGCGCCCATCGTCTGCGCGGCGGCGTGGTAGGCGCTCGAGCCCGGAGAGAGAAGGATCAGGGCGAGCGAGAGAGTGAGGGCGATTAGGGAGCGAAAGCGCTGCATCGGGTGAGTCTCCTTGTTGCGTCTGATTGGATTATAACACCCGAGCGGGATTCATAGACGGGGTCATAGGTCCCAAGCAGGTCCAGGGCATTGGTCCCAATGAACGAGTACCATAGGACTGAAAGGTCTTGTAGGCGTTATAAGTGGCCTGGACCTGTTCGGGACCGGATGAGTGGGACGGTGAGGATTAACCGCATATTCGAAGCATATGCCGCTGACGAGTGAGTTACAAGGGCCAATGGACCCGTGCCGGGCTAGAATGAAGGATCAACGGCAAACGAAACAACGACCAACGGAACGGCCTACCTTCGGTCACATTCTTGGATGAGTTGACACGGGGCCCAAACGCGCCAATCAGCCGATCTGGCCGGATGGGAGAAGCTGAATCGGGCCTTTCGGACCGGACGAGGCGGCGGAAAAGCGCCTCGTACACGTCGAGAGAGATTTCCCAGGACGAGTCCTTCAGCATCGCGGCGCGACGCGCCAGGGGAAAGGCCTGGGGGTGATGATAACCGGAGACCGCGTCGGCGACGGCGCGAGACAGCGAAATCGAGGCGATGGCGCGGATAATCAGGCCGTTGCCGTTGACCGGGTCGTCGCGCAGATCCACGACGGTGTCGGCCAGGCCGCCGATGCTCGTCACCAGCGGCAGGGCGCCGTAGCGCTGGGCGATGAGCTGGGACAGGCCGCAGGGCTCGAAGCGCGAGGGCATGAGCAGGAAGTCGGCCGCGGCGAAAAGCAGGCGCACGGCGTTCTCGTCGAACGGATGCGAAGCGACGCGCCCCGGGAACGCGAGCACGAGCGCGGCGCGCAGGGCCTCGGTCTGGGCGTCGCCGGTTCCCATGATGGCGAGTTGGCCGCCGAGACGCACGATGTCGCGCGCGGAATCGAAGATCATGTCGATGCCCTTCTGATGGGAGAGACGCGAGGCGACGACGAACAGCGGCGCGCCCGGCTCCGCGTCGAGGCCGAGCTTCGCCTGCAGCGCGGCCTTGTTCGCGGCCTTTCCCGCGGCGGCGTCTTCGACGCCGTAATTGCGCGCGAGGAGAGGGTCGGTGGCCGGATCGTACAGCGCCGGGTCGATGCCGTTGAGGATGCCGTGCACCTCGTCGAGCGCGCCGAGATGTTCCTCGAGGCCCATGCCGAAAATCTTATTCTCGACGATCTCGCGCGCGTAGGTCGGGCTCACCGTCGTCACCGCGTCGGCGTGCGTGATCCCGGACTTGAGATAGTTGGCGCCGCCCATGTGGTCGAGGTGCGCCTCGTCGAAGCCGAGCTTGAGGGCCGTGGTCAGCGCGAACGCGCCCTGAAAGGCGATGTTGTGGATCGTCAGGGCGGTTTTCGTGTTCGCGAAGAATGGGTCGTCCTTGTACGCCTCGGACTTGAGGAACACGGGGATCAGCGCCGCGTGCCAATCATGGGCATGGATGACGTCGGGCTTTAGATCGAGGACGCGCGCCGCCTCGAGCGCGGCGCGCGCGTAGAAGCCGAAGCGCTCGTCGGCGTCGTCGAGGCCGGCCGCGTCGTAGGCGGAGAGTCCGAGCGCGGCGTGCTTGGCGGCGTACGGTCCGCCCGGGCGCTCGTAGAACTCGGGATGCTCGATCAAGACGATGCGCACGCCTTCCCGCCGGCCGACCAGGAGGTTCGCCTCCTCGATCCGGCCGCCGATCGGCACGAGCACCCGGCCCGCGTGCGTGAGCTCGACGCCGGCCGTCTTGAGATCGCGGTATTTCGGAAGCACGATGGTCACGTCGTGGCCGCGCGCGGCGAGCCCGCGCGATACGGCGTCGATGACGTCGGCGAGGCCGCCGGTCTTGATAAAAGGCACGGCCTCGGAGCCGGCGATGAGAATTTTGAGCGCGCCGTCGAACATGTCGCCTGACGCGGTCTTCTGCTGTTCGGCGGGGATGGAGGCAGATAACGGGGTTGCGGGCTTTTCGGGAGCGGCAGGTACGGCGGCTTGAATGACGGTTAAGGCTGCAGGAACAGCGATAACGGATGGAACGGCAACGGAGGGGGCGGGCGCGATGGCGCCGAGCGCGGACGGGGACGGCAAAGAGATCAACGGCAACGAAGCGTTATCGATCGACGGCGCCGACAGCAACGGAGTAATGCCTGCGTTTCCAAGGGAAATATTTGGAACGACGGCAACATTGCCTCCCCGCACCTGAGCCATGCCCGGAACGGGGAGGAATAGGAATGTCAGCAATAGACAGCGCACCACTCTAATTGTAGGAGCAAAGGGGATATGTCGTAAGAGCCCTTGGGCCTACCGGGGCGGCCGGAGGGCCTACTTCGGCGCGAGGGCGGCGAGCATGTCCTCGACGCGGGTGAACTTCTCGCGGATCTTGCCGGCCTTGGTGCCGTTGGCCTTTTCGAGGGCGTCGAGCATTTGCCAATCAACGAAGCTCAACGCGCGGACCTTCTTGTCGGCGAGCAGGCGCAAAGTGGCCTCGAGCGTCGAGTCGGCGGACGCCGGCAAGGCCCCCGCTTTGAAGTCGGCGAGCAGGGAATTGACCGTGGCGACGGAATCGGCGCGGTTGGTGCCGATCAATCCCGAAGGGCCGCGCTTGGCCCAGCCGACCACATAGTGGCCTGGAAGCGGGGGCTGCCCCGGGGCGGAAACGACGCGGCCCGCTGCGTGCGGGATGTGCCCCGACTTCTCGTCGAAGGGTACGCCGGGGATCGGGATGCCGCGGTAGCCGACCGAGCGGAGCACGAGCCCGATCACAATCGTCTCGAAGACGCCGGTGCCGACGGCCTTCACGCCGCCCTTGCCGTCGGCGACGAGCTTGTTTTTTTCGATGCGCATGGCGCTCACGCGGCCGTTTTCGCCCGCGATCTCGACCGGCGAGACGCGAAAGCGCAGGCGAACCTTGCGCTCCTTGGTCCCCTCGCCTTTCTTCGAATGCTCTTGAACGTACTCCGTTTTTTTCTTCGCGGCGGCGTCCATGGCCGCGCGGGACAGGTCGTCGACCACCGCTTCGGCGGGATCCACGACGAGATCGGCGGCGCTCAGTCCGCCGATTTCTTCGATTTCGACGGGAGAGTAGGCCGCTTCGGCCGGTCCGCGGCGGCTGAGAAGCCAGACGGTCTTGACCCCGCTCTTGCGCAGGTCGTCGAGGGCGTAGCCCGCGATGTCGGTCTTGGCGAGGTCCTCGGCGTCGCGCGCTAGGATCCGCGTCACGTCCATCGCCACGTTGCCGACGCCGACGACCGCGACGGCGCCGCAGCTCAGGTCGAAAGTCCGGCCGCGGTGGTCGGGGTGGCCGTTGTACCAGCCGACGAACTCGGTTGCCGAGTGCGAGCCGGCGAGGTCCTCCCCGGGAATCTCCATGTGCCGGTCGCCCTCGCAGCCGACGGCGTAGATCACCGCGTCGTGGCGCGCGGCCAATTCCGCCGCGGTGAAATCGCGGCCGAGCTTGACCGCGCCGAAGAAGCGCACGCGCGGGTCTTGGGCCGTGCGCTCATAGACGACAGCGACCGACTTGATCTTCTGGTGGTCGGGAGCGACGCCGCCGCGCACCAGGCCGTAGGGCGTGGGCAAGCGGTCGAATAAGTCCACGCGCACGACGAGTCCCGGGGCCTTGAGCAGGGCCTCCGCGGCGTAGAAACCGGAAGGTCCGGCTCCGACGATGGCGACGGCCAGCGGGCGCTGCGGCGTGCCGAGTTCGGGCATCGGGTTAGGCTACAAAGTTGCCGGGGCGGCCCGCCAGCCGCTCCGGCGCCCTAAAGCATCTCTTCGAGCAAAGCGCGGTCGATGCGTTCGCGCGGGGTCGGGGTGTAGCTCGTGATGCGCTTGCTGCGCTGGAGGTCCTTGTCGAAAAGATGCTCGTTGACGTAGGCGGCGAGCGCCCGGTCGGCCATGATGAGGTTGAGCTCGTCGTTGTTGCTGAAGCTGCGCGCGTCCATGTTCGAGGAGCCGGCCGTGACCCCGATGCCGTCGATGGTGCAGACCTTTTCGTGCGCCATGCGGCCCTGATACTCGTAAATCTCGACGCCGGCCGCGATCAAGTCGGGGTAGAAGGCCCGCGAGGCGCGCTGGACGATCCTCACGTCGTTGTCCTCCGGGACGATGACCTGGACCTTCACCCCGCGCCTTGCCGCCGCGGCCAGGACGGCGACTATATCGGAGTCCACGAAGTAGGGATTGGCGATGCGGATCTCACGCTCGGCGGTGGCGAAGGCGCGAAGGTAGGCGGCCTTGATCGGAGCGATCGCGCCCTCGCCGTCGATCAAGAACTGAATCTGATTTTTGCCCGAGCTCTTGGTTTCGGCGACGGTGTCGACGTAGCGGCCGAAGCCTTCCCAGTCGCCGGGGACAGCGGTCGCGCGCTGGGCGGCGACCATCGACTTGAGCCGGCGAAAATCGGCGGCCTGAGCCAGGCCGCGGGGATCGAGGCGGTAGTAGAGGTAATCGAAGTCCGCCGCGTCCTGAGCCGAATCGAGGATTTTGTAAACGGCCTGTTCGCGGGGGACGGCGTACGGGTCGCCGCTCTCGCCGCCCCCGTTGTTGCGGCCCGCGGCGGCGATCAAGGTCTTGAGCATCGCTATCTTTTCTTTCGGCGTGGCCTGCGTGACATCCTCGGGGGTGAGCCCGGAAATCCCGTATTCGTAGTTGAGAGCTTCCTCAATGCGTCGGCGCGCGTCGCCTTGGCCGGTCTGGACCGGGGTGGCGGCCGCGGCGGAAGGAGCCGAGCCGTCGAAGAGCCGGCCGAGATCCGCCGCGGTAATAGCCAGAGGAGGCCGGGCCATCGTTTGGGCGGCGGCGAAGCGGGGCTGAAGCGCGCACAGAACGGCAAGGCCGAGAGGAGAGAGATTCTTTTGCATATCTCAAGTATGAATGACGCGCCGGTTTGTAAAAAGGGCCGTTGGCTCCAGACCGTCCATGTTGCCAGCAACCGGAGAGGTTTCTATATCCGGCTCGAGGCGTCAGCGGACGGCCTAGGCGTAATGCGTGTTGCCCCAGCTATCCACCCAGATGAGCTTGCCGTCCTCGCGGACCGTGAACTGGCTCACGCCGTCGCCCACCTTGACGCCGTTCTTGTAGAGGTTTCGGAAGGAGTCGAGCCAACCCACATCGCCGGTCCGGTCGGCGATCTGCCAGCTCTGCGCGCGGCCCAGTTCCAGGTCGTTGCGGTGCAAAATCCCAAAGCTGTCCGTCCAGGCCACGTCGCCCGTCCGGGCGGCGACGCCGTAGCTCTGGGCGCGGCCGAATTTTTCCCGGTTGCGGTGCAGATCGCCCCAGCTGTCCTGCCAGATCACGTCGCCGGTGTATTTCACGAAGGTATGGCGCTCGACGCGGCCCAGGTTGTCGTCGTTGCGGTGGAGCTCGCCGCTGAAGTCCTTCCACACAAGCACGTCGCCATGCCAGGCGACGTCGTACTGATTAACGTTCGACGAAACCTGCCGCGTCTCGCGGTAGAGCTCGCCGAAAGAGTTCCGCCAGACGACCAGGCCATCGCAGTTCGCCTGATAGGAAGACGCGTTGCGGCCCAGGCTGTCCCCGTTCTTGAAGATATCGCCGTAGCGGATGGAGACCACCGGCAGATTGGCGCAGTTTTCCGGCAGCGGCTCGGGATGCTTGATGACGCCGGCGCGATGGGCACGCGCCGGTTTGGCGGCCTCAAGCGCTAGGCGCGATTGGGCGGCGAGCGCGCTGAACGAGGCGCCCAGGTTGTCCGCGCTTAGGCGCAGTGCCTCCGCGGGCAAAGCGCGCAGCGGAGACGTGGTCAGGCAGAGGACGGCGGCGGACAACGCGATCATTCGAGTGTTCATGCACTATGATACCGCAAAGTGCGCCGTTAAAAAAGAAGAATTCCGGCTCGAAAGCCGATTATTTACGAAGGAATTTTTAGCGCTCATTCCACCTGGAGGCGGAACCAACCCCAGCCGTGCGACCAGCGCGAATTTCCCCTGACGCTGCGAAGTGTTATAAGGTCTGCACCATGGGTCGCAAGTTGGCGGCGTTTGTGCTCCTGGGTCTCGTCACTCCGGTTTATCTTTTTTACGGACACTCCAACTGGCTCAACGTCTATGACGAGGGGATCACGGTCTATGGGGCGATGCGCGTCCTGGGAGGGGAACTCCCATACCGGGATTTCTGGTCGGTGTATCCCCCGGGGCAGTATTACCTCCTGGCCGGACTTTTCTCGCTTTTCGGCCCGACTCTCCTCGTAGAAAGGACGGCGACTTTCATGGCATCCTGGGGCCTGGTGGGAGTTGCCTATGCCCTGGCGCGCCGCCTGGTTGGCTGGGGCGAGGCCCTGTGGACTTGGCTGGGGATGCTCCTCTGGGTGGGTTCTTTGCGCCTGTACGCCTCCCCGGTTCCTCCCGCTTTGGTTCTGGCCTTGTGCGCCTTCCTTCTCACGAGCCTGTTCTTTGCCCGAAGCCGCATGGTCTTTCTCTTGGGAAGCGGACTCCTGACCGGCCTCATGACCCTTTTCCGGCATGATCTGGGATTTTTCTGCTTCTTTGCCCACGCGCTTGCTTTGGCCGCGGCTTGCCGCCTTCAGAAGGATGCTCTCGCCCTCCCCCGGTTCCGGCCGGCCTTGGCCGTTTACCTGGCCGGCCTGGCCCTGGTCCTCGTGCCGGCCGCAATAGTCCTCCTCTCTTATGTCCCGGCCGGCGAGGTCTACTCCCAGCTTATCCATTTTCCACTGAAGGTCGTGCAGGGCTATGGGGGGCTCCCGTTTCCCTCGCTATTCGCGGATCCCCTGATGCACTTCCAGTTCTATTGTCCGCTTCTCATCCTGACGGCGGGCCTGGGCCTCTTGTCCTCAAGAGCCCGGTCGGGGCAATGGCAGGACGATGATTCCACAGCACTTCTCCTTGTCCTCATGGGCTGGACTTGTTTTCGCTACCTGCTGTCTAGAACTCACGCGACCCATTTGCTCCCCATGCTCGTCCCCTCTTTAGCGCTCCTGCCATGGCTGATCCGCGGACGCAGCTTCTGGGTCGCGCCCGCGGCCCTGGCCTTGGTTTTGACGGCCTGGGAGCCGCTTCACCTCAAGGCCGAGGTTTTACGCGCCACTCCGGCGCGGGCCGGGCTTGTCCCTTTGGCCCTGCCCCGCGCCCGCGGGCTTTTTCTTCCCGCCTCCCAGGCGGCCTCCTACGAGCAGGCGGTTCGGGCGGTGCAGGCCTGCGCTCCCGCGGGAGAGAAGATCTTTGTCGCCAATGCCCGGCACGACCGCTTCATGATCGGCGACATCATCTTTTACTTCCTTTCCGAGCGCGACAGCGCGACTAAATATTACGTTCTGGCGGCGGGCCTGGCCAATACGCGGGAGGTCCAGCATAAGATAATCTCCGACTTGATCCGCCATCAAGTCCGCTGCGTGGTCCTCTGGACCTTCGACTCGCACAGCCGCGAACCAAATCTCAGCGGGGTGTCCAGCGGAGTGACGGATTTGGACGATTTTCTGCGCCGGTATTTCCCCCCTGCGGCCCAGTTCGGGCCCCATATACTCCTGCGCCGCCAGGGAGAGCTCCCGCCTCTTCCGGAGGGGACATGAACCCCGCGGCTCCAGGACTCCCCCAAAAACCCGAGGGCATCCCCGGCTTCGTGAGCTTTCTTTCCCGGCACCCTTATATGTCCGTTGCGGCCTTGGGGACGGCCGTCTATGCCCGGACTTTGGCTTTCGGCTTCAACTTTCTGGACGACAACGTCTTGGTCCTGGAGCGAGCGCACCTCCTGGGCCGGCCCTCTTACCTCTGGCAGGCTTTTTCGGAGGACGCCTTCCGTTCCGCCGGAACGCGTTTTTATTATCGTCCCCTGCTCACGGTTAGTTTTTGGCTGGATGCCTGGTGGGGAGGCGTGCGCCCCTTTCCCTTTCGCCTCACCAACTTCGCGCTCCATTTGGCCTGCGCCTGCCTGTGCTACCGGCTCCTGGTGCGCCTGAAGGCGGCGCCGGGCGAGGCCTGGTTTTGCTCCCTTGCCTTCAGCGTGCACCCCGCCTTCACCTTGGTGCCCTCGCTCTTGAGCGCGCGCAACGACTCCCTCTTGGGGCTTTGGCTTATCCCCTCCTTCCTGGCCTTTCTAAGATTTCAGGAGTCCGGCCTATGGAGTTGGGGTCTGCTCCATATGGGGCTGTGGGTCCTCGGCCTCTTGACCAAGGAAACGGCGGTGGTCCTGCCCCTTCTCTGCCTCTCTCACCGTTGGCTGGTGAGAGACGCGCCCCCGCGCGCGGGCTGGGTTGGGGCCTGCCTCTGTTGGGTCCTGATCGGCCTGTTTTGGTTCCGGCTGAGAAGCGCCATGCTGGGAGGAGCGCCGGGACAATTGGGAGAGGTCCTGCAATCGCTTCCCTCCAACCTGCCCGCCTTCCTCGGTTTTTTGGGACGGGTATTCTTCCCCTTGCGCCTTTCAGTCTATCCCCTCATGGACCCGGTCAAGTTAGGAGCCGGGCTTCTGGCTTTCGGGGCTATCGCGGTCCTGCTCTGGAGAACTTCGGGCGCGGACCGCCGCCGGTTATTTTTCGGCGGCATTTGGTTTGCGCTCCTGCTCCTTCCCTCTTTGGTCAAGCCCCGGGACCTATGGTCGCGCCATGACATCATGGAGACCAGGGTCTACCTGCCCTGCCTGGGCCTGGGGATGCTGCTGGCGGGAGCGGACTTGAGCCGGATGTGGAGAATCTCTCGGGCGGCCCTGGCCGGGGCCGGCTTCTCGATCGTGGCCTTGTTCACGGCGCTCAGCTTCGCCCAAAACGCCCATTACCGGGACCGACTGTCCTTCTGGAAGAACGCAACGGCCACATCGCCCGAGTCGGCTTTCGCCGGCAACAACATGGGGGCCATGTACTACCTGGAAGGGAGCAAGCAGGAGGCCGAGCTTGAGTGGCGTCGGACTTTGAACCTCAACCCCCATGAGAGGTTGGCGCACGGGAACCTGGGCTTGGTGCTGATGCAGAGGGGGGCTTGGGAGGAGGCCGAAAAGGAGCTGCTCACGGAGCTGAAGTTGAATCCCCGCTACGACCACGCCCATTTCAACCTGGGTCTCCTGTACTATAGTCGCGGGCGCGCCGCGGAGGCCCTGCGGCTATGGGAAAAGACCCTGGACTTAAATCCTGACTACACGGACGCCTACACCCGGCTCATAGTCCACTATTATAACGCGCGGGATATCCGGAGGCTGGAGTTTTACCTGGCCCGTGTGCGTTTGCGAGGCTTGGTCCTGCCTTCCGAGCTCACTTCGGCCCTGGAGAAACAAGGTAGGAGACATTAGCCCGCTTCGAGGCGTCAGCGGCCGGAGAGGAGGCGGAAGATCAAGGCGAAGTGACGCTTGAGTTCGCGCCCGCGCCGAAGTTTCGAGACTCCGGCGACGCGGGCGCGCAGAGGGGCGGGGACCTCGGCGACGGGCCGCTTGGCGAGCATCGCGCGCGCGGCGATTTCGGCGTTGATCTCGAAGCCGTTCGAGACGATTTCCAGGCTCTTGATGAAGGAAGTGCGATACAGGCGCAGGACGGGCGTGTAGGCGGTCAGGCGCATGCCGAAGAGACCCCGGTACAGGGCGTTGATCATCAGGCTCGGCATGGTCCGCACCCAGGACACTCCGGCCATGTCGCCGGGCCGCAGGTAGGGCGAGCCCGAGACGAGATCGGCCTTGGCCGCGATGCCGGCTGCGAGCATGTCCTTGAGCGCGGCGGGCGGGAAGGTCAGGTCGGCGTCGAGCGTCGCGATCCACTCGCCGCGGGCCTCGGCAAATCCCGCGCGGATGGCGCCGCCCATGCCGCGGTTGGGCGCGAGCGTCATGAGCCGGACGTCCTTGCGCGTCATCAAGACAGCGCGCGCCGTCGAAACCGTGTCGTCAAGGGAGCCGTCATCGACGATCAAGACCTCGTAGGGGATGCCGAGGGCGTCGAGGGCTGGGAAAAGCTCGTCGGCGTACCGGGCGATGTTCGCGGCTTCGTTATGGCAGGGAAGGACGACGGTTAGGCTCGGATTCAGAGGACTTGGCGGAAGTAGGCGATGGTGCGCTTGAGGCCCTCTTCCAGGGGAACCTTCGGCTCCCACTTGAGCTTCTTGCGCGCGAGCGTGATGTCGGGGCGGCGGACCTTGGGGTCGTCCACGGGCAGTTTTCGAAAGACGATCTTCGAGCGCGAGCCGGTCAGGCGCTTGATGATCTCCGCGATCTCGAGCAAGGTCATCTCGCGCGGGTTGCCGATGTTGATCGGTCCTGTCGAGTTCGAGCGCACCAGGCGGTCGATGCCGTCGACAAGATCGGAGACGTAGGTCAGGCTTCGGGTTTGCGAGCCGTCGCCGTACACCGTGATCGGCTTGCCCCGGATAGCCTGAGTGATGAAGTTCGGTACGGCGCGTCCGTCTTCGGTGCGCATGCGCGGGCCGTAGGTGTTGAAGATGCGCACGATGCGCACGGGCACGCCGTGGGAGCGATGGTAGGCCATGGTGAGCGCCTCGGCGTAGCGTTTGGCTTCGTCATAGACGCCGCGCGGCCCGATCGGGTTGACGTTGCCCCAGTAGGTCTCGGGCTGGGGATTGACCTCGGGATCGCCGTACACCTCGGAAGTGGAGGCGAGAGCGAAGATCGCCTTCTTGTCCTTGGCCAGGCCCAGCGCCTTGTGCGTGCCGAGCGCGCCGACCTTCAACGTCGGTATCGGCCAGCGCGCGTAGTCGATCGGCGAGGCCGGGCTCGCGAAATGCATGACGAGGTCGAGCTTGCCCGGCACATGCAGAAAGTTCGTCACGTCCAGCTTGATGAACTCGAAGCGGTTATTCTGGATGAGGTGCTCGATGTTCGTCATGCTCCCGGTGATGAGATTGTCCACCGCGATGACCTTGGCGCCCTTTTTGAGGAAATTGTCGCAGAGATGACTGCCCAGGAATCCGGCCCCACCGGTGATGAGGACCCTCTTCATGGTCGTCCGACGCCCGCGTAATCGAAGCCCAGCGCGCGGGCCTTCTCTGGATCGAAAATATTGCGACCGTCTAGAAGTACGGCGGTGCGCATCAGCTTTTTGACGCGGCGCAGATCGAGATCCTTGAAACGCGGCCACTCGGTCACGATCGCGAGCGCGTCGGAGCCTTTGATCGCGTCGTACTCGTCATGGGAGAAATGAACGCCTTTGAATTCCGGCAGAACTTTGGCCCTTTCCATCGCGACGGGGTCGAACGCGCGGACTTTGACCCCGCGGGCGCGCAGGCCGGTCACGACCTCGAGCGACGGCGCATAGCGCATGTCGTCGGTGTGAGGCTTGAACGCGAGGCCGAGAACGGCGACAGTCTTGCCCTCGAGATTCCAGAGCTTCTCCTCGATCTTGCGGGCCACCCAGGAGAGCTGCAGCTCGTTGATTTCCTGCACGGCCTTGAGGAGTTTGAAGTCGTAGCCCTTCTGCTTGCTGATCCAGTAGAAGGCCTCGAGGTCCTTTGGAAAGCAGAAGCCGCCGAAGCCGATGCCCGCGTTGAGGAACATCGGGCCGATGCGCCGGTCGAGCCCCATGCCTTGGGCGACCAGCTTCACGTCCGCGCCGACCTTTTCGCACAACGCGGACACCGCGTTGATATAGGAGATTTTGGTGGCGAGAAAGGAGTTCGACGCGTGTTTGATGAGTTCAGCGCTCTTGAGGTCGGTGACAAGCATCGTTGCCTTGAGAGGCGCATATATCTCGCGCATCAAAGTCTCCGCTCGCTTGGACGAGACCCCGAGCACCACGCGATCGGGCTTCATGAAATCGTGAACGGCCGTGCCCTCGCTGAGGAACTCGGGATTGGACACAACGTCGTACGGATTGCCGGTCTTATTGAAGCGCTGGATCGTCTTTGAGACCCAGTCGCCGGTCTCGACGGGCACCGTGGATTTGTCCACGATCACGGTGTAGCCGCGCATGTGCTTGGCCACGGTTTGCGCGACGTGCTCGACGGCGGAGAGATCGGCCGATCCATCGTGCCTCGGCGGAGTGCCGACGGCAATGAAAACGACCGAAGCGCGACGGCCTTTGTGCAGCAAGCCTTCCTCGACCGAAGAAACGAACATCAATCGACCAGACTTCACGACGCGTTTGAAGAGCGCATCGAGACCGGGCTCGTGAATCGGCACCTTTCCGGCCTTCAGGGATTTAAGCTTGCGCGGATCTGAATCGACGCAAACGACGCGATGACCGATCTCGGCCAGGCAGGAGCCGGTGACCAGGCCGACGTAGCCGGCGCCGACGACGCACACATCATGGCTCTTCATAAGGAAGAACGCATTCTTTCATAAATTGCGGGGATGGACAAGACCCGCTTCATCCTCTATACTTTCGCCGTGGAGCTGGACCGAAAAATCCGCGAAAAAACCGCGTGTGTCGGCGTCGTCGGCCTGGGTTATGTCGGGCTGCCGCTGGCCGTCGCGTTCGCCCGCCGCGGCTTCAAGGTCACGGGCATCGAGGTCGACGCGCGCCGAGCGGGGAGCCTGCGCAAAGGCCGTTCCTACATCGAAGACGTCCCATCGAAGGAGCTCGCCGCCCTCGTCAACTCCGGCGCTTTGAAGATCTCCGATGATGGATCCGCCGTGGGCAAGCTCGACGCCATACTCATTTGCGTGCAGACCCCGCTGCGCAAGACGAAGGAGCCGGACATCTCTCACATCATTGCGGCCTGCCGCGCGGTCGCCAAGAAAATGAAGCACGGCACGATCGTCGTTTTGGAGAGCACCACTTACCCCGGCACCACGCAGGAGGCCGTGCTTCCGGAATTGGAAAAATCCGGCCTCAAGGCCGGCAAGGATTTCTGGCTCGCTTTTTCACCGGAGCGCGTGGACCCGGGCAATATCAAATGGAAGATCGAGAACACCCCGAAGGTCGTTGGGGGCATCGACGCGCGTTCGACGGCGCTCGCGGTGGAGCTGTACTCGTCGGTGATCTCGAAGGTCGTTCCCGTGTCGAGCGCCACCGCGGCCGAACTGGTCAAGCTCCTCGAGAACCCCTTCCGCTCGGTGAACATCGCGCTCGTCAATGAGCTCGCGCAAATCTGCGATCGCCTCGGCCTCAACGTTTGGGAAATCGTCGGTGCCGCGGCGACGAAGCCCTTCGGCTTCATGCCGTTCTGGCCCGGCCCCGGCATCGGCGGCCACTGCATCCCGAAGGACCCGCAGCTGTTGGCCTGGAAGATGAAGTCCCTTAATTTTGAGCCGCGCTTCATCGAACTCGCCTCGGCGGTCAACGGACAGATGCCGCGCTACACGGCCGGGCGCATCGTGCGTTTGTTGAACCTGGAAGCCAAGTCGGTCAAAGGCGCCAAAGTGCTCGCGCTCGGCGTCGCGTACAAGCCCGGCGTCGGCGATTTTCGCGACTCTCCCTCGCTCGACATCATGCACCTGCTCGCCGAGGACGGCGCCAAGATTTCCTACCACGACCCGTTCGTGCCGCGCGTCGCCGTCGGCGGACGCGCTTGGACCAGCCGCCCGCTGACTGACGCCGCGGTGCGCGCGGCCGACTGCGTGCTGATCCTGACCGCGCATCCCGGCCTGGACTATGCGCGCATCGCGCGCCTGTCCCGCCGCGTCTTCGACGCGCGCAACGCGACCGCGGGTCTTAAGGGACGCATCGAGAGGCTCTAATGGCTGATACTCCGCCGCCGTCCACGACGCCCGCGCCCGGCGCCGGTCTTGAAAAGCAGGCGCTCGAAGCCCTGAAGGCCATCGGCAAGGCGCTCGGCCAGATGGCTTTGTACAAGGTCGGCCATCCCGCCGTGATCGCGACCATCGCGGCCGCGCAGGAGAATCTTGCCGCCGCGATGGCGCTGTCCTCGAGCGGTGAGCTCGCGATCGGCATCGACCGCGACAAGCTCATCCTCAACGGCCGCGTCGTCGGCAGCCTTTCCCAGCTCCCGGCCGCGCTCGCCAATCTCTTTAATCGCTTCAAGCTCACGAGCCTGTCTTTCCGCGCCGGCCTGAGCGCCGACGAGCTCATCGCTTTCTGCGAGCTGGCCGCGATGCGCGCCGATTCGCCGGCCGCGGCGGACCCCAAAGGCTGGCTCGCCGGCCGCTCGGTGACGAACATCATTTTCAATGAAGCCGTGTACATGAAGGCCGGGGACAAGGCCGCGGGCGCGAGCGGCGGCGCTGCCGCCGGCGACGGTCCGGCCGGCGCGGCCGAAGGGCCCGGCGCGGGGACGGGAGCGGGGGCCGGCGACGGCGGGGCGGCGGCCTCGGAAGCGATGCAGGGGATCAACGACGCGATCGCCGCCAGCTCGCTTGAGCGCACGATCATGGCGCTCGTGGAGAAAGCCGTGCCCGATCCCGTTCTGCGCAAGAAGGTCATCGAGCAGGTCTTGAAGCTGCTCGAGTCCGACATCGCCAAGCGCGTCGAAGAGGTCACGGTCCCCCTGAAACGCGAGAAGCAGACTTTGCAGAACGAGGCGAAGCGGACCGACACCGTCCTCAGCAACATGGTCGAAGGCGTCGTCGTCGTTGACGACCAGGGCAAGATTCTGATGATGAACCCGGCCGCCGAGCAGATCTACGGACAGACGCTTGCGCAGGCGGCCGGTAAATCCATCACCGATAAGCCGAGCGAACAATTCATCGTGACGATGGCCTCGGAGCTGACCGCGCCGGCCGACCGCGACATCGGCACCGAGGTCAAGCTTCAAGGCGACGCCGACACGCAGCGCACTTTGCGCGCTTCCAGCGCCGTCGTCAAGACCGAGGAGGGCAAGGTCGTCGGCATGGTCGCCGCTTTGCCGGATCAGACGAAGCACAAGGAGCTGCAGAAGATGCAGCGCGACTTCGTCGCCCATGTCACGCACGAGCTGCGGGCGCCGCTGTCGTCGATCCGCGCCGCTCTCGAGATTTTGCAGGGCCAGTTCGCCGGCAAGATCGAGGAGGATGAGACGCGGATGCTCAACACCGCGCTCAAGAACTCCGACAGGCTGGCCGAAATGATCAACAGCATCCTTGATTTCTCCAAGATCGAATCCGGCCAAATGACGGTGTACACGAAGCCGGCCGAAGCGGCGCGGATCGCCCAGGACGCGGTCGACAGCCTCCTGCCCTGGGCTCAAAAGAAGCGCATCGTGCTGACCTTGGCCGCGCCGGAAGGCCTGCCGCTCGTCGAATCCGACGCGTCGCGCACGGTTCAGGTCATCGTCAACCTTCTCTCCAACTCGATCAAGTTCACGCCGGCCGGTGGCAAGATCACGGTCAAGCTCGCCAAGCGCGCCGAGGGCAACCAGGGCTTCGTCGAGTACGCGGTCACCGATACCGGCCCCGGCATCGCCAAGGCGGAGCAAAGCAAGATCTTTGAGAAATTCGTCCAGATAGCCGCGGGTGAACTGCACATCGGCGGCACGGGCCTGGGCCTATCCATCGCCAAGGCGCTCGTAGTATTGCAGAAGGGTAAGATGTGGATCGACAGCGACGCCGGACAGGGTGCCACCTTCCTGTTCACCTTGCCCGTCCATGTCGCGGCTTCGGCCGAAGCGTCCGTCGTGCGCACCAAGCCCGCCTCGGCGAGCGCCGTGCCGTGGTGGAAGAAGCTGCTTCGCATTAAATAAACGAACCCGCGCGGGCGAAGGCGTAGCCCGCCGCGTCGGCGACTCCCGCCGCCCGCAAGGACTTCGCGCATTCCTCAAAGGTCGTGCCCGTGGCGGCGACGTCGTCGATGATGAGCACGCGCTTGCCCGCGATGAGCGCCGAGGCCCCCGCGCGCGGCGCGTAGGCGCCGGCCAATTCGGCGCGCCGCTCGACCCGCCCCAAACGCCACGCCGGCGCGGCCGCGCGGGAGCGCTCCAGAGCGTCGAGGAGCGGCAATCCCGTCGCGGCGGCGACCTCGCGCGCGAGGATCTCGGCCTGGTTGTAGCCGCGCTCGCGTTCGCGTCTTGGGTGGATCGGGACGGCGGTGAGCGCGTCAAAACCGCTCAGCTCCGGGTGCAATGCCAGTGCCGCAGCCATGCTCCGGCCGGCCGCGCGCGCGGCCGTTGTTGACCCCCGGAACTTGAAGGCGTGCACGAGCGAAGCGGCCGGCCCGCGGTGCGCGGCCGCGGCGCGAATCAGGCGGCAGGAGAAACGCCGCCCCGCGCAGTCCGTGCAGAAGGGCGCCGCTCCGCCGCGCCGGCCGGCGCAGCGCACGCAGGCGGGTTCCGGCGGAGGGGGGAGGGCGGCGGTGCATTCCGGGCACAGCGGTCCCGGCGCTTGGCGCAGGTCCTTGCGGCAATGCGCGCAGGCCTGCGGCAGCAGGATGTCGAGCGCGATCTCCCAGCATGTTCCCATCCTTTCATACGATTGAGACCCCCGAAAAGTTGCATGGCCGCGCCTGGGAACAAATTGTGTAGTTCGACATTTTTTGCAAGAATAGTCATGCAGAGAGACTAAGGGCGCCTAAATAATAGCTCGTCATATAGCATGATGGCTCCACACGTCGGGGGTGGGATGACAAGACTTTTTTATTTCGTGCCTCTCGGTCTCGCTCTGGCGCTTGGCGGCTGCGCTTCGGCGATTCAACGGGCGGCGCGGGACGGGCAGGCCGATCAGATCAGGGCGATCATTGAGTCCAAAAGGCCAAAGGAAAAATACGTCCGCAGGGCCCTTTGCCTGGCGGCCGGAAACGGCCATGCCGCGGCTGTTGGGAGCGCCGAGGCCATCAAGGTCCTGTTGGACGCCAAAGCGGACGCGAACGCCAGGAATGTGGACGGGGTCACGGCCCTCATGGCCGCTGTCCTGGCGGCCCGCCTCGAGGCCGTCTCGGCTCTCCTTGGGGCGGGGGCCGACCCGAACTTGAAGGCGAAGAATGGCGGCACGGCGCTCTCCCTGGCCGAGGCGGCCGGCCAGAAGGAGATTGCGGCCATGCTCAGGAAGGCGGGGACGAAGGAATGAAGGCTCAACTGCCCCGGGTATAAATGATCCCACGGACAGTCTACTCTCGTCGAGACCGGCAGTATTTTGGTTGCGGTTTTGCTACCAATCCCCACTGGAGCTTCAGCGGTTCCCATAAGCCTGTTGGTTGGCAGCCACCAGTTGAGCTACTTTGGCTAACAACTCGTCAGGGACGACCATCAAATGGCAATGGAGAGCCCTTGCCTGGCTGACCACCGAGGAAAGCCTGGGGTCATGGGTTGAGCTTTCCATCCGAGCGACATGGGGTTGCTTCACCCGAAGCGCTTTAGCCACGGCTTTCTGAGATAGCCATTTCCTGCGCCGCATAACGGAGAGCTGGGTGGGTAAAGGGAGATCCGCAAACTGCTTGGCATACTCTTCAGCAAGTTTCGGATTTTTGGCGAGCATCTCCTGAAGATGCGCATCAAATCCGCTTTGGGTCACTTTTCTCATATTCCCCTCATTCGCCTTCTGGCCAGCCGCATATCGTCTAATGGCGTCTTGGCGCTTTTCTTCTCAATGGCGTGGAGCAGCCAAGCGCATCCTCGTTCCACGCAGAAAAATATCCGATATTGAATCCCCTCAAACAGCCTTTTGAGTTCCCATAAACCCTGTCCCAAAGGACGAATCGTGATCTGCTTCGATCTTAAGCTCTCCGCCCCAAGAATCTCCAAATCCAGGGCCAGCTTGACGTAGGCCGCCGGACGCTCCGTGGCCAACGCGTCCAAGTAGTCCTTTACGGGACCGGAACTGCCCTCCGGGTAATAGCGTATCTTTATGAAGCTCATTTATAATATAACAGATAAGTTATATTTAGTCAACCGCAAAATCTGACAGTCCAGCCACGCGTACACGTCGTTCGGGCAGACATTCTTCAACAGGTCTTCGCGGCAATGAGCGCACGCTCGCGGCAGCAGGATGTCGAGCGCGATCTCCCAGCATGTTCCCATCCTTTCATACGATTGAGACCCCGAAAAAGTTCCATAAGGCCCTTGATTGCAGGCTGTTTCAGGGGGTACATTGTGTCTAGATATTACGGCGAAGGAGATTCTCTGGCGATGAACCCTCTCGTTTTGGCGGCGGAGCTCTGTGCGTTGGCCGCGCCCGCGCAGGCGTGCCTCTCGGGCTGGGACTGCTGCAAATGGAATGACCCGGCCCATCAGACGCCGAAGTATGTTGTTGGACGGATCATCTATGCTTTTCCGCATACGCCCGCGGGCTTGAAGCAGGCGCTTCCTACTATCAACGCGATTTACCCGGGCACCGAGATACTGCCCGGCAAGGGCGACAAGGTGCACATTCCCTGCGTCGGCGTCGTGGATCTCATCGTCGCGGCCGGCGAGGGCGGCAAATCGTGGTGGTGGGGAGCCGACGCGGCCGGACATGAGTGCAACAAATGCAAGCCTAACCGCTGCGAGGACGTCTCGAAGAGCAGGAAATGCGGCGACCCTTCGGCTGGAGCCGGACCGGGTGCGGGCACCGGCGCGGGCGCCGGCGAAGCGGGCTCGGGCTACGGCGGCGCCGCGGCCAATTGCGCGGGCGTCCAGGTCCCCAACCGGCTATCGGTCGTGCAGCAGACGGCCGCGGACAATCCCGACGCGTGGAGCGCGAAGCTCAACCCGAAGGAAATGGAAGAGTGCCGTCCCGATTCGCGCTTCATCGATCTCGTCGTGGACAATCTGCGCAGGGAAGACCAGCGCTGGGGCTTCAACTGCAAGCGCGGCAACTGCAACGATCCCTCGCACGATGTCATCGCCTACTATTTCGGCCAGGGCAAGCCTTATGAGGGGGCGCCTCAGGTGATGCTGGTCGACATGATTCAAAATACCTGTGCCCCGAACGCCCAGCCCAGTTGGCAGGTGCTCGAAGCCAACTTCGGCAACGGCTCGGGTGCGGGCTGGACGAGCAAGGGGCGTTTCGCCAGCGGTCCCCATCAAAACATCGTCATGAACTGCCCGTCGAAAGGCGCGGCGGCGACGTCCTCGGTTTCGCCCCTCGGCGGCGGCGGAGGGGGCTCTTTGTCGTCGTCATCCCCATCGAGCGCGCCGAAGGCCGCGCCGAAGAAGAACGACGGCAACATCGGCGGCACCGGCGGGGAAGCGCCGCCCCCCCACCCGCGCCC
>OBEQ010520010.1_pt1 | contig 29037 bp, 24 predicted proteins | sample 1670901 | NCBI WGS metagenome assembly OBEQ01 (sample SAMEA104232315, study PRJEB22302) | groundwater metagenome | biome: forest; feature: aquifer; material: groundwater | place: USA | collected 2011-08-07 | depth 5.4 m
TTCCGCTAACGGGGCAGCTCAAGGAGTATTTCTCCCCGCGCCCCAATCTGGGCGTGGGAATTCATTTGAATATTACACTCGGCTCTCCGGTTGCACCAAAATCCGATGTGCGTTCGCTTCTTGCCGGCGACCGGTTTGGGAAACACGACGAGAATTTTTTAAGCGTATCGATAAAAAAGCGCTATACACGGAATATAAAGCGCAGATTGAACATTTTGAAGAATGGTTCGGAAAACCGCCGACGCATATTGATACGCATCATCATCTGCACCGGTTTCAAACGGTGTTTGATGTTTTTATAGAATTGGCCGAAGAATTCGGCGTTCCTTTTCGTTTGTCCGACTGCGTTGATTTGGCGGTACGCCAACGGTTTGAGAAGCGGGGAATTATTCTCACCGATCATCTTATACCGGACATTGATCCGTTCCCGCATTTCCGTAAAGCTCGCCTTAAGGAAGTTTTGAGCAAACTGCCCGAGGGCGTTGTTGAGCTGATGACGCATCCTGCGGTCATTGATGAAGAGTTGAAGCGCATCAGCTCCTTTGTTGCTCCGAGGGCCGATGAGCTCGAAGCTTTAGGTGATCCGTCCTTACGTTCTTTACTCGCCAAATCAAATATCGAACTTGTTCACTACGGCCAGATTAACGCGCGTGTTTCCTGACCGTTCTATTTTTCATAACCGTTTGATTTCAAATAGGTTCGTTGCTAAAATGGGTCGTGGCTATGAAAAGCATTCTCTGGATAATAACGACGACTAAAGATACGCCGTTAACGGTACAGCATGCTTTCCATCAGGCTCAAACGCAGGATGTCCAATTGGCCGTGCTGTTTGTTTTGGATCCTCGACTTGCCGGATCTTTCACTCACGATTATGAAGACAGTAGTAAAAGAAAGTTTTCCGACCTTGAAATGCGCGCGGCTGGGAAAAATGTTGTACTGAAAACACTTCTGAAAAAGGGTGATATAGCGCAAGAATGCGTTAACGCCATTCGAGAGTTAAAACCCACAGAAATTATTTTCACGAAAATGCGAGGCTCGCAATTTTCCCGGTTTTTTTTCAGTACGGCCGCCGATAAGGTAAAAACCGCGGCCGGTTGTCCTGTGACTGTCATTGAAGAAAAAGAAGGTTAGTGTGAAAATTTTACTTACGAACGATGACGGCATTGAAGCCGTCGGGCTGCGCGCTTTGTGGGAAGCCATTCCCGAAAATGTGGAGACGCTCATTGTTGCGCCGCGTTGGCAAAGTTCGGCCGCAGGCCATTCCATCAGTCTGCGAAAATCGATTCGTGCCAGAGAAGTAAAGTGGGATAAGAAAAAAACCGCCTATGCGATCGAAGGAACGCCCGTTGACTGCGTTAAGTTCGCCTTTGCCAAATTAAAATTTCAGCCCGATATCGTTTTCTCCGGAGTCAATCTTGGCCCGAATACGGGTGTGAGTGTATTTTATTCAGGCACGGTATCTGCCGCGCGCGAAGGGCTTTTTACCGGCGTTCCCGCTTTGGCCATTTCTATGGCGTCGCATTCCTGTGATGATTTTAAACCGGCCGTTCAATTTATTAAGTGGTTTGTTGAATACTACAAGACGTATCCCTTGCCGCGCGATGTTATGCTAAACGTAAACGTGCCCGTCCGGCCGCTGCGTTCTATCAAAGGCGTAAAGATCACACGTCAAGCTCCTTCCCGATTTGTCGAAGATTATCTCGTGGGCAGCAAACTCAACACGTATGAATTGAGCGGCGGCATCGAGCTTTTGGAACCCGACGGAACCAGCGATGAGGAAGCGGTTCTGGAGGGTTTTATCTCCATCACACCCCTTCATATCGATCTTACGGCGTATCACGAAATGCAATTTTTAAAACGCTGGTACGATAAAAGGCCGAAACCAAAAAACGGAAAAATGAAAAATGCCCGAGACCCTTTTAAATTATATTGACGGACGTTGGTCGCCAGCCAAAGGCAAACGCCGGCTGGAGGACCGTAATCCCGCCCATACAGACGAGCTGGTCGCTACCTTTAACGCTTCAAATGCGGAGGATGTCGACGACGCGGTTTGTGCTGCCGAACGTGCTTTTGAATCCTGGCGGCTTGTTCCGGCGCCCGAGCGCGGCGCCATCATCCGGCGCGCGGGGCTTTTGATTCAAGAAAAAAAATCCGCGTTGGCTGAACTCATGACGCGCGAAATGGGAAAAGTTCTTAAAGAAACGGAAGGCGACGTTCAGGAAGGCATCGATACGGCATATCATGTGGCCAGCGAAGGCCGGCGCCTTTTCGGCGAAACCACGACGAGTGAGTTGCCCAATCGTTTTGCCATGTCCGTTCGAATGCCCGTAGGTGTTTGCGGCTTAATTACACCTTGGAATTTTCCTTTGGCGATTCCCACTTGGAAAATTTTTCCGGCTCTGATTTGCGGAAATACAGTGGTGTTCAAACCGGCCGAAGATACGCCGGCCGTGGCTGTTGAGTTTGTGAAAATTATGGAGAAGGCCGGAATCCCGAAAGGCGTTTTGAATTTGGTCTTAGGCGACGGCGAAACCGGCAAAGCTATTGTGCGCCATGAAAAAGTCAGACTCATTTCATTTACCGGCTCAACGGAGGCGGGACGCGATGTCGCCGAACATTGCGGACGTTCGCTTAAACGTGTATCCCTTGAAATGGGCGGCAAGAATGCGCAGATTGTTATGGCCGACGCCGATTTGAATTTGGCCTTAGAAGGCGGGCTCTGGGGCGCGTTTGGCACAACCGGCCAGCGCTGTACCGCCACAAGCCGGATTATTTTGCACGAGAAAATTTTTGATGAATTTAAGAAAAAATTTATTGCCCGCGCGCAGTCCCTTAAAATCGGCTCCGGGCTGGACCGCAGTGTCGATATAGGCCCGCTTATTAATAGTATTCAGCGCGAGCGGGTTCATGAGTATGTTAAAATCGGAATAGGCGAAGGCGCCAAGCTTGAATGCGGCGGAGATTTCGCCAAGGGAAAGGGGCTTGAGAAAGGATTCTTCTATCAGCCCACCGTTTTTTCAAATGTAGATTCGGGCATGCGTATTGCGCAGGAAGAAATTTTCGGGCCGGTTACGGTGTTGATGAAAGTAAAAAGTTTCGAAGAAGCCGTGAAAGTTTTAAACGGCACAAATTACGGCCTTTCATCCTCCATTTATACGCAAAATGTAAACGAAGCATTTCGTGCGATTCGCGATTTGGAAGCGGGCATTACCTACATAAACGGGCCGACCATTGGTGCGGAGGTGCATCTGCCGTTCGGCGGCGTGAAAAATACGGGCAACGGCCATCGTGAAGCCGGTACGGCGGTGTACGATATATTTACAGAGTGGAAAAGTGTTTTCACCGATTACAGCGGGCAGCTTCAAAAAGCCCAAATCGATACGCGGAATTCATAAGGAAAGGTCAATATGATTAGAAAGCCTCTTATCAAGACAAAACTGCCGGGCCCGAAGGCCAGAAAAATTGTTCAGCGCGATAAACGCATTATGTCGCCGTCGTATACGCGAAGTTACCCCCTCGTGATCGATCATGCGCGCGGACTTTGGGTCAGGGATCCCGATGGAAATGTATTTTTGGATTTCACCGCAGGCATTGCCGTTACTTCGACGGGGCATTGTCATCCGCAGGTAGTGCGCGCTATTCGCCAGCAAACGCGCCGGTACCTTCACATGTCCGGAACCGATTTTTATTACGAACCCCAGGTCGAACTCGCCGAAAGGCTTGTTCGCCACATGCCTGGCAATGATGACCGGAAAGTTTTTTTCACAAATTCCGGTACCGAAGCGGTTGAGGCGGCGTTTAAGCTGGCGCGCTATATAACGAAGCGCGAGAAAATTATTTCATTTTTCGGCGCGTTTCACGGCCGGACATTCGGTTCACTTTCGCTTACGGGAAGTAAGATCCGCCAGCGTGAGAAATTCGGCCCGCTTGTTCCCGGTGTTCATCATGTGCCTTTTCCGAATCCGTACCGTTCTCCTTTTTCCGAAAAATTAGCCGTTGATGATGCTTGTATTAAATACATTGAAGACAATTTATTCCGCCGCACCGTTTCGCCCCGCGAAGTAAGCGCCATTATTCTGGAGCCTATCCAAGGCGAAGGCGGCTATATTGTTCCTCCAAAGGATTTTTACCGGAAGCTTTCCAAAATATGTAAACAGTACGGTATTCTTCTCATCGCCGACGAAGTTCAAAGCGGTATGGGCCGAACGGGAAAATTTTTTGCGATCGAACATTTCGGTGTAGTTCCGGATATTATAACGCTCGCCAAAGGCATTGCCTCCGGAATGCCGCTCGGAGCGATGATTGCGCGCTCTTCGCTTATGAAATGGGAGCCGGGAAGCCATGCCTCTACGTTTGGAGGTAATCCTGTAGCATGCGCCGCGGCGCTTGCGACCCTAAATCTTTTGGAGAAAGGCCTGATTCGGAATGCGGAAGTCATGGGAAACTATTTAAGAAAGGGTTTAGAAAGGATCGCGAAGAGGCGTAAAATAATAGGGGATATCCGGGGATTGGGATTAATGCAGGCCATCGAGCTTGTTCGTGACAGGAAGAAGAAAACCTTTGCTCAGAAAGAACAGGGAAGAGTTGTGGAACGGGCGTTTCGAAAAGGACTTCTGCTTCTCGGTTGTGGTGAATCGAGCATACGGTTTTCCCCTGCGTTAAATGTAAAAAGAAACGAAATTGATACCATGCTGGAGATTCTCGATGATTGCCTTCGTCTCGCGTAAGAAGCTTTTGATTGCCGCGATTGTTTTTTCTCTGGTCTGGCTTGGCCAAGCTTTTGCCGACAAAGTTTATCTGAAATCAGGCGATCTGATGGAGTGTATTATCGTTAACGAAGAGCCCGGTTCTGTCACGGTGCAATTGGAAGGCGGCTATGTCCAATTCAAAAGCTCGGAAATCGTGAATACGGAACGGCAGACGGACGAAGAAAATCGGGCGTTATCTCTTAGATGGAGAATGGCTAAGAATAATCGCGCGGATCTCGCTCACCCGGCACCTCAGGGCTGCGGAAAATTCTTTTCCGTATCGCCGGCGTCTTCCGGCCAAGGTAAGCGAGCTGTTTCGGGTTCGTGGTTTACGGATTACCAAAAAAGAATAGAAGATCAGTTGATGACTTTTCCGCCCACGGCTTTTATTTTAAATTTGGGTCCGATCGTGGCCTACCGGCGTACTCATCCTATGCTTTACGTATTTGCTTTTTATTCTGCCATTTTATTGAGTATTACGCCCATCGTTGCACTTTTGCAAAACGCCATTCTTACCTGGTGGAACGCGTGGCAGCGCAAGAGATCCAAGAATAATCTATCCTCTTAGTCCCGTCGGCAAAAATTAAATTAGAAGATTTCTGGAGTATTGGAAAAGTTACTTAGTGAGGGAACCGTCTAACGTTTCAAAAATGATCGTTACGAGGTTGCTACACTTTGGGCATTTGATTTGTTTGAAGGCTTGGATGTTATCGTGCTTCGGGCGGTACATAATGCTTAGAATCTTGGTAATAAATCGACTTTCATCTCCCGAATGATCGCAGGACGAGCAAGTATAATGCGGTTTCATTACAATAGAGCCTCGCGGTTACTCTATGGTTATCGACTCCGCGAAAACTAACTTTAGAGCGCAATCCTTCGCGACGGCGGCGCCGGAAGAATTTTCCGTAGAAAATGGCAGTCTAGTTAAAGAAAAAGCCGTCGATAATATAGAAGCCTATAAGTTTAAAATTCGTTATGTTGTATGACTTTGACCGCCTTAAACAATAGATTGAGGTATCGGAAGTGAGCCGCTATATTCGGTCCGTTTTCCTTCTCGCCATTTTTCTTGCAGCAGCCATGCCCGCATTCGCCGAAAATTTCATAGGAAAATATTTCAAGAATCTGTATCAAACAGAAAAACGCGGCGCTATGAATGTGCTAAGCGGATTTGCCGAATTGCCCATCGCGCTGCATGAAGCGCACGGCGAAGGCAGCACTCCCATGGGTTATATAGACGCGGCGGTTAGAGGTACGGTTTGGGCTCTTGTGCGCACGGCAAGCGGGATTTGGGACATTCCTGCGGGGGTGATCCCGGGGTTTCAGAGAGGATTTCCTCCGGATCCAGAGACGCTGTTTAAGATTTAATAGTCAACGCCTAGCTATAATATAAAGAAAGGTAATGCACATATAAAAAGAAGACAAAAATTGCCCTAGATTCTTGGAAAAGTGCAAGTTAGACTTCTGATAAGTATTATGTTGTACGCAAGAATTAACACAGATTGGTTAAGATCTACGAACTGGTAACTTCTACCGCAAGTCGGAGTTTGGGCTTGCGGTTTTTTATTTTTAGCGGAAGTCGCAAGCACGTAGAAGTTTAAAAAGTAAGAAAGGAAATTAAAGTTATGCCGCGAGGTACCGTAAAGTGGTTTGACAATAAGAAGGGGTATGGATTTATTGCTCCGCAAGATGGTTCTAAAGATGTATTTGTCCATTATTCTGCCGTTGGCGGAGATGGATTCAAAACATTAAATCAGGGCGACGAAGTGGAGTTTGAAGTAGCGTCCGGCCCCAAAGGCGATCAAGCCACTAAAGTAGTACGCGTCGGAGGCGGACAACCTTCGGCCGAATCAGGTCGCGAACGATCCCGCTAAGAGTAAAAGAGCTTTTCAGGTAATTCTCGAAGAGAAGTTCAAAAGGCACCCTCAGTAATGAGGGTGCCTTTTGTTTTTGGTGGGTTGGTACTACCTCAAAAGGGGCGGACCGATGTTTGGATGCTGTGCCGCGCTTGCATGTCCAACGTCACTGCAAGCACTGCACCGACGCTTGGGATTTTTGGTGCCGAGGGAGGGAGTCGAACCCTCAAGGGCGTTAGCCCACCGGATTTTGAGTCCGGCGCGTTTGCCAGTTTCACCACCCCGGCGAATCAGATTATGCGAGGAAGGTTGGTGGAGCTGAGGGGGATCGAACCCCTGGCCTCCACAATGCCATTGTGGCGCTCTCCCAGCTGAGCTACAGCCCCATCTACAAATTTTCAAACGTGATTTTAGATTGCTTCGGACAAGAGAGGCGACCTTAGCGGTCGCCTCAACGAAAAGTCAGAATTTCGTAAAAGATTATGCTGATTGTAATTATGAATATTTTTTTGTCAAGTTTATAAATTCCCCGAAGGCTACTCATTATTGCGTAACATCTTGCGGCAATATAGAAATTAGGATATTCTTCCTTCCTATGCAAAAATCAAAAATGGTTGAGCAGTACCCCTACCGCGAAATCGAACCCCGTTGGCAAAAAAGTTGGGACGATATCGAACTTTTTAAGATCGATACCCATAACGCGGATAAAAAATATTACTGCCTGGTGATGTTTCCCTATCCTTCCGCCGCTCTCCACGTTGGTCATGGGCGAAACTATATTATTGGAGATGCTGTCGCTCGTTACAAAATGATGAGGGGATTTCGCGTGTTGAGCCCCATGGGATTCGATGCGTTTGGACTTCCTGCCGAGAATGCGGCCATTAAAAATAATATTCATCCCGAAGTTTCTACGCTTCAAAACATCGCTAATATGAAAGTCCAGCTTCGCAGGTGGGGCTGTGGCTACGATTGGTTGCGCGAAGTCGTTGCCTGCCTTCCCGAATATTACCGGTGGACGCAGTGGGTGTTTCTCCAACTTTTCAAACAAGGCTTGGCGTACCGGAAAAAAGCCGCGGTGAATTGGTGCCCCTCCTGCAAAACTTCGCTCGCCAACGAGCAAGTCGTAAACGATTGCTGTGAGCGCTGTGAATCGCTTGTGGAAGAAAGGGAGCTCGAGCAATGGTTTCTCAAAATTACAAATTACGCCGACCGGCTTCTCGAAGATCTCTCGCTCTTAACCGGCTGGCCCGAACGTGTGAAGACGATGCAGGAAAACTGGATCGGTAAAAGTCTCGGCGTCGAAATCGATTTTCCGTTGGCCGGCGGCGGCGATCCCATTCGTTGTTTTACAACACGATGCGATACGCTTTTCGGTGCGACGTATATGGTGCTCGCGCCCGAGCATCCATCAGCCCTTTCGTTAATCAAAGATCAGAAAGAAGAAAAAGCTTGCCTTAAATTTATTGAACAAGCGAAAAAACAGGGGCGCCGTGAGCGCATGCTCGATCAAACCGAAAAAGTCGGCGTATTCACCGGCCGTTTTTGCATTAATCCCACAACGCAAGAAAAAATTCCGATTTGGATTGCTAATTATGTCCTTATGGATTACGGAACGGGCGCCGTCATGGCGGTACCGACGCACGATCAACGTGATTTTGAATTCGCCAAAAAATATGGCCTTGCGCTTCGCATCGTCATCGACCGGCCGGGGAAGCCTCTTGTTTTAAGCGAGATGAAAGAAGCTTATGTTGAGGAAGGCGCGATGGTAAATTCCGCGCAGTTCAATGGATTGCCGAGCAAGGTTGCTCTTGAGAAAATTGCCGATTGGCTGGTTCAGCAAAAAACCGGCCGGCGTACCGTCAATTACCGGTTAAAAGATTGGCTTATTTCTCGTCAACGCTATTGGGGCACGCCGATTCCTATCGTTCATTGCGCAAAATGTGGGACAGTTCCTGTGCCGGAAAAAGATTTGCCCGTTCGTCTGCCGAAGAACGTGCAATTTAAACCCACCGGTGTTTCGCCGCTTACCGAAGATCCTTCTTTTAAATCGACAACGTGCCCGAAATGCGGTGGAAACGCCCGGCGCGATTTCGATACGATGGATACGTTTATGGATTCGAGCTGGTATTTCTACCGCTACATTTCAGCAAAAGACGATTCAAAAGCTTTTGATACGGACCATGTAAATCGCTGGCTTCCCGTCGATCAATACATCGGCGGTGTCGAGCACGCCATTCTTCATTTACTCTACTCGCGGTTTATCAACAAAGTTTTCTACGATCAAAAGCTCGTTTCCTTCAAAGAACCTTTCGCAAAATTATTTACGCAGGGAATGATCATTAAAGACGGCGCAAAAATGAGTAAGTCGAAAGGCAATGTCGTTAGTCCGGATGAATTGATTCAGAATTACGGCGCTGACACCGTACGTCTCTACACTTTATTTATGGGTCCGCCTGAAAGAGATGCCGAATGGAACGATCAAGCGGTGGAAGGCTGCTATCGGTTCCTCGGCCGGTTTTGGCGGCTTGCAACGTTTGTGATTTCCGAAGGGAAGAGCGACAGCCGTTTTAAATTGGCTGAAGAAGGGCAAGTGACCGCCGAAGATTTGGAACGGCATCTCCATCTCACCATCAAAAAAGTTACCGACGATCTCGAAGGCGATTTTCATTTCAATACAGCCGTGGCAAGCATTATGGAACTGCTTAATTTAGCGTATCAATTCCGGCCCGAATCGCCGAGCGATTGGAAACTCATGAAAGAAATCGTGAAGAATATGACGCTTCTTCTGGCTCCGTTTGTCCCCCATATTTCCGAAGAACTCTGGCATACTATGGGCGAGAAGAAAAGCGTGTTCAATTCCGGCTGGCCCGCGTTTGATGCGTCCCGGCTGAAGCAGGAAGAAATCGAAATCGCCGTTCAAGTAAACGGCCGCGTCCGAGCACACCTCACAATTCCGGCCGAAATTTCAGAATCCGCGCTTCAAGCAAAAGTGCTGGAAGATTCCAAAGTGAAAACGTGGCTTGAAGGTAAAAGCCCCAAAAAAATTATCGTTGTTCCTAAACGGCTCGTAAACATTATCGCCTAATGCCATCCATCACGATAGAAAATCAGACCATCCGTGTCGGTAGCAAGTCCGTCCCTCTGTTAAGCGGTGAAGTTCATTACTGGCGGCTCAATCCGAATAATTGGAAAAAGATTTTAGATGCTGTTCGTAAAATGGGCATCGAAGTCATTTCTACGTACGTGCCGTGGGATTATCACGAATACGAGAAAGGAAAATTCGATTTTACAGGACGCACCGATCCGCAAAGAAATCTTCTGGGATTTTTAGAGCTGACCAGAAAAGAAAAATTCTGGCTCATGATCCGCCCCGGTCCTTACATTTATAGCGAATGGCCCCAGGACGGTGTTCCGCCCTATGCGTTTAAATATCACCGCCTGCATCCTCAATTTTTAGCCTGGGCAAAAACGTATATGTGGGCGGTGACCGAAGTCATTCGTCCGTATCAAGCGACGAAACCGGGCGGGCATATTATTGCGCTCCAGGCGGATAATGAAATCGACTGCTGGCCCGATCGTTTCGGCCATCAATACGGCCTGGGCGAAAAGCCGGGACTTTTCCAGGAATTTTTGAAATTCAAATATAAGCAAATCGGAAAACTCAACGCGGCGTGGGGAAGCGCCTGCAAAAATTTCACCGAAGCTGGACCGTTCATGGCGAGGATGGTTAATTTAAATACCGATTCGCCCCGCGGGTTCCCGCTCAAAGGCGATCCTGAGCTGCGCCGCAATCTCGATTTCTTCGAATTTAAACATTGGTATGCCAAAACCTATGCGAAGGAAATTATCGCCGAATACCGGCGCCTCAAAATCGACGTTCCTATTTATTTAAACACCTATCCTTTTTTCTACGCGCACGATTGGCATTCGTTTCAGGAAATCGCGGATTTCGTCGGCATTGATGTTTATGCGCATAATGAATTTAGCGAACACCCTGCCGAGCATCGCCGTACGCTCGATAAATTTCGCTACGCATCGGAGACGTCGCGTATGGCCTTCATCGCGGAATTTGGCGCCGGCGTTTGGCATCCCCAGCATTATCATTCCGGTGCGATGACGCCGAATCATTACCGTATGGCCACCGTAAGCGCCGTCATCGGCGGTATCAAAGGCTGGAATTGGTATATGCTCGTCAATCGCGATAACTGGTACATGTCGCCGCTCGACGAATGGGGAAGAGAGCGGCATGAATTAGCCTCCGTATTTCAAGATCTCGCGCGAACCTACCGGGAGATGAATCTTCCGGCGTGCACCAAGCTCACGCAAGTCGGCGCGACGTATCATCCGATGCAATACGCGGCAAAGACGGCTACCAACGACGGATCGGTATTAAGTGCGCTCTACGACGCCGATATTGATTACCGGCTTTTTAATCCGGCTCACAACGACTTGAGCACACCGATTCTTTTTTATTCCGGAAATCATTGGATCACTCATCAAGCGGAAGCCCGGCTGATGGATTATGTAAGGCGCGGCGGAATCATCGTGGCCTTTCAGGAGTGGCCGAAGAAAGATGATTATTTCCGACCTCTTAAGTTTAATTTCTTCGAAGATCCGGACCGCCATCTTTTTGAATTTCGAAGGAGCTTCGAGCTCCGTTTGGGTAAAAAATCCGTATCTGTAGTCAGTTCCGTTTTAACGTTTCGAAGGCCGAAAGGAAAAATATTTGAAGCTGATTTTGGCGAGGGCTTCGGAAAAATGTGCCTAGGATACGAAAAACCGTTCGGCCGCGGAAAAATTTTACATTTGGGAATAGAACCGAACGCCGAAATTCTCCACAGCGTGCTCGACTATTTCAATATCCCTATTTTCAGCCATTCGAAAACTCCTACCGTAAAAACAGCGCTTCTCTGCGGCGAAGGAAAATATTTTCTTGCGCTGGTTCATAACGGAAACGAAGACAAGACCGCGGTTATCGAATTGCCAAACTTTTTAAAGGGTGTGGCAAAGGGCGGGAAAGACCTGAGAAAATATACCATCCGAAATTTATTTTCTGGTAAACTAGAGGCCGAATTTAGCTCGGCCAACCCCTTGGTTAATTTGCCGGTTCGCCGTAAAGACGGGTGCTTGTATTCCATCAGTTAATGTCATTCCCGCGAAAGCGGGAATCTAGATTCCCCGGTCAAGCCGGGGAATGACAAGGCGCTATGTATAAGGATTTTTTCAAATTCGAAGATTATCCCTTCGGCGTAACGGCTAATCCTAAATATCTTTACTGGTCCCGCGGACACGAAGAGTCGCTTTCTTTTCTCGTCTACGGCATCGAAATGCGAAAAGGATTTATCCTCCTTACCGGCGAAATCGGAGCGGGCAAGACTACGGTTTGCCGCGCGCTGGCTGAAACGCTTTCCGGTTCCCATCAAACCGCTTTTATATTCAATCCTAATTTATCCGAACTGGAACTTTTAGAAACCATCGTTGAGGATTTTGGAATAAAGCCCGCGAAGAAAACCAGAAAAGGATATTTTGACGCCCTCAATCATTTTCTGATTGAAAAAAACCAGGGTGCGCATACGGCGGTTCTCATTATTGATGAAGCGCAAAATCTTAGCCGTCGGGCCCTCGAACAAATCCGTTTACTTTCTAATTTGGAAAGTATCGATAGCAAATTGCTTCAAATTGTTTTGGTGGGGCAACCGGAGCTCCGCGATACGCTGGCCGATCCCGCGCTTGCCCAGCTGAAGCAGCGCATCGCCGTAAGCTATCATTTACGGCCTTTGGACTCCGCTGAGATTGGGCTTTATATTAACCATCGGCTGAGCACGGTGAAAGGCGAAGACAAAAAAAACTTCACTATTTATAAAAATCCGGAACTCAATTTTGAGCCGACGACCTACGAATTAATTTACAATTATTCCGGAGGCATTCCCCGGTTGATTAATTTATTATGCGATAAAGCGCTGCTTGCGGCTTATGTAAGGGAAACGTTAACCATCACGGATGAGATTATTATGGAAGCCCAAAGCGAAGTAGAGGGCTTTAAGGTGGAGAGCATTCTGCGATGAGTATCGTTCTTGATGCATTAAAAAAAATCGGTTCGGCCAATCCTTCTGAGCGGCTGAAGAGTTTTCGAAAAAAGACCAAAGCGGAAAATGAGGACAGCGCGCGTGTAACGGTTCAGAAGCCTACAGTCCAAAAACCCAAACCGACTTCGGTCAAGTTTGAAAAACCGCAGGATTTGCGTTTGAAAGTAGTCGGGCCGGAGAACGAATCCATCGGCGATAAAATTTCCGACGCTAAAGCGGCGGTCGTGCGTTGGCCGGCCTGGGCCCAAGGCGTAGGTCTCGGGCTCAGCATTGTGTTTTGCACGGTTTTTTTAGTTCTGTTCGGAAAATTTTTGATTACTCTTTCCCGCATTGCTCCCGCGCCTGAAATTCGTACTCCGGTAGCCCAGCAAAATATGGTGATCTCAGCGCAGCTTAAGGCCAAAACCTCCGCAAAAGATTCAGCCGGGTTTTGGGCACAGCCTTGGATGTGGGCAACGGCCCGGCCGAGGCAAACAGCGGCATCCATACAAAACGAAATAAGCGAAATCATGGGCGTCGCTGTCGGCGAGCCGGATTCATCCCGGATGCAGAAACTATTTCGCGTGAGCGGGATTATCGTGGACAAAGACGGGGAAGAACTCGTCATTATCAATGACCGCACGCTTCGTGTGGGAGATAAGATTGCCGGTGCAAAAGTGATGAAAATCAGCTCCGAGCACGTCGAGTTAATGCGCCTTAACGAAACCATAACCCTGGACATCAATTAATCTCATGGTTGGTCGCCAAGACACCGTTCGTAAAATCGAACATAGCGCCAAATTTTTTGTTTTGCTGTTTTTTGCCGGTATCGTTCTAATTCGTCTTCTGAATTGGTCCACCGCTTCGCATTTGACATTCATTCGTTTTTAGCTAAAATCTTCTATCCTATCCAAGACGTTTCACGCCTTCACGATCCTCCGTGAAATCAAAGATGTAGGTAATAGCACAATGAGATGCGTTACCCATTTTTGTTGCCTAGCCTGGCGTTAATCGCCGGCATAATTTGTTCTGCTCTCGTACCCTTTCCGCTTTACGGGTGTGTGCTCATTCTTTTTGGGCTCTTGCCGCTTGCTTGGCTGGTAAGGGGAACGAACGCGTTTCGCCCTATTTTTTTGTTCCTCTTTTTTCTTTTGTCCGCCATTAATTTTCGCGTGACTTCCGTTCCGCCCTCCAACGATATTTCCCAAATTCCGATAGAAGATTCTACCCGCTTAACCGTCACGGGCGTTGTTGGCGGATCGGTAAGGCGGATCACGGAAGGAAAAAGCGTGCGCCAAACATTCCCGCTTAGCGTTGAATCCGTCCGCCTTTCGGACAAGACGATGCGTGTGTGCGGACAAATTCAATGCATAACGTATCAGACGCAGAAAACGCTTCGCTATGGCGATCGCGTCAGATTGTGGGGACCGGTCAGCGCGCCCAAAACAGCCGACAATCCCGGAGAGTTTGATTACGCACTTTATCTTTCAAGGCAGGGGGTATATCGCCAAATGACGGCCCTTGGCGAGAAAAGCGTTACGGTTCTGGCTTCGAGCCGTTCGTACACGTTCGGCGCTTTGATCGAACGGGCGCGAATAGGTATAGCCGAGCGTTTTGATTTACTTTTTAGCAAAACCGAGAGCGGGCTTTTAAAAGCGCTCCTCATCGGCGATCGGCGGGATATTCCGTTCAGGGTTCAAGAAAATTTTGTATACACAGGGACGGTGCATGTGCTTTCCATTTCAGGATTGCATATCGCCATTGTCGGCGGATGTTGGTATGCGTTCTGGAGAATTCTTGGGTTGCCTCAGCGTTTGAATGCTCTTCTCACTATTCTGATCATCTTTACCTATATGCAGATCGCCGGTTTCAACATTCCCGTCGTTCGTTCGGCGCTGATGGGGGCGCTCTTTTATGCGGCCATTCTGATCCGCAGGGAAAGCGATTCGCTGAACGCGCTTTTCTTGGCGGCATTTCTCTTGCTTGCCGCGAACCCTTTGTGGCTATGGAGTATTTCGTTTCAACTTTCGTTTCTTTGCGTACTTTCCATTGCTCTCTTCTCGCCTTCGTTTGAAAAAAGATTGAGCAGGATTTCGTGGGGAGCGTTGCGCCGAAGTTTATCGATCTCGGCCGCTACGATTCTCGGAGCGCAGGCGCTCGTTACTTTTTACTTTTCGACGATGACGCCGATTAGCGTGATCGCGAATGTGCTTGTCGTTCCCTTGATTACCTTTATTACGATAAGCGGTTTTATCATCCTTCCGCTTTCGTATATTCCGTGGCTTGGAACTATTTTGGTAAATGGGCTTGGGCTTATCATTCAAGCCTCGATCTTTCTAAACGAAAAACTTTCACAAATTCCCTTTGCGTATTGGTTTGTCCCAAAACCGCCGCTAAGCATGGTGCTTGGATATTATTTTTTACTTTTGATCGTCTGGATATTTCGTTCCTGGCTTTTACGTAAGCGGGTAGTTTTGGTAACGGCAGGATGTGTAGGGGTGGCTGTTATTATCTTGGGATTAACGTACCGAAGCGAGGTAAGCATTTCTGTGACGGCGCTTCACGTAAAACAGACGGGCATTTATTTGATCCGCACGCCTGAGAACCAACATATCTTGGTGAATAGCGGTCCGGCCAGTAAACCCGACGTTGGCAGGTGGATTACCATCCCCTTTCTTAAAAGCCGGGGAATCCGCACGTTGGATTCGATCATTATTACAGGATGGGGAAAGCGTTGCTGGGGGGCGCTTTCCGATCTTGCGTATTTTTTTGATATATCGTATTGCCTTGTTCCGGCGACGGGCAGTATGCCGCGCGAATTTCCGAAACGCCTAGGTCGTACTGAAATTAAAAAGATGAAGGATGCGTCGGAAATAACGGGATTGGGTTCTGTGCGGATAAAATCATTTTCATCGGCCAAAGGCGAAACAGCGCTTTTGATTCGTTGGAAGGATAGAAATATTTTAATAGCACCCAGCATTGCAGAAGAAATTTGGACCAAGATTGATCAAGCCGATAAAAAAGAAAGCATGGATGCGGTTTTTATTTTTTCTAAAAAAATTAATTGGCCACCCGAGCTGGTTTTGCGGTTAAATAAATGGAAGCCAAAAATCGTTGTCATTTCGCCTTCCGCGCGGCCGGAAACCGATCCGAATTTATCTTCCGAAACGACCCTGCTTTACACGGATGAAAACGGAGCGGTTGAATTAAAAATGGACGAAAATAAATTTCACCTAAAACCTTTTAAGGCTCTACCGTAACTTATTGAAGAACAATATGTTATGAGCCGCTTCTACTATCTATATTAAATGGACCTTTAGTTTGACTTATAGGATTTTGATGTGTTAGTATCATCACCAATTTTCCAGAAATGAGGTTACCCGAAGTAATGTCTCACCAAAAGTTTAGGTTCTTTTCCCGCTTTCTTTCACGTTCCGTGTCCCTCGTCTTAGTTTGCGCTCTTGTTCCCGTTTCGCCAGCCCAAGCTTTTTGGGTCTGGTCACCGGAAACCGGTAAGTTTGTAAATCCGGAAGGAGCTGTGCAAGATACCCCCGACGACCAATACCGCTACGCCATGGCCATATACGGAGAAGGTGACCGGGCGCAGGCCATTAAGGAATTAGAACATCTTTTAAAACATTATCCGGGAGCTCATATTGCTCCTGAAGTACAATTAAAGCTCGCCGTTCTCCTTGAAGAAGCTCAAGAATTTAAGAAAGCCTTTGAGAATTACAAATCTCTTCTGAAAAACTATCCCCAATTTGAGCAAGCCGACGAAGTTATCCGCCGCGAATACGATCTTGGCCATATTTTTCTAAACGGCCTTCGCCGGAAAATAATGGGCGTTCCTATTCTTCCTTCCGTTCCTTTGGCAGTTGAGGTATTTCAGCATATCGTCGATACCGCTCCCTTTTCTGCTTACGGAGATCAGGCGCAGTTTTATTTAGGTGAAGCGCTTAGAAAACTCACCCGGTTCGAAGAATCCGTCAAAGCGTTCCAAGCCGTCGCCGAAATTTATCCTCAAAGCAAACTTGCCTCCGACGCGAAGTTCCAGGCTGCACAAACTCAGCTGATCATGTCCTCGACGGTCAATCGCGATCAGCAAGGCTTGGCCGCGGCGCAAGAGCAGTTCGAAGATTTTCTGAAATCCAATCCGAGCGCCGAAGAAATAGAAAAAGCCACGGCTTTCAAAAAGCAAGCCGAGGAACAGCACGCGCGGAAAAATTTTGATATCGGCTCTTATTACGAAGAACGCAGCTATCTTGACTCAGCCATTATTTATTACGAAACGGTTGCCAATCTCTATCCGGATACTGAATGGGGCAAGAAATCCGCCGCTCGCCTTGAGCAGCTTAAGAACCCCGTAGGTTATTGGGAAAGCGAATCTGAAAAAACCGGCGCCGAGCTTACGCAGTGGATGGCGAAATTAGACGAAGCGACCTCACGTTTGGCTTCGCTTCCCGAGACCGCGACGGAAGAAGAAAGAAACCGTCTCGAAGCCGAGAGAAAAGAAATTGAAAAAACCGTTAAGCATTTGCATGTAGAACGGGACAATCTCAAAAAAGCCAAGCGCGGCGATATTGAACGCAGGCGCGATCTTTTATCGAGAAAGAAACGCGAGCTTTCCTCCAAGCGCGATGCCATCAACCGCAAGAAAAAACAATTGAAACATGTCGAATCCGAAGACCTTAAGCGTGCCTTCGCTCAGTGGGACGAAGCGCTCAAGCTGGAGGCCGGTTCGCTCGAACGCGAACGGGTGCGTTTGGACCGCTTGGCGGATGAAGTAGGGGTGAAGACCGAAGGTCTCTTAAGTATCCTTCCCTTTATTGGCGGGGGAGAGTTTTCGGAAGCCATTGCGTATAAGAAAAGCGAGATTGAAGAGCTTGACGCTCAGCGCGCGTATTTGGAAAGCCGCAGAAATGATTTTATCGATGAACGTGAATCCATCAAGCTTCAGATTGAAACGCTTGAAATGAAGCAGCTTGAGATTCTTTCGGAGAAGGAAGAGCTTAAGCAGCAGTGGGCTTCACAGGACGGCGCATTAAATCAGCAAAAGGAAGATTTGGAAACGCTTCGCCAGGAAATCGCGAAACTGGAGAAAGAAGCCAAGATCCTCGAAGAGCGCTACCGGAAGGCCAAGGGCCTATCGATCGAATCCATTTTGAAAGCGCCGCTCGCTGCTGTTACGGCTTCGGTCACCGCTTCGGTTAATCTTCTTAATCCCATTCCTTATTTGGCCGGCGAAGGCGAGACCGCAGACAAACTAAAGGCCCGCGAAGAGCATTTGCAAGCTAAACTGAATCGTCAGGAAGAACGGCTTAAAGAAATCAGCTCGGCCATGAATCGCGGTGAAGGTACGAAAGAATTAGTCAAATCCGAAGAGCCGACGATAAGTAAGCAAGATGCGAAAGGTACGACGAAGAAAGCGGCCAAAGATCAGTTACGTGAAATCCGCAAATCGAATCGAAAAATTGAAAGAGATATCCGTACCGTGTTGCAGCAAGTGGACGATCACCGGCGTATCAAAAATCGCAAAGTAGACGAGCTCGAAGCGTTGCTGAAGCAAGCCGAAAAAGAAGTACCCGCCGTTCCGGGAATTACCCGAAGCGTGACGAAGCCCTTTAGAGCCTACGGCCGTTTAATGCACGCGTTCATATTTGGTTTAAAAGAAAAGGAAGAATTTGTTAAGGAAGATGCCGGTAAGTTAGAGACGATCGTGCCGGCCGATACGCAGGCTAGCATTACCGCTCTCCAGGAAGAAATTCAGTTTGAGAATGTTTTGATCGGCGCCAAACGGCAAGAGCTGGCGGATCTCGATAGAAAATTAAAAGAGGTTAAAGCAAATGCCGATGCCGCCGGCGCACCGTCGTTCCAATCTATTCTGGTGAAACAGTCCTACAGCTGGTTAAGCCATACGCTTTCCTTGGCCGGAAAAATGGTGCCGGATCAGGACATGAACAAGGTTTTAGAAGAACGTTTCAACCGGGAAACGGCCGAGCGGGATGATATTTTACGTGAACTCCAAGCCGTTCAAGCTGCACAGAAAAAGCTTTTGGCTAAGACAGAAACTGTGCCTATTTCCGCTCCCGAGATTTCGGAAAGCAGTCCTGCGCCGGCTGCCCAGCCTGCTACTAGAGAGAAAACAGAACAGCAAGAGCAGGCCGTTCAGCCTGCCGAAACGACGGTTATCGAGAACGAGCTTAAGGAATTGATGACGAAAATCGAGGAACGACGCCAGTCGCTTGAAACGCGCGAAGAAATGTTTCGTAAGGAGATCAAATCATTTTACGAAACCAACGTCGATAATGAGTTGAAAGAAAAATTCAGCCGGCATGAAAAATCGCTCTTTACCCAAGACAAAAATTTGTCGGAAAAGCTTGAAAAAGTCGAAAAGAACCTGGAAAATACGCTGGAAGACGAGCACACGCTCATTCAAGAAGAGCGGAAACTGGTCGTGGAGAGATTGAAAAAAATTACCGATCTCACCAAGGCGGAGAGCCTTTCGGATAAGAGCCGGAAACTCATTCAGGAAGAAGCAGTCAAACTCGAAACTCATTTGAAATCACTCGAACAGCCGTCGCCGAGCTTGGATCAAGAAGGAAAAGTCCTGGTTGGCGGTAAAGAAGCATTATAAAGTTTTGACTAAATAGAGAATACGAAAATGGAATTTCCAAATCTCAAAATTGCCCGTCGTTTTCATTTACTCTTCCTCCTTTTCATCGTCGCTCTCGGCTCCGGATGTGGTTATACCAACCGGGCTATTCTCCCGAACGGCATCAAGAGCATTGCTATTCCTCCCTTCCAAAACAATATCCCGCCCCAGGAACTTTTCACGTATGAAGGCGGTTTGGAAATTGACGTAACCGAAGCCGTCATCGATCGAATTCTTTTTGACGGCAATCTAAAAGTAAAAGATATAAAGAGCGCCGACGCGCGCCTCGAGGGTAAATTAATCAGTTACTATCAAGAAGCCTTGCGGTTCAATTCACTCGACGGCGTTCAGGAGTACCGGCTTTACATGGTGTGCGATCTTAGATTGATCGATCAACGCACCAATACTCTTATCTGGCATGAGCCGTCTTTTTCGGGGGACACCGAGTATTTTATTGAAGGCGCTCTGACGAAGCCGGAGTCAACAGCGGTGAAAGCCGTCATGCGGGATCTCGCGAAAAATATCGTCGATCGCATTGTTGAAGATTGGTAATGGGTAAAATGTGGGTAAGGGTAAAAATACATTTCTTTTGCTCGGCGATCAGACGCTGCGTGAGGAAGCGCTAAGGCAAATTGTCGGAAGTGACAAAGGGCAAGAGAACGAAGCCTTATTTCGTTATTACGCCGACGACCTTATTTTAGATGATTTGTTTCAACAGGCCCGGACTTATCCCTTCCTTTCCGAAAAACAATACCTTGTCGTAAGCCGCATTCACGCTTTCCCCAAAGCTGTCGCCGAACGCTTTTCTTTGTTTTTGGCCGAATGCCCCGACTTCACCATTATTATTGGCGAAGGCGACGGCATCGATAAACGTTCGAGCGTTTATCATGCTTTCCAAAAGCACGGTGTCGTGAAAGAATTCGTTTTGGACCAGGTTCAGGAAATAGAGCGCTTGATTACGAAGTTTCTTGGGGCACGTGAAAAAAAAATTACGAGGGAAGCGCTTATTGAGCTTGTTGAACGTCTTGGGGGTAGCCTTACCCTTATTTATCAGACGCTTGAACAAATTGTTTTATTTACCGGTACACGGAAGGAAATTGTACCCGAAGATATCGTAACTTTTGTTAAGAGGGAAGCGCCGTACGGGCCTTTTGAGCTTGGCGATGCGCTCTCGGCGCGCGATACCGAAAAAGCCTTAAAAATTTGCCGCTACCTTTTTGAATATGTCGGGCGGGATATTCCGGAGTTGATCGGTATTATTCATTGGCAGATGAGGAGAATTTGGGAAGTAAAACAGTATTTAACCAAAGGCGGAAACGAAAGAAACCTGACCGCTGTGTTGGGACTTCCGCCGTTTGTAGCCGGAAAATTTTCCGCCAGCGCAAAGCGTTTTACAATGAAGGAACTGCGCGATGCATGCGAGGAATTGTTCAGGCTAGATTGGAAATCGAAAACCGGGCGCGTAAACGCTTTTTCCGGTCTTGAGGAGTTTCTACTTAGACGAACGAACGTTCAGCTTGTTAAGGTGAATGCTCACGCGTGACTTTAGGCGATTCGCCCTTCCTTTAGGAATGACTCCCTGAGAGGCCGCTCCATCGACGAGCGAGATAAGTGCAAATCCGAGTTCTTTAGCCTTGGTTTTATCGGTGGCCGCGCGAAAATTTCTCTTCGCCGTATGAATGGCGGAAAGAACGCCTTGGTTTTGAAATTCTTTACGAACGTTGCTGCGCATTCGCTTTAAAGCGGATGGTGAATGAGGCATAAGTTCCTTTACCTTGTAGATACTGTGGGTTAAAAAAGAGCGCATAAGTTAGCACGAGCCTTTCGCTATGTCAAGAATTCAAGAAATTACATATGAATATGAAAAATACAGAATCGCATAATAAGCTTTTAGGCCGGGCGAGTCTTTTGAGCGTGATGACGCTGGTCAGCCGTCTTCTCGGTATGGTTCGCGATATGGTTTGCGCGGCGGTGTTTGGTAGCGGATATGTGTGGGACGCGTTCATCTATGCGTTTACGTTTCCGAATTTTTTAAGGCGCGTACTTGGCGAAGGCGCACTTTCCAGCGTGTTTATTCCTGTATATATGGATACGCTCAACAAAAAGGGCAGAGAAGCCGCCGATCATCTCGCTAACGACATGATGACGCTTGTCATGCTTGCTGTAGGCGTGCTTGTTGTCATAGTCGTGGGTGTTCTTTTCGCTGCGCTTAAAATGTTCGCTTTAAATCCAAAAACCATTCTCACCATAAAACTTTCTATCATTCTTTTCCCTTATATTCTTTTTCTCGCGCAATACGGAATGGCTATGGCTGTGCTGAATTGCCGGGGGCATTTTCTTACGCCTTCGCTCGGCCCGGTTGTTTTTAACATCATGTGGATTACGAGCGCCGTATTCATTGCGCCCAGGCTGGGCAAAACGGGCGAGGACCAGGCTATTTTTCTGGCCTTTTGTTTGCTTGTTGGGGGATTTGTTCAGTACCTGATACAACTTATTCCTCTTAAAAAATTTGGATTTCACGTACGGTTTGTTGTGGATTTGAAGGACGATGCGGTGAAGAAAATTCTCCGTCTTTTTCTTCCCGCCACGATGGGTTTCGGCATTATGCAGGTCAATATTTTATTCGACCGAACGCTTGCCGCCTGGCTCGGCGAGGGCGCGAATTCCGCTCTTTGGTACAGCAATCGTTTGATCCAATTTCCCATAGGATTGGTGCCGATCGCCATGGGAACGGCGCTTCTGCCGCAGCTTTCCGAGCAGTTGACGGCCGGACAGTTGGACGAAGCAAAGCGTTCTATTTCCTTTTCGCTTCGCATGGTGCTCGTGCTGGTTATTCCGGCTTCGGTGGGACTGGTCGCGTTTCGTATGCCGATTATCCGAATGCTCTTTGAGCACGGCGCTTTTGGCGAAGCCTCGACGGCTAGGTGCGCTAGGACGCTCGTCGCGTATTCTTTCGGTTTATTTGCGTATTCCGGATCCAACTTGCTTGTTTCCGCTTTTTACGCTTTAAAGGATACAAAGACGCCCGTAAAGATAGCCAGCTACTGTGTGTTGTTTGATATTATCGCAAACCTTATTTTAATGTTTCCAATGAAGGAAGTCGGTTTGGCGCTGACGACATCGCTCAGCGGTATTTTAAATTTTAGCTTACTAATTTATCTGCTTAGTCGCAAAAGGCTCAGGCTGGATGAGAAAGAAATAGTTGTCACCTGTATAAAAAGTCTTTTGGCCAGCGTAGGAGCGGCGTGGATCGTTTCTTTGTGTATTGGGGGGTTCGGTGGCTTGCCGGAAGCGAATTTTGCGGGTCTGGTAAAATTATTTTTGGCTACGGTAGCCGGTATCGTATCGTATATTTTGCTGGCGCGGCTGATCAGGATGAGTGAAATAAAAGATCTTTCCCGATTCTTGAAAGAAAGGCTTTATGACTCTGGAAGAACAGATCAATGCCCTCCCACATGAACCGGGCGTTTATATCTTCAAGGATGCTCAAGGAAAAACAATCTATATAGGCAAGGCCCTCGATTTGAAAAAAAGGGTTTCCTCCTATTTTCTATCTCGTAACGATATGGGAACGAAACTCCACGTGCTTCGGGGGCACATTCAAAGTCTTGATTTTATTCAAACACCCACCGAAGTCGACGCGCTTCTCCTGGAAGCCCATCTCGTCAATAAATTTGTCCCGAAATACAATATTCGCCTGAAAGACGATAAAAGTTTTCCGCTTCTGAAAATTACGGGCGATACGTTTCCCATGATTCAGCTCACCCGGAAAAAAATAGACCGCAAAGCCCGGTATTACGGGCCGTATACCGATGCGAAGCTGCTCAGGGAAGCGATTCGGATTATGAATACGATATTTCCCATTCGTAAATGCATGACGCTCCCGAAGAAAGCCTGCCTTTATTATCACATCAAGCAATGTTTGGCGCCCTGCATTAAGCCGGAGCTGAAACCCGAATACGACAAGTTAATTAACGAAATCAATACGTTTCTAGCCGGTGGGAAAAAATCCATGATGGAATACCTTACCGAACGCATGCTTTCCGCCGCCAAAGAAGAACGTTTCGAAGAAGCACAGATGTTTAAGGAGCAAATTATGGCGCTCAGCACGCTCAAACGAAAACGATTCGACGCCAAGCGGCCTGTGAAAGGAATTGCGCTGAGCGGAATGCTTGAGCTTAAGCGGGTATTGAAATTGAAAAGAGTGCCGGAACGAATCGTATGCTTTGACGTTTCCAATATACGGGGTTCAATGGCGGTGGCTTCGAAAGTCAGCTTTCACCGGGAATTGCCGGATAAGGCCGAATACCGGCGTTATAAAATCAAAACCGTTCAGGGGATCGACGATTATGCCATGATTCAGGAAGCGCTTCGGCGTATGCTTCGCGGAATCCGGGAAGGAAGGGAAGTTTTCATTCCCGATCTGATCGTTATTGACGGCGGTCTCGGACATGTCCATGCGGCCAAGAAAGTTTTAGACGAAGAAGGATACACTGAAGCAGATTTAATTTCACTCGCCAAAAGAATGGAAGAAGTATTCACCCCCGAGACAAATATGCCGATTCATTTGGGAGAACTGTCGCCGGGCCTAAGGCTTCTTCAGAAAGTGCGGGACGAAGCGCATAGGTTTGCTATAGAATTTCACAGGCTTCTTCGCAGAAAGGCGCTCAGAAAATCTTTTCTTGATAGTGTGCCCGGAATCGGTGAAAAACGTAAGCATATTTTGCTGAATCATTTTGAATCACTGGATAATATTTGCTCTGCCGATGTTGAAAAACTAGCGTCGCTACCGGGAATGAGTAAACGCGCCGCCGAAGAAGTCTTAAACGCTCTTCGCAAAAAGAATAAGGTTTAGTATAGCGTTTCAGACAGTTACCAAAACCGCAAATCTGCTCGATAAGCAGAACTGTTTTGCGGCGCCGTGGTTCGTTTGCATCCCTGCAAACGCCCACTGCTTCTCGCCGTTCGGTTGGACAGTACACTAGTCCAATCAGTTGATATACCGAACGGCTCCGAAAGCCGCCTCCAAACAGTTCTGCTTACCGAGCACTTCCGGCGGTTGCCGCAGGCGCGTTGCACAAAATTGCGGAGCACATGGAGGTGCAAGAGCAATTTTTGCACGAGCGCAGTAAATGCCGGGACGGCATTTACGAAGCGTCGACGGAGGTAACTGCCGGAAGTGCTTGAATGGACAATCGGTTTGAGCCCAGAGCGACGCAGCAATGCTCAATTAGTACTCGGTACTGAATAAAATGTTTAACAAGGAGGGGTAGATGGAAAATGTAGGATTTGGAAAACGGGTTGCCGCGTTTTTGCTGGATGCCCTGATATTTGGAGTGCCGGTCAACATTGTTCAGGGGCTTATTTTTGGTCCGGCGGTGTACGATCCTGACAACCCTGCCTATTTTATGGCGCTTATTTTCTCCATGCTTTGCGCTGTTTTTTATTATGTAGGTATGTTGACGTACGCCGGCGGTCAGACGGTAGGTAAGAGAATAATGAAGATCAAGGTGGTCAAAAATGACGGCTCCTCACTGACGCTTAAGGCTGCTTTTCTTAGATACCTTTCCTATATTGTGGCTTCTCTTCCTTTGTCGCTCGGGCTCTTGTGGGTTTTGTGGGATAAGGAAAAGAGGGGATGGCACGATCATTTGGCAGGCACGAAAGTCGTGCCAGCACAACCGGCGTCTGCTGTTTAATTTAACGACCGGTCCTATGGAATGGCTTGAACGACAACTTGTTTTTTATCCGTCTAAAATAATTCAAACGACGCCCGCTGATCACGGTTTACGTTACGAAGACGTGAATATCATAGCGTCGGACGGCGTTAAACTTCACGGCTGGTTCGTCCCGTCTCCGTCCGAACGCGCCCGCCTTCTTTTCTTTCATGGCAATGCCGGTAATATCGGCGACCGTGCGTTTCATTTGCCCGAATTTATAAAACGGGACATAAGCGTTTTCTTTATCGATTACCGCGGGTACGGAAAAAGCGAAGGCGTTCCGAGCGAGCTCGGGCTTTATGCGGACAGCGAAGCAGCTTTAGCGTGGTTGAAATTGCACGTCTCGCCGGGCGGCGGGCCGCAAAATAGGCCCATTGTTTATTATGGTGAATCGCTTGGAAGCGCGGTAGTTGTCGAGTTGGCCGCTTCTGTTGAATTACCACAGAAACTGATCATTGAAGGCGGATTTACCTCCGCGCGTGATATGGCGAAGATTATGTATTCCTTTCTCGGAACGACTTTTCCCATAACGTATAAGTTTGATTCCGTAGCTAAGATCAAAAATGTTTTCTGTCCGCTTCTTTCGATTCACGGAACAGAAGACGATGTGGTGCCGTTTTCTCTCGGACAGAAACTGTTCGAGGCGCATCCTGGTCCCAAGGAATTTTTTGCCGTGTCCGGAGCTCACCATAACGATTTGATCGGTGTGGCTGGGGCAAAATATTATGATTGTGTCGCCGAATTTATTTTTAAAAATCAGGAAAAAGCATGAACGCTTCGAACGGTTCTCCCGAGTTAAGCATTATCATACCGGCCTACAATGAGGAGAAACGGCTTCCTCGCACACTTGTAGAACTCGGCAAATCCGTTGAATGTGGTGAGCTTCCGAAAAATATCGAAGTACTTGTTATCAACGACGGAAGCAGCGATGCGACGAAAGATATTCTCCCGCCTTTGGGTTCGCCCATTTGGAAAAACATAACCTACTGCTTAATAACCATTCCGCACGCGGGAAAAGGGTACGCGGTACGTGAAGGGCTCAGAAGGACCAGAGGAAATTGGGTTTTAATGGCCGACGCGGATTTGTCGACATCTTTTGCAATGTACCGGCTTCTTAAAGCACGTGCGCGGGACGGATCGATTGCCAGCCGGGGATTGAAAGATTCGAAAATTACGGTTCATCAGCCAGGCCAGAGGCATAATCTCGGCCGTCTTTTTAACCATTTTGTTCGGCTGGCTACCGGTCTTCGGTTTTACGATACGCAATGCGGTTTCAAACTTTTTACGAAAGAAGCGGCGGAGATCGCGGGGAAATATATTACGCTTCCCGGATTTGCGTTTGATGTTGAAATGCTTATGATTTTAGAGCGGGCGGGATTTCAAATTATCGAAGTACCGGTGGAATGGGCGCATATGGAAGATTCGCGCGTTCAGGCATTTCCGGACGGACTTAACATGGGCCTGGCCATACTGGAACTTCGCTTCGCCTTCTTATTCGGTACTCATTGCGCTTCCCGGATTCGCGTGTCGCGCGCTATTGGCCACCGGCCTCCAAGTTGAATCCCCGAACGTATCTTCCCAGATATCGTTTCTAATCCAAAGATAAAGATCAAATCCGGAGTGAAGCGCGAAAGGCATTTCCAGTTTATGGTGCGTCTCACCGTATATCTTGCCCGTTTCCACCCGCTGCGTATCTTCCGCAATTAAAAAAGCATGATCCTCAAGGTTGGGTACGAGTTTGGCGTAATATCCGGCCGAATGATCCCTGAGCGTCCACGGCAGGGGCCAATAGCTTGGCGAGAGAATCGCCGTTTTGGTGTTGTCCCCGTATTTCACGCTTAAAATATTCCAAATCGGAGAAAGATTTTTATACGAGCGGTCTGTTTGCACGTATACCATGGGCAGCCGGTCGTCGTCATAACGAAAGAAATTTACTTTTATGCTTAAAGCAGCGGGCCAGAGAATGAAAATCAGAAGAAAGAGAGCGAACATTTCTTTGCGCGCTCTGTTCATGAGAAGAGGGTTAATGGCATGGCCTACCGCTGCCCCGGCCGTAAGTACGGCAGGCAGGAGTATATTTAAGATAAGCCAGGGCGTTTTGTAGGGAATAAAGGAGTAGATCAGGAAAATGGAAATCGTCCAGGTTGAAACAAAGACGAGAAAGAAAGTTCTTCGCCAAAAGGCATAAACGGCACCGAGCGCTGCCAATACAAAAATAGGAAGTTCATATTTAAGTAAAATCCTGGAGTAATAAAAAAATTCTTTAACATGATCGTAGCGGCTTCTGCCTTCCCAGCGGAACAAACTCTCAAGGGCCCGCGATGGGCCGGCAGGGTTTGTAAAGAAAGAGGAATAGAGCAGTAAGTAAATCAATAGAAAAAAACATGCGGACAATCCTGTATACACAATCACAGGAACAAGATTAGCCAGGTTGCGAGATGCTAGGCACATATCGAATTTTAGCCTGCCTTTGCTTGTAATGAGCCAAGCTAAAACGGCCGAAACGCACCATGAGGCGAGCGTAATGACAAAGGTCTCTTTCGTCGTAATCATCAGAGCTACGGCTAATGCCGTGGGGATCAAGAACCGGACATTCCTCTTTTCCAAAAGGAAATAAAATGCCGTAAAAGCCGCAAGCGTCAACGAAGTAAAATACGTTTCGTGAATGAAAGTTCGGGCAAAGTAGATGATGTTGGGAGAAAATCCCATGAGTACAAGCGCCGTGAGAAGCCCGATTTTTTTCAGGGGTTTTTTCAGTAAGAATAACAGAAACAATTGAAAGATACTGAAGAGTACCGGAGAAAACCGGAGCGAAAAATCGCTCAGACCCAGCAGTTTAGCCAGCCCCGCTGTGATGAAATAAATCAAAGGTCCGTGGTAGTTTTCAGGATCGTATACGTATTTTCCATGACGTAAAAGTTCAAGAAGAAAATAGGCATTGACGCCTTCGTCGTTGTGAAATGGTTTGATGCTGAGCAGTAAAAGTCTTAGATCCAGTGCCAAAAAGAGAATTAGAACCGAGAAAAAAATAAAATCGCTTTTTTTAATTTCCGGTGCTGCTGCGGTAGATTTCATAATTTTCCGTTTTAATGAAGCGCTTAAAATCAACCGGCGCTTCCCACGTTTTCAATCCGTACAATTTCTTTTCATTCGGTCCGACGATTACGTAATCGATGCCGAGCTCTTTGATGAGTTTCGGTGATTCATTAGGATTCGTGTATATATTTTTAACCTGTGCCTCCCGCCAGGTGTAATCGATGCCGTGGCTCCAAAGCCAGCCGATGTATCCGGCGCTGGATTTTCGTCCGGCTAGAAAAGCAATTTGATTAAATTCAGGCGCGCTTAAAAAAATCGAGCTGGGCGGTGTGAGTTCCCGTAACGATTCGGCCAGCGTTATTTCTTCGCGCGTATAGACAAGCCCCATGTCCTTATCGAATGCGGACAAGCGATACACGGTGAGCGCTCCGGAAAGAATGGTTAAGATTAAAGCAACGGCACCAAGCGCTATCCAATGAATTTTTTTGGAAAGAAAACCCTGGCTCAAAAGTTGCGCGACGGCTGGGACGGAGATTAGATACCATAGGAGAAAAAGTTTGATGTTGTCCCAATCCCAGGGCGCGAACTGCACGAAGTTTGCGATTACAAAGATCGAGCCGGCTGTGGTGAGAAAAATCCGCGCTTTTTGGGAAAGATCTGCCTTCCAAAGGCCGAGTACGTAAAGCGGCAGAAAGAGTCCAAGGTTTCTTGCCCAGAACGTAAGTACGTTTTCATTTTCCGCCATCCAGCCCAGATTAAGTTTTACAGCCCCGCCTAAATTTTGTGCCGTCAAAATGAGATAGATCCATTGCGGTAGCGCCAAAACAAGTGCGGGAATAAAAAAGAAAATCCATTTTTTGGTTCTGAATAGTATGGCAAGAACCGAAGAAAATAGAATGATCGCAATATACGCATGACCGTGAAAAAGAGGAAGCCCGCCGGCGAGAAGTCCTGCCCAAAGAA
>OBEQ010069297.1_pt1 | contig 29033 bp, 24 predicted proteins | sample 1670901 | NCBI WGS metagenome assembly OBEQ01 (sample SAMEA104232315, study PRJEB22302) | groundwater metagenome | biome: forest; feature: aquifer; material: groundwater | place: USA | collected 2011-08-07 | depth 5.4 m
AACGCACCAAGGAGATCGGGCTGCGCCGGTCAGTTGGCGCCACGCAGCGCGACATCGCCCGCCAGTTTCTGGTCGAGGTGTTGGCGCAGTGCCTGGTCGGTGGTCTGGTGGGCGTGGCGCTGGGGTTCGGTCTGGCGTTGCTGCTGCGGCAGGTGACTCCCTTCCCCGCCGTGGTCGAACTGTGGGTCGCGCTGATGGGCCTGGGGCTGGCTTCGGCCATCGCGCTGGTCTTCGGCGTGTATCCCGCTGTGAAAGCAGCCCGGCTCGACCCGGTTGTCGCCCTCCGTTCGGAATAGCTTTTTCTTGCCGCTCGTCTCGCGGATATCGGGCAGGCCACAGGCCCCCGGATTCCGTGTCGTTTGCTAAGCTATAGGTTTGTGACCCGGGCGGAATGGAAAGAAAGCTTGAGCGTGGCGCTGGCGACCCTGGCCAACCAGAAGCTGCGGTCGTTTCTGACCATGCTGGGCGTGGTGGTCGGCGTGGCCAGCGTGATCAGCGTCGCGGCCATCATCCACGGACTAAACCAGCACATCACCGACAAGGTGCGCGAGATCGGCACGCAGGTCTTCTTCGTTACGCGCTTCAAAGCCTTCAGCTTCGAGCGCTGGACCGAAGAGATCCGCAAGCGCAAGTACCTGACCTACGACGACACCATGGCCGTGCGCCGGCAGTGCCCCACGGTGGAGAAAGCCACGCCGATCTTGACTCGGGCGCTCTTTTTCGGGCACCAGAACGAAATCCGTTACATGAACAATCGCGTGGAGAACCCCTTCGTGCGCGGCGCGGAGCCCGAGTTGGTGGACGTGCTGCCGGTATACGCGGTGAAGGAGGGCCGCTTCCTCACCGCCGAGGAGAACCAGCACGCCGCGCGCGTCTGTATCCTGGGAGCGGCCATCGCCGATTCCCTGTTTGGCCCGCGCGACCCGCTGGGGCGTGAGGTGCGCGTCAACGGCCTCCCGTTCAGGGTCATCGGCGTCTTCGAACCGCACCAGGGCCTATTCGGTGGGCCCGGCGTGGACCAGTTCGTGATCCTCCCCTACCACACGTTTGTGAAACTCTATCCGGAGATCGAAGAGGTCATCATCGGCGTAAGCGTCGCCAACCCGGCGCTGCTCGGCAGGGCTGAGGACGAAGTCATCGAGGTGCTGCGGCGCCGGCGGCACGTGCCCGCGGAAAAGCGCAACGACTTCGAAATCAGCTCGCCCGATATCGTCGCCGACCTGTGGAAGCAAATCACCGGGGTCATTGTGATTTTGACGCTGATTATTGCCTCGATCGGTCTGCTGGTGGGAGGCATCGGGGTGATGAACATCATGCTGGTCAGCGTGACCGAGCGCACCGCTGAAATCGGCGTGCGCAAGGCCATGGGCGCCCGGCGAAAAGACATCCGCGCGCAGTTCCTGCTGGAGGCAATCACGCTGACCGGGATCGGCGGAATCATCGGCACCATCGCCGGCGTGGTCGTCAGCGTTGCCGTGGCGACGCTTTTTCCGTCCCTGCCGACCCGCGTCTCGTTGTTCTGGACCGCCATGGGACTGCTGATGTCGCTCGGCGCGGGGTTGTTTTTCGGCATCTACCCTGCGATGAAGGCTGCCAACCTAGACCCCGTCCGCTGCCTGCGCTACGAATAGTTCCGCTGTCCGCCAAACCGGATCATTCGGCTTTCCACATGGGATCAAAAAGGTCGGACGGGCCAAGGCTCGCTTTTGGGTCTGAGATATGGGATTCTTAGGCGGAGCGCGCTCAGCTCTGATTGACTGCGCGGATGGGAATGGTGACGGACTTACTGGCCGGGGCGGAGGCCAGCATGTGGCACCGCCCGTCGAAGATGCCCCCAGGTTCAATCACCAGGCAGGGCGCGTGGATTTCGCCGGTGACCACCCCCTTGGCCTGAATCTCCACGCGACCTTTGGCAAAGATGACTCCGTCAAACCGCCCGGCAACGACCACGTGATTGCCTTCGATCTGCCCTTCAACGCGGGCGGCCTCGCCCAGGATCAGACTTTGCTGCGAGATGATGTTTCCCTTCACTTGGCCGTCCAGACGGAACGTGCCCGGCAGCTCGAGCGTGCCCTCAAGCCGCACGCCCTTGTCCAGGAAACCGATCCAGTCGTCGGCCGCGGGCTGCTTGCCGCGGCCCGATGATCTCCACCCCACGGGCCACCCCGATTCGACGAGCCTAACTTTAGCGCCGCTGGTGCACAAGTCAAGCAAGGAGTGCGCGCGGCCCAGCTACTACATGTATGGTTTCAGCTCTTCATCAGGCGGTCGTACAACGCGACAAGCTGTGCGTCGTCGTAGAAGTCGATCATAAGCTGGCCGGGCCGGCCTTTGGTCGCGGGGCGCAGGGTCACTCGGGTGCCCAGGTGGCGTTGCAGCTCCTCGAGTGCGGCACGGGCGTTGGAGTCTATGGTCGAAGTTAGTGTGGTTGTGACGCTGCGGGGACGCCGAGCTGCATGACGCTCGATTTGGCGAACGGTCAAGCCACCGCGAGCGGCGCGTTGGGCAAGTGACTGACGGGTCCCGGGGTCAGCGATGGCCAGCAGGGCGCGCCCGTGGCCGGCGGTTATGCGTCCGTCCTCAATCAGTTCTTGAATGGGCTTTTCGAGCTTCAGGAGTCGAATCGAGTTTGCAACCGTTGCCCGATCCTTGCCGGTGCGGTCGGCGACATTTTCCTGGGTGAGACCGAAATCGGCCATCAGGCGCTCGAATGCGCGCGCCTGTTCGATGGCGTTGAGGTCTTCGCGCTGGATATTTTCGACCAGGGTGATTTCGAGCGCCTGCGCCTCGGGAACATCGCGGATCACGGCGGGAACGCGGGGCAAGCCCGCGCGCTGGGCTGCGCGCCAGCGGCGCTCGCCGGCCAGAAGCTGGAAACGCGACCCATGTGGGCGCAAGATGAGCGGCTGAATGATACCGCTGCTTCGGATCGAGCGGGCCAGTTCGTCAAGTGGCTGTTCGCGGAAACGGGTCCGCGGTTGATACGGACTGGGGTCGATCAGGTCGATATCCACCTGCTGCGGCCCAGCGGTGGCTGAAGGAGCGGCCGCCGGTACGGCGCTAGCCTGCGCCTGCGGCTCGGGCTCCCGGATCAGGGCGCTCAGGCCCCGGCCCAGCGCGTTTCTGGCCATTGGAGATAACCTCCTTCGCAAGTTGGATGTAGCTCGCGGCTCCTCTACTATGTATGTCGTAGAATAAGACTGGCTTCCCGTGGCTTGGCGCTTCGGCCAGCCGGACGTTGCGTGGGATGACCGTGGCGAATACCTGGGCACCGAAGAAGCTGCGCAGATCTGAGGCTACCTGCTTGGAAAGCGTGGTCCTCTCGTCATACATGGTCAGCAGGATGCCCTCAATGGCCAGCGAAGGGTTGAGCGTGCGGCGCACGCGCATCAGGGTGTCCAGAAGCTCGGAAACGCCCTCCAGGGCGAGATATTCGCACTGGATGGGGACTAGGACGGCATCGCTGGCCACCAGGGCGTTCAATGTGAGGAGATCCAGTGCCGGCGGGCAGTCGAGGATGACGAAGGAATAGCTATCTTTGATGGTCTCGAGGATCCCTCGGAGGCGATATTCCCTGCCTTCCATGGTGACGAGCTCCACGGACGCGCCAACGAGGTTCTTATCGGCGGGGATCAGGTCCAGCCCGTCCACCTGGGTCTTGAGAGTGATCCTGTCAAGTGGTTCATTGAGAACGAGGGCGTGATAGAGGGTCCGGCGGGAAGCGTCCTTAGGGAAGCCAATGCCTCCCGTGGTGTTGCTTTGGGGATCGCAATCGACAATTAGGGTGCGCTGCTCGGCCACAGCGAGGGAGGTTGCCAGATTAATCGCGGTCGTGGTCTTGCCGACACCGCCTTTTTGATTGGCGATGGCGATTACGCGCCCCAAATGCGTTCCCCCAGTACCCGGCGCGAATCTAGCAGATGGTTAGCGCGTATGCAAGATGTTTCACGTGGAACGTAGAAGCAGGGAACACCAGAGGCGGGGACGTTCCACGTGGAACAATTATGTTGGGCCTAGGGGCAAACCAGGCGCCCGATCAAGAGAACGCGGCGGGCTGACTGTGGGATATGAATAGCCTCGCCCCAGAGCCAACCATGGACTTGAGAGAGCCTTGCCGCGTCCTCGGCACCCAGCCAGAGAACCAGACGGGCGCCCTCGCGGAGTGCTCCACGAGACCACTTGAGAAGTCGGTCAAATTGTCCAACCGCCCTGGCAGTGACGAAGTCAAGCAGCCCAGGCTCTGGATCCAGATTCTCTATACGTCCACGAGTGACCTCGACACCGCTAAGCCGCAGATAACGAGCAACTTCTAAGAGAAAGACACACTTCTTACCATTGGGCTCGATCAGACGCACCTGAAGCTCCGGGCACAGAATCTTCAAGGCGAGGCCAGGAAAACCGGCACCCGAACCAACGTCGGCCAGCCGACCAGAGGAAATCGAAAATTGCGAGGCTGCAAACATGCTCTCGCCGAAGTGTCTTTGCAATATTTCCCATGGATCGTTCAATGAGGTTAGGCTAACTCTTTGATTCCATAGGTTTAACATAATGATGTACCGTCGAATGGCTAGAATCTGGTCTGCCTTGAGGTCGACGCCGAAGGGCTGCAATGCGGAGTGAATGTGCCGATGCGTGAGGTCTTTATCTATTCTGTTAGTTATATTAGTCGCGCGTTTATCATCTCGCAGCGAATGGCGGGGGGTCATGGTGTTTCTCCGGGGTGCGCGGCGGACGGTGCCGCTGCCGGTCGGTGCGATGTTTTTGCTGCGTCGGCAAGCAGTGCCGGTGCGGCGAGTCCGGCGGCGAGGTCGGTGACGAAGTGAGCGGCGATGGATGGAGCAAGGCTGGAGGTGAAGATGCGGGCTGCGGCAAAGACGAGCCCGACTACAAAAGTGGCGCTTAGGCCGCGGCGTCCCTGATAGAGATGCGCCCACGAAAACAGCAGCGAGGAGCCGAGCGCGGCGGCGAGCAGCGAGCCTGCAGATGCGTCTTGGAAAACCGCAAAAACGAAGCCGCGATAGAGATATTCCTCGCAGAGAGCGACGGTGCAAACCAGCGCGACGAAGGCAAGCTTTTCAACAGGATTCTGGGGGAATACTTTGTTGGCGACCTGATGGAGAGGGCGGTGGCGCGGGCGTGCGGACCGCGCCATGCGGCGCAAGCTGATGAGCTGGATGCCGCCGAGAAGAATCGAAAGGCCCAGCGCAGTGGCGGTGGTGAGTTCGGGATTCGAATAAGTTAAAGCGAGCCGCGATGGGCCCCACCCGTGAGCACGGCAGCGCCAGGCCACGACTGCGACGGCGAGCCACTGAAACGCAATCGTAGAGGCATAGAGGACGAGCCGGCCGGCGGTGCTGATATGTTCTCGGGCGAGGAGTTTCTTAACGCGGGCGGCGCCGCGCCAAGGCACCAGCACTCCCAACACCAACAGGATCAGAGCAAAGTCCCACGACATAGAACGACGATGAGACCATTATTTACGGCCGTAGAGCAAGCGGGGCGCGCAACGGCATGGGGGACGGTCTTGTGATTTGTGTGCCGAGCTGTGCAGGGGATAGTTGGGCGGCACGAGACGGCGCAAGTCCGCGTGATTCGAGAAAATGCGCGCGCCTTTGTGAAGCGCTGCCCGATTGACACCGGCGCGCGCTCCGACTATCGTTGCTGCGCGATGAAAATCCTGGTCATCGGCGGCGGCGGGCGCGAGCACGCGCTGGTGTGGAAGTTGCGACAGAGCGCGCAGGCGGAAACAATCTGGTGCGCGCCGGGCAATGGCGGAATCGCGCAGGACGCCGAATGCCTGCCTGTGGACACCAAGGACGTCGGCGCGATGGTCGCGCTGGCCGAGCGGCTCAAGCCCGACCTGACCGTCGTGGGTCCCGAGATGCCGCTGGTGCTGGGCGTCGGCGATGAATTCTCGCGGCGGGGGCTGCGCATTGTGGGGCCGTCGAAGCAGGCGGCGCAGCTCGAAGGCAGCAAGGTTTTCGCCAAGGAGTTTCTCGAGCGGCAGGGCATCCCCACGGCGTCGGTGTATGGTGTGTACGATTCGCCCGGGGATGCCTACAGTGCGCTGTGCGCGGTGGATTGGCCCGTGGTGGTCAAGGCCGACGGCCTCTGCGGAGGAAAGGGCGTCCTGGTGACCGCTTCGCCGGACGAAGCCACCGGGTTCATCGCGCGATTAATGGAGAAGCGCGAATTCGGCGCGAGCGGCGCGCGAGTATTGCTGGAAGAGGCGCTCGAAGGCGAGGAGTTGTCTTACATCGTGCTGACCGACGGCGAAAACATCCTGCCGCTGGCGCCCACGCGCGACCACAAGCGCGTGTTCGACGGCAACCAAGGGCCGAACACGGGAGGCATGGGCGCCTACTCGAGCGATGACTTGCTCCCGGCTGCGCTTGAAAACAGCATCCTCGAGAAAATCGTCCGCCCGGCCATCCGCGGCATGGCTGCTGAGGGCCGACCGTACAAAGGCTTCCTTTACTTCGGCCTGATGCTAACCCCTGACGGCCCCAAGGTGCTCGAATTCAATTGCCGCATGGGTGACCCGGAGGCGCAGCCGATCGTCACGCGCATGGATTTTGACTTGGCGGAAATTTTGGCGGCGGTGGCCGAAGGCAATCTTGGCAAGGTCCGTCCCAACTGGAAGAAGGGTGCCAGCATTTGCGTGGTCATGGCTTCGGGGGGATACCCGGGCGAATTTCAAGCCGGGAAGCGGATTGAGGGGTTGGCGGAGGCCGCAGCGGTTCCCGGGGTGGTGGTTTTCCATGCGGGGACCAGGCGAGAGGGGACGAGCTACTACACAAGTGGTGGCCGCGTGCTGGGCGTGACGGCGACAGGAGTTGACCTGGAGACCGCCATTCGCACTTGCTATGCTGCGGTCGGCAAGGTCCGCTTCGACGGCGCGCACTTTCGCACCGATATCGCCGCCCAGGGGGTCACCAAGACCCGGCCAGCAGGGGATTGAACGCGTGGCCGCAGTGACCCGGCTATTCGTTGCCGTCATTCACCGGCAACCGATGCAGGAAGTGGACGAGGCCGCCGCGGTGGTGGATCGCGGTCTGGAAGGATGCGTTCATGGGCACCCGGGGAGTCGTCGCCAAGTTCTGTTGATGGACGCGGAGACGCTCGAGCTGCTGGGGGTCCCTCCGGGAGCGGTGAAGGAGAACATCACCACCCGAGGTCTGCGACTCGGGGAGCTGCAGGCGGGTCAGCGGGTGCGCGTGGGCGAGGCCGTGTTTGAGGTCACCGTGCCCTGTGAGCCCTGCCACCTGATGGACGAAATCCGGCCAGGGCTGCAGCAAGAATTGCGCGGGCGCCGCGGGATGCTCTGCCGGGTGCTGGAAGCGGGGCGCATCCGCCGGGGCGACGGGATCGAACTGCTCGACGGCGCGGGCCCAGGGAGCGAAACCGCATGAGCCAGGATATGGAGAAAAACGAGCACCCGAAGCTGGTGGGCATCCTGATTGGGTCCGACACCGACCTGCCGGTGATGTCCGAAGCGGCAAAGATGCTGGAAAAGTTCAGCATCCCCTACGAGATCGAAGTGGTCTCGGCACACCGCTCTCCGGCGCGTTCGCACGAGTACGCCAAGACAGCGATCAGCCGCGGACTAAAGGTCATCATCGTAGCGGCGGGCGGGGCGGCACACTTGGCCGGCGCAGTTGCCGCGCTCACCACGCTGCCGGTGATCGCCGTGCCCATGGCCACGACGGTGCTGAACGGGATCGACGCGCTGCTCTCCAGCGTGCAGATGCCGGCGGGCGTGCCCGTGGCGGCCATGGCCATCGACAAGCCGGGGGCGATCAACGCGGCTATCTACGCGGCGGAAATCCTTTCGACCTTTGACCCGGAAGTTGGCAAGCGGCTGCTGGCCTACAAGGATGAGCTGGCGCGGTCGGTGGCGGACAAGAGCGCCCGGGTCAAGCAGCAGTTCGCCAATCGACAGGGCTAGGCTGCTGACTGATGTGTCCGCGTGGAAACGGATGCGGGGTTTACTCGTAGCTTTCGGGGCGATTTACCTCGTCACCCTGCTTCTTTTTCGCCTTTTTGAGCACCGCCTGATCTTCTTTCCCGACTATCCCGGCCGGCTGAGCGGCGACTGGCACCCGCAGGGCTTGCCGCTCGAAGATGTGTGGCTCGAGGCGGCCGACGGCGTGAAACTCCCCGCCTGGTGGCTGCCCGGCGAGAACGCCGAATTCACTTTCCTTGCCTTCCATGGCAACGCGTCCAACGTGGCCGCCCGCGCCGAGGTGTATCGCTTTCTTCAAAGGCTCCCGGCCAATGTCTTAGCGCTCGAATATCGGGGATACGGCCGCAGCGAAGGCTGGCCCAGCGAGGCGGGTCTTTACCTCGACGCGCAGGCAGCTTACGACCACTTGATCCAGCAACGCGGCATCGCTCCCCGCCGGATCATCTCGTACGGTCAGTCGCTCGGAACGGCCGTGGCGGTGGACCTGGCGTCGAAGCGCGAGGTCGGAGGCGTAGTGCTCGAAGCGCCGTTTCCCTCGGCGCGGGCGGTGGCGCGGCGGGTGTACTGGTTCGTTCCCGGAGTGCAGTATGTGGTGCGGTCCAAATTTGACACCGCGGGGAAGCTCGCGAGCATCCATGCGGCGACGTTGGTGGTGCACTGCGCGCACGACCCTGTGCTCCCCTATTCCTTTGGAGAAGATGTGTATGCCCGGGCCCGCGAGCCGAAATCCATCTGGCGCGTCGACAGCGCATGCCGCGAGGAGGCGTCTCTGATCGCCCCGGTGGAGTACCGCGAGCAACTGCTCAGGTTTCTGAGCGGAGTCAAGGCGCAAAACTAAATCGCGGGTGTTGCGGCGCTACGGTTTTTTCCGCAGGGTCGGGGCGCCGGGCTCGCGGGGCTTTCCTTCTTCGGCTTTCTGTGGCGGCTCGGGCGGCTCAAGGATCCATTCCAGCCCGCGCTGCTCGTGGAGCACGCCCAGGACCAGCTTTGACTCGGGGTCCGCAATCGCCGGCAGGGCGGCGCGGAGGAACATCGTGGCCTCGTTGGCGGTGGCCTTATTGCTCTCGCCGCGGGTCAGGCGCTCGGCGGCGCGGGCAAAGGCTGTGTCGGCGGTGCGGAGCTGGGCGAGGCGCGGGTCGTTCTGGTTGAGCAGGTCGAGCAGCGTCGGACCAGAGTCATCGCCGGGGTAGCGGACTTCAATGAGCGTCCGCGGCCGGCCTTTCTCGGGCGGGTAGAGCTGCGTGTAGCTCGGGCGCAGGACCCGCGTGCGCCAATAATCGTTTCCGAGCGCGTCCTGCGCCACTGGATATTGCAGCAGCCATACTTCCGGGCCGTAGTTTTCCACATAATCCACCACGAGCAGCTCGACCAGCGGCTGGTCGGCGCGCGAATCGAGCCTGGCGTAGAGCTGGCCGGCCAGCGCGCGCAGGCGCTCGAGCAACGCTACGCCGATCACTTCGATGTCGCTGGCCTGCCCGGGGTCGGCCCGGCGCCGTGGCGGGGCAGCCTCGTTGACCATGCGTGGCAGCTCACGGTCCAGGCGCACCGGCGCCTTTCGGGGAACGGGGGAGGTCCACTCGACCGGCCCGAGCAGGATGCCGATGCGTCGCTCGCCAAGCGGGAGAACGGCCGGGGGCCTCGCGCGCGGCATGGCGTTTTGCTCGACGGCACCGACAACAATGGCGTCCTTGGCCACATACAGAATCACACGACCCGCGGCGAGGCTGGTGATGGGTTGCTGTTCGCTTTGCTGTGCGGCGGCAGAGAAAGGGAGAAACCACAGATGCATACCGACGAGCAGGGATGCAATCCCCAATCGCCGAAGACCTTGCGCAAGGGTATTCATGGCCGCTCGGTGGCAGCCGACCGAGACGCCGATCTGTGTTGCTCTCGGTTCATCTGAGGTTCCCGACGGCTTTAGCTGCTTGGATGCGCGCCCACGCTCTGGGATTGCTTGCGCGCGATGGCTTGCAGGGCGGTGAGGGCGACGACGTTGGCGATATCTTCGGCCGAGCAGCCGCGGGAGAGGTCGTTGGCCGGCCGCGCCAGGCCTTGCAGGATGGGTCCCAGGGCATCCGCGCCGGCGATGCGCTCGACCAGCTTATAGGCGATGTTGCCGGAGTCGAGGTCGGGAAAGATCAGCACGTTGGCGCGACCCGCCACGGGTGATCCCGGCGCCTTGCTCGCCCCGATGGCCGGCACAAGCGCGGCATCGGCCTGGAGCTCGCCGTCGGCGGCCAGGTCCGGGGCGCGGGCGTTGAGGATGCGCAGCGCCTCGCGCACCTTTTCGACGCGAGGATGCTCGGCCGAACCTTTGGTGGAAAACGACAGCAGGGCCACTCGCGGCTCGACTTCGAGGAACCCACGCGCGCTTTCTGCCGTGGCCAGGGCGATCTCCGCCAGGTCGCTGGCGGAAGGATCGGGGATGACGCCGCAATCGGCAAACAGGAGTGCGCCGCCGGCACCGAACTCTAGCCCCGCCCGCGGCGGCAGCACCATCAGGAAAAAACTCGAGACGAGCTTGTATTCCGGCGCCAGCCCGATGGCGTGCAGCGCCGCCCGAACCGTCTCCGCGGTGGTGTTGGCGGCGCCGCCTACCGAACCGTCGGCGTCCCCGGCGGCCACCATCAACGCAGCGAAGTAGAGCGGCCGGCGAGCCATTTCGCCGGCCTCTTCGAGCCTCGTGCCGCGCGCGCGCCGCCGCTCGAAATAGATCTGCGCGTACTTGTCCAGCTTGGGGCTCGCCGCCGGGTCCAACAGCGCGACGCCCTCGAGGCTGGCGCGGAGCCCTTCCGCCGTCGCGGCGATGATCTTCGGGCGGCCGAGCAGCGTGAGTTTGACGTAGCCCTCGCGGGCGACGCGCGCGGCCGCGGCAATGGCGCGAGGGTCTTCTCCCTCAGCCAGTACGATGTGCTGCGGGTAAGCCCGGGCGCGGTTCTTCAGCTTCTCGAGAATGGCCATCGCGCCAAAGAGTACCACAGGCGTTTCACCCGGTGGAGACCGAACGGACGGCAGAAACCAGCGCGGCGCGGCGGCACGCGCCTGTCCAACAACCGTGCTATGCTTTTGCGCCGTCAGGCGCGAACGGCCGTGCAGTTGCAGGATGACAAGACGCTTTGGTATGGCCAGGAAGACGGTGCCTGGTTTCTTGTCTATCGAGCATAAACGCTTTTTACATTGGCTAGTTCAGGAGAGACGCGTTGTTTTCTTCCAAGGGACTGAGAAAACCCAAGCGTATCCGGCACAACGGGAAGCGCGTCAGCGAAATTCTCGAGGCTCACCTGAAATTCTTCCGCGGTGAGCCGGGCGGGGTTCGCGCTGACCTGTCCGGGGCCGACCTCACGCGGGCCGACCTGACCGGGGCAAACTTGACCGACGCGGTCCTGAAGGGTGCGCGGCTCGAGGAGGCCGACCTGCGCCGCGCCAAGCTAACCCGGGCGGACCTGACCGGCGCCAAGCTGCGCAAGGCCGACCTGCGCAACACCGATATGACCGAGGCAGTCCTGCCCGGCGCCGACCTCACCGAGGCCCAGGCGAGTGGCGTGGAATTCTTCCGCTGCGATATGGGCGGCGTCCTCTTCCAGCGCGCCAACCTGCGCAACGCCAACTTCCGAGCGGCCAACATTCGCGGCGCGGAGTTCGCCGGGGCCGATATGGGCGTCACCATCCTGCGGGAAACCAATCTCGAAGGCGTGGACCTGAGCGGCGTGGACCTTTCCACCACGCTGATGCCTCGCAATTACACTCCAACCCTGGACAGGAAGTGAACCGGCGGCCAGCCGAGACCTGGCTGACCGGGGCGGTGGCTTGCGCTGCGCGCGAACGCCTGCGGTCAAACCCTCTTTTTCTGTTCCCGCTTTCGCCCGGCGCGCAACGCGGGCCGGCAAGAGTCCGAGAAGAGCCGCAGAGAATCTATTTCAGCGTGAACTCACCGCCTGGCGCTTCTCCGCTTCGCTGCCCGCGAAGATGTCATAGACATAGTCGTGGGCGGCCAAGGCGATCTTGCTCAGGGTACCGGCTTGAACGCGCTTGACGATTTCCTCGCGGGAGAGGTCGAAGATGGCGTCCAGAATTTGCGCGCGCTCCTGGTTGTTCGCCTGGCCCACGACAAACAGCACGCGGGCGCTGTGCTGGATGTAGCGGGGCGAAAGCAGTTGCCGCTTCAAGATCTCCATGATGACGGGGGCTTTGGCGCGGTCAAAGCGGCCTGGATCGCCGCGGCGGTCCAGCTCGGCGAAGAACTCCGACGTCCATTCGTTGTGGTAGTCCCACACCTTCTCGAACAGCTCCGGGGTGAAGCGGGTCCCGGCCTTGACTGCAAAGGCGTTTACCGACGGCACGACCCCATCCTCGGTGAGCGCCGGCCGCTTGAGGTAGCCGTCCTTGGTGATGGCGGCCTGGTGATGGACGAGGCTCCACAGCCAGGAGACATCGATCCGGTAGGTGGCGAGGTCATTCATGAACCGCAGCGAAAGTTCGTAGTCGTCGATTGCCGCCGCGAAGTTGCCGTTGAGGATTTGGAAGCCGTAGTTCGCCGCCATGTAGAACGCGTGTTGGATGTGCTCGATGGTGATGTCGCCCTTCGGCACGCCGTAGATGGAGTCCCAGAGTTCTTGGGTGAAGATTTTCTCCGGCGTGTCCAGCTTCTCCTTGTTGATGACCCAGGGCATGATCTTGCCCTGCGGGTTCAGTAGGCCGCGGGATTGCAACAGGAGCCGCTCCGCGTCGCTCAGACCACTGGTGACCGTTGGCACTGGTTTGCCTTTCACGTCTACGGTCTCTTGCGGCGCATCGAGCATCGCCTGGAGCTGCGTCACCGGGGCCCGCAAGGGTGCATTGCCGGCCGCGACGTAGGCCGGCTCCGGACTGGCCACCCAGCTTTGTCGATAGGCATCGTAGAGGCGTCCCTTCACTCGGCCGGCAAGGATGTCTTCTAGGGTGGGCGATTGGCCTGCGGACAGCGGCTCTGCGGGCAAGAACATAAGGCCCAGCAGGCGCTCCCGCAGCTTGTCAATGGCCATCGCGCGCAGGGCCAGGGGGTTGTACTTCGAGCGGCCATAGGGGTCGCTCGGTTGATAGATCATCACCGCGGCCATGCCGCCGATGGGGGCGCCCTGGGTGAGCTCGCCATTCTTCATGCCGGCCATGAGCATCATCAGCGCGTTGTAGCGCTGATAGGCAATCATGTTCGGGGAGGCCATACCGATCGTCTGCGGGTCGGGAAAGACGCCCTTCGGGTCGTCCTTCCACATCTCAATGAGGCTGGCCAAGTAGTCCCAGCGACCCACATTCGTCCCTAGGAGCCGACGCCGCAAGACCCAGGCGATGGCAGGCAAGAAGCGGCCCGCATTGCCCTCCTCATAGAGCACTTTGACCTTGATGGTGCCCGGCGGGACGCCGATCAGGCCTTCCAGCCGCGCCAGAAGCTTCTCCACAATCAAGGCTTCCTGAGGAGTCTGAATCTTGGGGAGGTAGTAGTACACGCCGGTGCCGGCGCGTGTGAGGGAGTCGTAGTTGTTGAGGGTCCAGAGGACGGTGACGGGAATCGCACCAGGCGCCGGTTGGCCATCCACCTTGATGTGGTCGTAGCGCACGTGGGTGCCGGGAGGCCGAGCAAACCGCGTGGGCCACTGCGCCGGGCTCGTTTGGATCTTGTAGGCGCGCCGTTGGCCTTTCTTCACCACCTCGTAGGGGCGGTCGGCCCAGCGGCCTTCGAAAATTTCTTTGGCGTTCTGCATGGCCGCAAAAATCCCCACCGGCTGATTCGCGGGTGTGCCGTCGGGCTGGAAATGGGGCGGTGAGGCGTCTTCAAAGTCCGGCATATTCATGGGCGCCGGGCTATTCAGCGCGTTGAAGGCCATGTCCAGCGGATGCCACGGCCCGGTGAGCTCCAAGCCGGGATTGTTCAACGGGTGCGCGTCCTTGGGGATGGGCACCTCGTCGTTGAGCCGCCAGCGCCACTGGCTGTCCCGGCCGAAAACGTTATCAATCAGGCCTTGGACGATCTGGCGAAAAGTCCAAGACTTCCCGCTGACTGCATCCTCAAACGTGTCGTCCCACTTCGGCCAGGCGTATTTCTCGCGGACCGGCGCGGGGGACTGGAGCAGCGCCCGGCGCGCGGTGAGGGCCGCGGCGATCTCGGGACTCAGCTCTCGAGTGAGCGTGGCAATCGTCTGCTCGATATTGACTTCCCGTCCGTTCACCTTCTTGGTCCCGAAGAGGTCCGGGAACTTCTGGAGAACGTCCTCGCGGATCATGGCCTCGACCCTCCTCAGCCGTTTCCTACGGGCGCTCCGGACACGCCGGCGAAGAAATAGAGCACTATTGCCGGCAAGGCGTCAAGCCCCCCGCCGGCACGTCGCCGGCAGCTTCGGTAGGGGGCGGAAAACCGCCGGCGGGTAGTGTGGGGAGACTTGGCAGGGTGCGGAAAAATGCCCAATGATGACATTCCAAGGACCGCCGCTTTTGATCGGCCCTAGGAATCTGCTTTTTTTCAGCTCCGTCGAGCCACAAGCAGATTCCTCGCTGTGCTTGGAAAGACGTGCAGCAGACTTTTTCAGGATTGCGGTCAAGAAGGCTTATGGTGGGAGGCCAACGCGGCGCAGCAGGTCTTGAAAACGAGGGTCGGAGCGCAGAGGATCGAACAGCGGCTCCGCTTTGAGGAACACAATCGGGTTATCGCGCTGCTCGAACTCCTTTTCCAACCAGGCGAAGGCGTGGTCTTTATCGCCTAGGCCGATATAGACAAATGCGAACGCGAAGGGGGGCACGTAGCTTTGCCGGGAGATCTCCTCCAGTTGCTTCAAGACCTTCCTCGCTTCAAGAGTGTTGCCTGCTCGCGCATGCGCCCAGCCGAGCTCGGAGAGATAGGTCAAGTTGCGTCCGGCAATCGCTAACCCCTTCTGATATTCAGCGATCGCTTCCGCGTACATCCTCTTCTCCGTGTAGCTCGCCGCGATGTCGAAGCGGGCCGAGGCGAAATTCGGGTCCATGTCGATCGCCTTTCGGAATTGGTCGATGGCGAGGTCATACTGGCGTGCGAAGTGATAGACCCGCCCCAGGGCGGAATTCATCACCAGCGAGAGCGGATCGATTTGCTGGGCGAGTTTCGCCTCAGCAATCGCCTCGTCCATGCGCCCCATGGTGGCCAGGAAAAAGGCATACCACTGATGGGCGGTGGCGTAGTTCGGATTGAGTTCGATGGCTCGTTTGAATTCTTTCTCGGCGCCGCGCCAATCCCAGTCGAAGCGATGCTTGATGAAAGCCAACGAAGTATGAGCTGCGGCAATGGAATCGTCGATCTCCAGCGCCTTCATGGCCGCCGCCTTCGCTTTGGCCATTCGCTCGGCGGCAGACATGGGCGAAAAAGACGTGCCAAGGAGCGCGAAGGAATCGGCCAACCCGGCGTAGGCCAGGGCATAGTTCGGGTCTTTCTCGATGGCCTGCTGGAAATACTCGATCCCTCTCCGGAAGCCCTCTTCCGTTCTCTTGTTCCAGTAGTAGCGGCCCTTCAGGTAAAGCTGGTAAGCCTCGGTGTTTTCCGTGTAGCGTTTGACGAGCCGCTTCTTCGCTTCGCCGGTCAGCCGCAACCGCAGCTTCTCGGAAATGTCCCTGGAAAGCTCTTCCTGGAGAGCGAAGAGGTCTGCCAGTTTGTGGCTGTACTGCCCGCCCCAAAGCTGCGCGCCTTGGCTAGCATCCACGAGTTCGGCCTGCACGATCAAGGTGTCGCCACGTTCCAAAAGCCTCCCGGTCAGCACCGCCCGAACATGAAGGTCCTGGCCCACCTTTTGCGGGTCGGCGCCTTTCCCCTTGTAGCGGAAGACCGTGCTGCGCGCCATGACCCGCAGGTTGGGAAGCTCCGAGAGGTTGTTGATAATACTTTCGGTGATGCCGTCGCTGAGGTACTCCGTGTTCGGGTTGCCGCTCCCGTTGGCAAAGGGCAAAACCGCCACCGAATCAATGGCCCCGCGATCCCAAAGCAAAAAGAGCGAGACCCCAACGATCAGCAGCACGGCGAAGGCGAGGCTGGCAATCCAGAGAGCGGTCTTCGGGCGCCACCGGGATGGAACCGGCAAGGTCGGGGCAGCCCCGCTCAGCGCGGCCACACGGGTGGAGTCGGTGTCGCGCTTCATTCGCTGCAAGTCCGCCCGCAGGTCGGAAGCGGTCTGATAGCGCAGCTTGCGGTCTTTCTCCAGCGCCTTATTGATGATCTCCTCGAGCTTGGGCGGCAGTTCGGGATTCAGACGTAACGGCGAGAGCGGCGCCCGTTCGAGGATGGCATTGAAAATGACTGCGGTCGTGTTGCCCTTGAAGGGCAGCGTGCACGTCGCCATTTCATAGAGCAGCGCGCCAAACGAAAACAAATCCGTGCGCGCATCGAGCTCCTCGCCGCGCGCCTGCTCCGGCGACATGTAGGCCACTGTGCCCAGGGCCGTACCAGGGCTGGTGAGATGCTCGTCGGAGGTTGCGACGGTCGGCAGCGAGGAGAGTCCCACGTCTCCGGCAACCCAGCGTCGTTCGGGTAGCAGCTTGGCCAGTCCGAAGTCTAAGACCTTGGCGTGGCCATGCTGGGTGACGAAAACGTTCGCCGATTTGATGTCCCGATGGACAATCCCTTTGGAGTGTGCCGCATCCAGCGCGCCAGCGATTTGAATCCCCAACTCCAGCAGTTGCTCGGTGTCCAACGGCTTGCCCGCGATGCGATGCTTGAGCGTCTCGCCTTCCAAAAACTCCATGGCGATGAAGGGCTGGCCGTCGAACTCGTCAATCTCGTAGATCGTGCAAATATTGGGGTGATTCAGCGCCGAGGCTGCTCGGGCCTCGCGCTGGAAACGCTCCAGCGCATGAGGGTCTTTCGCAAGTTCCTGGGGCAGAAACTTCAGGGCCACGCGGCGGCCGAGCCTGAGGTCTTCGGCGGCGTACACCACACCCATGCCGCCACCACCCAATTTCTCTTGGATGCGATAATGCGAAATCGTCTGGCCAATCATAGGGAAGGAACCGCTTCGGCGTGGGCATCTTAGGCCGCCCCCGCGGGCAAGTCAACGCACCGAAATCCACGGCGAATGATTTTGAGCCTGACTTTAAAGTCCTACACGAGCTTCTCCGGCTACTTGCCGGCGGGGTGGGGAACAGGGTCGTCGGCGGCGGCCGCTGCGGCGCGCGTGGAACTCCGGCGGCGGGTCTCGATGCCCAGGCGCTTGATCTTTTGATTGAGCGTGGAGAGCGGGATCTGGAAGCGCTCGGCGGCCTCGGTCTGGTTCCAGCTGGTGCGCTCGAGCATGTCCACGATGATGCGCCGCTCGACCTCCTCCATGATTTGGAACAGTGAGGGCGAGGGGTTGTCGGCCGCGACGCGCGCGCCGGGCTCGCCCGGCAGCAAAGGCATGAACTCGGCCAGTTGCAGCCGGACGCCCTTGACGATTTCCCTCGTGCGCACGTTTTCGGGCAATAGATCCACGTCGATCCGCTCCAGGGTGGAGAGCACCACGGCGCGCTCGACCACATTTTCGAGTTCCCGAACGTTGCCCGGCCAGTCGTAATCCATCAGCAGCTTCATCGCCGCGTGGCTGAATTGCCGCCGGGGCTTGGCGTTTTCCTCGCAGTAGCGCTGGAGGAAATGCTCGAGCAACAGCGGCACGTCTTCCTTGCGTTCGCGCAGCGGCGAGAGGTGCAGGGCGATGACGTTGAGGCGGTGGAAGAGGTCTTCGCGGAAGCGGCCTTCGCGCACCAGGGTGACCAGATCGGTATTCGTGGCCCCCAGGATACGCACATCCACCTTGATCGTTTCTGTGCCGCCCAGCCGCATGTATTCGCGCTCCTGGATCACGCGCAGCAGCTTGGCCTGCGTCTCCGGGCCGATGGTGGAGATTTCGTCGAAGAAGATGGTGCCCTGGTCGGCCACCTCGAACAGACCTTTCTTCGAGGCCACGGCTCCGGTGAACGCGCCCTTGACGTGGCCGAACAGTTGCGATTCGAGCAGGTCCACGGGCATCGAGCCGGTGTTCACCGGCACGAAGGCCCTATCGGCGCGCGTCGAGGCGGAGTGGATGGCCTTGGCGATCAGCTCCTTGCCCGTGCCGCTCTCCCCGCTGATCAACACGGTGGAGCGCGAAGGCGCGATCTGGCTGACCAGGTCGAGCATGGTCAGGATTTTTTCGCTCTTACCCACGATGTTCGGGAAGTTGTAGCGTTGCTTGAGGGCGCGCTTGAGCTGAACGTTTTCCTCGCGCAGGCGCCGGCCCTCGACCGCCTGGGCCACTTGGGCGAGCAGCTCTTCGTTCGACCACGGCTTGGTGATGTAGTCTTGCGCGCCGCTCTTGAACGCGGCGCGGGCCATGTCATGGGAGCCGTAGGCGGTGATCAGCACCACGGAGAGGTACGGGTCGCGGCGGCGGATTTCCCGCAGCAGCTCCAGGCCGTTGCGGTCGGGCAGGCTGACGTCCAGCAGCAGTAGGTCGAACGGCCGCGCTTCGAGTTTGGCCAGTCCGGCGTCGCCGGTCTCGGCGCAGGCTACGCTATAACCTTCCGAGCTCAGCAGCAGTTCGAGCCCTTCGCGGATTTCCGCCTCGTCGTCCACGACGAGGATGGAGCCATTAGACATTGACTGCTTTCCGGGCGGCGGGGAACTCCAGGCGGAAGGAGGTGCCCTTGCCGGGCGTGGAGCGGACATCGATCTTCCCGGCATGCTCTTTGATGATGCCGTAGCTGACCGAAAGGCCCAGACCGGTGCCGCGGCCGGAAGACTTGGTGGTGAAAAAGGGGTCGAAGATGCGGATCAGGTTTTCCCGGGGAATGCCGACGCCGGTATCGGTCACTTCGACTTCGACGTAACCATTGTTCGTCGCGGTACGCACTTCGAGCATGCCGCCGTTGGGCATGGCGTCGCGGGCGTTCATGAACAGGTTCAGGAATACCTGTTGGAGGCGGTTGTTCGAGCCCAGCACCGGAGGCAGTTCTTTCTGCAAGGCCTTGATCACGTTGACCCGGGCGGTGCGGAACGGGTGCGTGACCAGCGAAAGCGTCTCCTCCACCACGGCGTTCAGGTTCACCGCGGTGAACTCGGCCGCGCCGGTGCGCGAAAAATTCAGCAGGTTGTTGACAATCTCGCTCGCCCGGAAGGTTTGCTTGACGATTTTGTCGATCAACTTGTGCCGCGGGTCGTCGCCGGGGAGTTGCTTGGCCAGCATCTGGATGTAGTTGGAGATCACCGCCAGCGGCGTATTCACCTCGTGGGCCACGCCGGCGGCCAGCAGGCCGAGCGAAGTGAGCTTTTCGGTCTGCACGAGCTGCTCTTCCAAACGCACGCGCTGCGTGATGTCGTCCAGCAGGACCAGCCGCCCGATGCGCTCGCCCGCCTTGCCCACCAGCGGCGCAATCGAGACGTTCACCACCAGCGGGCGCCCCGCGCGGTTGTGCAGGTGGAATTTATAGATGCCGGAGACGTGCTCGTCGGCGGCGCGCGCGGCGACTTCCGCCACCAGATCGGGCGGCAGAACCTCTTCCAGCTTGCGGGTAACGGCCTCGTGCCGCGGCACGCCGATCATCTGCTCGAGCTGCGTGTTCCAGGACTCCACGCGGCCCTCCAAGTCCACCGCGAGCACTCCGACGTTGAGCGATTCGACGATGTTCTCGCTGAAATCCTTCAGGCGCTCGACCTGCGCGGCCTTCTGCTCGAGCGAGCTGTAGAGCTGCGCGTTGTCGAGCGCAATGGCGACATAGCCGGCGATGGTGAACAGCAGCTCGACGTCGTCGCTGGAGAGGAAATCGCCGTCCACCGTTTTGCCCAGGCCCAGCACGGCCACGGTCCGCTCGCGGATGCGGCAGGGAATGAAGTAGTTCAGGTCGAGCTGCTCGAGCGTGCGGCGCGCCGATTCAGAGGGCTCCACCGCCGCGCGCGGCGATTCGTAGAACAGGTAGCCGCGGGCGAACCCGGGCCGGTCAGGCGAAAGGAAGCTCAGGTCGAGCGGCTCGGTGGAGCGCACGCCCATCGAGCGCGCCAGGCGCAAGCGTCCGGGCTCGGCCGCATCTTCCAGGAACAGCGCCAGGCGGTCCACCAGCAGCGTTTGCGAGATGCGGTCCATCACCGAGCTGAGCATGGGCTCGAGGCGCACGGCATTGGTGAGGGTGCGACCGAACTCGATGAGCGTGCGCCGGTAATCGAAGCGGTCGCGGTAGAAAAAGCGGTCCAGGCGCGCCTGGGTCCAGTCGCGCAGCGGCTGCAAGAGAAATGCGGTCACCACGATGCCGATGATCCCGCCGGCGACGCCCGCGGGCCAGGCGGTGTGGAAAAACTCGCCAATCCCGGCGACGACCGCGAAATAGACGCCCACAACGCCGGCCGTGGCCACGGTGTAGGCCAACCCGCGTTTGAAGATGATGTCCACGTCCATCAGCCGATAGCGGATGACGGCGTAGCCGAAGCACAGCGGGATCAGCGCCAGCGAGATGGCGGAAAACTTCATCCACGGCAGGGGCACGACGCCGAAGAAAAACGGGAGGATATACAGCAGCAGGAACGGCACAATGCCCGCCAACGTCCCGCCGGTCACCCACTTCAGCTGCTGCCGCAGGACGCCGCTGGGCGCACGGCGGTAGCTGCGCAAAAAGATGATCGCCGCGGCCACGAAGTACGCGCTCAGATAACCGAGCTCGAGCTGGTCGAGGACGACGCGGGCGCCGAGCCAGGGCACCAAGCTGAGCGCTTGCGTGGCCACGCCGATGTGCAGCAACAGCAAAGCGGTCGGCAGGGCGTACAGGGCCAGCAGGCGTGTCGCGTGCGCGCCGCGAGAGGTGCGCCGCTCCGGGAAGACCAGCGCGAAGTGCACCAGCAGCGCCGGCTGGAGCAGCCGCGCCACGATGTTGGCCCAATAGACATCCCAGTCAAACGCGCTCAACTTGCCGGAGTAGTGGAACGAGTAGAGGATGAAAGACACCAGGCAGAAAATGTAGAAGTGCACAGCGCGCGCGGCGTTCCACCGGCGCACGAAGATGAACAGCCCGATGAACAGATACAGCAGCCCGACAACGCGCAGGTAGTTTTCGAGCGAGGCGGGTTTTTCCGTCGGGACGGTGACAAGCGAGGTCTCGAAGGCGCGCCCGGCCCGCACGAGGCGGTAGCGCACCTGCGTCCACAGCCCCGCGCGCCACAACTGCCGCGTCACCTGCACGGCGCGGTGAATCTCTATGCCGTTGACGGCCTGGGCGTAGTCACCCGTCCTGATCCCCGCGCGGGCGGCGGGTGAATCGGGTGCCACGTGCCACGCCTGCACGCCCTGCGGGGTGTCCAGCCAGGAGATGCCGTCATCGGGAGTGTCGAAGCGCGAGCGCTGCTGGAAATTCAGGAGGCCAAAAATGACCGCTGCGATGGTCACCACGGTCAGCGTGACCGCGCCCAAGCCCATGCGAAGACCGTGCTTCATCGCCGTGTTCCCAGGGAACCCAGATTCCCGCTCTTCCAAAGAGAGCACGTCTGCTGCCAGAGGATATGAGAACTTGTGTCCTTTAAATTATTGAAATAGAGGGAGATAGATTGTAATTGCGGCCGTTGGTAGAAGCGCATCCCGATTTCGGAAGGCATTGTTCTAGTTTCGGTAGACCTGCAGAATCACCTAGAATTGAAAGCTGACCCCGCCGCGGAACGATCGAAACGCCGGGACAAGCAGTATCCGGCCATCCTGGCCATTGAGCGTCACATATCCCTGGGCGAGCAGATTGCGAAAGTCGGCCTGGGCCTCCCACCTGCCACTCAGTATGAAGTTCGGCAGCGGCTGTCGAATGCTGACGTTGAGATAGGGGTCCAGCAGGTAGGCGGCTTCGCCGAAGACGTCTTGGCGCGAGACGACCGGGCCGCTCACCCACTTGTAGCTGGCGGCCACTCGTGTGCTGACGCGAGGAATCCGCCCGGAGACGCGAGCCGCCAGGCTGTGACGATAGCGGGTCTGCAAGGCGTCGCGCAGGTCAATGCTGGCGGCGGGGTCCTCCAGGGCGAGCGCGCCGGCCCAGGCGTACACCGCCGCCAGCTCGAAATCGTCGGAGAACTTCTGCCGAAAGGCGACGCGCGTTCCCCAAGAGTTCGATGCGCCGCCGTCGTAGAGGAAGCCGTTCGAGAAATAGTCCTGGAAGAAATCCGGATGCGACGTCGCGCCGCGGCCGAACACGGCCAGATGCTTGGACGAATCGTGGAAGGCAGCAACCTGCACGCTGGCGCACGCGCCCAGCCGGCGCTCCAGGGCGAGCTCCTCATGCCAGCCGCCCTCCAGCACTGGATGGCCATTGCGCCAGAGCACGGCCGGGAAGGCATCGAGCTCGGCCAGCGCGGTCTGCAAGGCACTGGCACGGAGATTACTGGTGGACGACGGGCGCCCCGCCATCATCAGCGAAGCTCGCCAGTTCGGCGAGAGGCGCACGTCCAGTTCGCCGCGGGGACGCAGCGAGGAAGTCGCCGGGCCAAGGCCAACCAGGATGTACTCGGCGCCGTAATGGATGACGATGCGTTCGCCCAGGGCCAGTTGGCTGGCATGTTCCATGCGCACGCCGCGGAACGTCAGGCCGCCGGGGCCAAGCTTCGCCTGGCGCAGGACCAGACTGGTCTGCGAACCGCGCCCCAGCTCGCCGGAGGGCAACCAGAGAGTGGCGAGGCCCGCCGCAGCCGAGCGCTCGTAGCTCATCTGGCCAGCCATTAAGAGGTGGCTGGTGCGCCCAATCTTCTGGTCGTAAGAGAACGCCGTGGCCGGTGCATCGGCCAGGTTGGAGATCGAGCCGGGGTGGCGCGCCCCGCTGGTGAGCTCGAAGCGTCCGCGCGGGTGGCGCTTGCGGGCAGCTTCGGCTGGGGGCGGTGCGTCGACTTCGTCCGCATCGCCCGCAAGCCACTGGAGTACGGGGCGGGTGGCGGCGGAGGTGCGCAGCACCCACTTCCAATCGTCGGAGTCCGTCTGCTGTTCCGGGCGCCGCCGCAAGCGTTCGAGCGAAGCAAACGGCGAATCGAGTTCGATTTTCAGCAGCGTGGTGAGATGGGGGCTGACGCGGACGTGCCGCTCGATGCTGGGCAAAAACCCCGCCAGGGTCACGCGCACCGAGTAGAGGCCCGGGAGCAGGCGCTCGCTCGAGAACAGGCCGTGTTGGTTGGTCAGCAACTGCGCCGGGGCTGCGCCCAGAGCATTTTCCGCCAGCACCCAGACGGTCGCGCCCATTTGCGGAGTGCCGGACGGATCCACCACGACGCCGGAGAGCTTGCCGTAGCCAGGCGCGGCAGAGGCGGCTCCGGCTGCGATCAGGGCGACCAGTGTCGCCCAGCCCAAAGTTCTCATGCGTCCAAACCTCACAGCAATTACCTCCCCGGAGATTTTCTGGCGGCGGCCTTCTCCTCCGCGTGCTTCACGGTGAACTCCGCCGAGCGGGAAATGGTCTGCCTGGTGAGCTGGTCGGTGGTAACAACTTCGAGCTTGTAGCGGCCCGGCGGCAAGCCGCTGAGCGAGAACAGGCGCTCGATGGTGATCTGCTCACCGGTCTGGTTGAGTTGCTCGGAGCTATCCGTCATGAGGAGCACGTCCTGCTGGTCCTTGCGCACGCGGTATTCAATCGCGGCGCTGGCCTTGTGCGATTTCTCATCCACCTTGAGGTTGTAAACCTGCAGGAAAATGCCCATCCGGTCGTTGGTGGTAAATTCTTGGTTGAGCTTGGGGCGCACTTTCGAGGAGCCAAGGACGAATTGGCCCAAGCCCACCTGCTTGGCGGGCACGCGCTCGATCTGATCGGCCAGGATCAACGTGCTAGCCTCCAGCTTATCGTCGGCATAGCGTGGCACAGCCAGACGGGTGTTGACCACACCAACGTTTCCGCTCTGTACATCTTTAATCACGATGTCCAGCCGGTAGAGCCCGGGGCGCAGCGGGACGGCTTTCTGGTAGATGGAAGAGCCCTTGAGCGAGGCCTCCAGCAGCGAGGCGGGGAAATCGCGGGTGATGACGTCCTCGAAGGTCTGCACCACGCGCCCGGTCAGCGTGCTGACGCGGCCAAACAGGTTCATCACCGCCGAGTGCACGCCCTCGCGGTTCTGGAAGGTGAGCTGGCGATTGGGCACCTGTACGGTGATGGGCACGAGGACCGTGTCGCTGGTCACGCGCAGGAAATCGAAGCGGTAGTCAAACTGGATCTGGTTGCGGAGGATCCGAGAGCTGACCACGGCTTCCAAATCCTTGAATTTGACCGGCGGCCGTTGCACCTTGGCGTACAGCTCCAGGCGCTCAAACTCACCCATGCGCACCGGCATCCCGCCAAGCGCTTTCGGCAGCCGCGTGCCGTCGCTGCGAGTGAAGCGGTTGGTCTTGCTGGCCAAGCCCATGGCTTCGAGTTCGCTCAGGCCGGCGCCGGGCACCATCGTCAGCGCGTCCTTTTCCGAGGGGTCCATGCTGAGACGGTATTCGCCGGTCATGGTGGTGTCTACGAACTCCAGGATGATGTCGTTGCCGATGCCTTCTAGATAGCGGTAACGCCACTTCTCAAACGGGTAGGTCGAGGTGTTGCCGCCGCCCTCCTCGGGGGGCCGGTCGTAGGTGCCGCCGCTGGGGTGGGATTCGATTTCGTCCGGCGGGCCCCAGATGATGTACATGCGGCCCCGGTCTGTTTTCCAGCCGGGAATTCCCGACGCGAAACGCTCGTTGGCGTAGGCAATGCGGCGATAGTGCTCTTCCTTGAACTCGTTCTCTGCCGTGTCCGGCGTGGGGTCGCGGGTGAGCCAGAACTGCTCGATGAACTGCTCGCGCTCTTCATTGTTGGTGAGCCGGAGGAAGGCGGTGCGCTCCTCGTCGGTGATGATGTAACCGACCTCTTCTTCCAACCACTTCTTGTACGGACTGGCCAGCTCCTTATAGAGCCGCTTCTGCCGCTGCTTGCGTTCCTTTTCGGTCTCCGGAGCGGCCGGCTTATCTTGGTTTTGGGGCTTGCCTTGGGCAAGAGTGGCCAGCGGGAACACCAAGCCCGCGGAGAGAGTGCCGGCGAGCAGAATAGAGCGCCAGGACCTCATAGAGACACCACACCCCATTTCGAGAACTGAATTCTAGCCCCTGGCTAGCGACACGTCAATCAAAGAATCCCCCGGTGCGGAGGCGGAAACAGGTATCAGAATCTCTTGCCCGGCAATAGGTTGCCCGCGGCGGGACGCTCGGCCAGCCGCCTTTGAGCCGCGAGGTCTTCCCTTATTCGAGATTAGAAATTAGAATGGAAGGAGGGTGGGCAGCAATCCTTCGGGCCCCGCTGCACGGAGGCACCCGCCGAGGGATTCCCCCCACAGAGCGCCACTTCTCGGTCCGCCCGGGTTGCGGCCGAAAGGCGGAAACTTTCCGGTCGGCCGGGTCGTATTACAGTTTGGGCGGGCGGGAGAGTCTGCGCGTCAAAGAAAGGAAATCTGACAAGGAAACCGGCCATGATGAAGTGGAAAAAGGTGGCGATCGGTGTGGGCGCGGCGGTGGTGCTGGGCGGCGTCGTGCTGTGGAGCGTGAATTACTCCCGCAAGGGTGTGGTCACGGTGCAGACGGGCAAGGTCGCCCGTCAGGACCTGACCTCGGTGGTGACGGCTTCGGGCGAGATCAAGCCGACCACCTACGCCAATGTCTATGCGGAAGGATTCGGCAAGATCTTGCAGATCATGGTGAAAGAGGGCGATCACGTGAAGAAGGGCGATATCCTGCTGCGGCTGGAAAACATCCAGCAGAGCGCGGACGTGGATGCGCAGCGCGCCGGGCAGGGCTCGTCCGAAGCCGCGGTGAAATCCGCGGAGGCCACTTACCGCTCGACGCAGGCCGAGCTGGTGCAGCGCCAGGCCGACCTCGAGCGCGCCCGGTTCGACTGGGAACGTGCCCAGAACCTCTACCACGATGGACTGATCCCCAAGGCGGATTACGACGCGCGCAAGTCGGCGTTTGATAGCGCCGCCGCGGCCGTGGATGCCAGCAACGCCCGGTTGCAACAGGCGCGCGCCGAGCTCGAGCGGTCGCGCTCGCTGCTGGAACAGAGCCGCGCCATGCTGGTGAGGACGCGGGACGTCCTGCGCAAGACTACCTACACCGCGCCCATCCCCGGCGTGGTCAGCTTCATGCCCGTGCGCGTCGGCGAAAACGTTGTCCCCGGCATCCAGAATGCCAACGGCAGCTTCCTGATGACCATCTCGGACATGTCGGTGGTGACTGCGGAGGTGAAGGTGGACGAGACCGACATCGTCAGCGTGCGCAACGGCCAGGAGGCGGAGGTAAACATTGACGCCATCCCCGGCAAGACCTTCAAGGGCCGCGTCACCGAAGTGGGCACGCAGGCCGTGCTGCGCACCTCGGGCTTGGCCACCACCCAGACGACCGCGAGCACTCAGGAGGCCAAGGACTTCAAGGTGGTAGTCACGATGGAGAATCCACCCGACAACGTGCGGCCGGGACTTTCCACCACCGCCAAGATCAAGACGGCGGAGAAGAAAAACGTCCTGGCCATCCCCATCCAAGCGCTGGCGGTGCGCTCGCGCAAAGACTTGGAGGAAGCCGCCAAGGAGTCCGGCAAGAAGGGCGGCGACGGTGTGACACTGGCTGCCAGCAAGCCCGCCGGCGGCAGCGACCCGAAGAAGGAAGAGATTCAGGGCGTTTTTGTGATTCGGGGCAACAAGGCCGAATTCATCAAGGTGGAAACCGGGATCACCGGCATCACCGACATCGAGGTCCTCAGCGGGCTCAAGGATACCGACGAAATCATCACCGGGAGTTACAAGGTGTTGCGCACCCTGCGCCCCGGAGCCAGCATCAAGGTGGACAACAAGACGCCCAAGAAGGAAGAAGCCGAGAAGAGCTGAGCAGAGTCTAAGGGCAAGGGAGTCGCTCCATGCCTGTGGAAGCAAGCGTCGCGGACGCGTTTCGCCAGGACCTGGTGGACCAGGGCCGGGTGATCAAAACCGAGGGGCTTTGGAAGACCTACGAGATGGGCGCCGAGAAGGTGCACGCCCTGCGCGGGGTGGACCTGGAGATCGGCAAGGGCGAATACGTCGCCATCATGGGTCCATCGGGCTCGGGCAAGTCCACGCTGATGAACCTGATTGGATGTCTGGATTCGCCCTCCGGCGGCAAGTACTGGCTGGCCGGGCGGCTGGTGAGCGAACTGGACGACGACGAGCTGGCCTATATCCGCAACAAGGAGATCGGCTTCGTCTTCCAGACCTTCAACCTGCTGCCGCGGGCCACGGCGCTGCACAACGTCGAGCTGCCGCTGATCTACAACGGCACGCCGGCCGAGGAGCGCGTGGCGCGGGCCAAACGCGCCCTGGAGACAGTGGACCTGGCCGACCGCATGATGCACAAGCCCAACGAGCTCTCCGGCGGGCAGCGGCAACGCGTGGCGATCGCCCGGGCACTGGTGAATTCGCCTTCCATCCTGCTGGCCGACGAGCCCACCGGCAACCTGGACTCACAGACCGGCGAGGAAATCATGGGCGTGCTTGACCGGCTGCACGGGCAGGGCAACACGATCATCCTGGTCACTCACGAGCGCGACATTGCCGCGCACGCCCACCGTATCATCCGCATCCGCGACGGCAAGATCGAATCAGACGAGCGGGTCAAGTAGAGTCGAATCAACCTGCGAGAGTCTGGAGTTGAAGCTGAATCGCCCCGGTGGGATTTTCCGCCGGGGCGAGTTTGTTCTTGGCCGCCTGGCGGCCCCGTCGGGGCTCGCGTCCTTCAGTCGTAGGCCGGAAACTTCAGCAGGAAGGTGTCGCGCGCGGTGAATTTGGCCTCACCGGTGGCGAACAGCAGCAGACCGCGGCCGAAACAGCTTTTCAACCGCACGACGCTGGCGTCGTGCCAGGTGCCGTCGGCGGCCTGAAACGCGACCGACGCTCCGGAGAGTTGCTTCAGCAAAGTCCCCAGCCGGTCGCGGTCCTTGTCCTCGCGGTGGTGAAAGACCACCAGGGTAAGCTGCGGATGCGCGCTGGTTTCAACTTCCAGGACGCGGCACGCGACGATGAGGTCCGAAGCCTTTCGTGCCGGCGAGCCCGCGGCCGGCCACAAGCCAAGCGCGCAAAACACTCCCGCAGCCAGACTCAGGCAGAAAGTTCTTCGCAGTGGTTGCATGAATCGCCCTCCCAAAATTGCCTGGCCTCGTCGCGCTCGATGACGCTGAATCTTCGTTTGGGGTTCAAGCGGACGCTCCCTTCCGCCAGTTTATCAGGGGGGTGCGCGTCGTGATTCCCCGGGGAAAAGAAAAAGGCCCCGGTCATAAGACCGGGGCCTGGGTGATTCATCCTGGCAGCGCCCTACGTTCCCACGCCGTTACCAGCGCACTTCAGGAACCGTGGAAGTCCTCCAGTGTGAAGCCAGCATCCTTCAAAATTCGCAGGAACAAGCCCTTGGGCAAGTCACCCCGATGGACGGGGACAACCAAGGTTGACCGGCTAGCGTGTTCAAGGATCAAATGGGAGCCAGTTTGGCGCGCCTTGCGATAACCGTGCCGGACGAGAAACTTGAGCAAGGCGCGCAAAGTCGGCATCTAGTCCAGCGCCAGAGTGACCGTCTCGGCGTAGACCGTGCGAGTTGGGGGAACCGGTCTGCGGCTTTTCCGGCAGCGCTGGATGTAAAGCCGCATCGCTTTCAGAATGCTGCGCTTCGCTTCTTCGACGGTCTTTCCGAGGCCGTAGACGCCAGGAAAGTCGTCGCTGTAGGCGTAGTAATGGCTTTTTTCCCGTTGGATTGTAATCGGATAACTGTAAACCGTCATCTTGACGATGTTAACGCAGAGGAGGAAACTCTGCAACCGTGGCTTTCCAGGCTGAACGGAAGAAAAAGAGGGCGCCGTTGCGAAGAATGCATGGGCTGAAAATGAAAAGGCTCCGGCGGTGACCGGAGCCTTTTCGTTGTTCTTAATCCTGGCGGCGACCTACGTTCCCACGCCGTTACCAGCGCAGTATCATCGGCCCTGCGGGGCTTAACTACCGTGTTCGGGATGGGAACGGGTGTGACCCCCGCGGTATGGCCACCAGGAAAGTTGAGCCAGTTGGACGCCGACGGTTGCGCGTCGAGCGTCAAACTTTGCAACCGAA
>OBEQ011736971.1_pt1 | contig 29014 bp, 20 predicted proteins | sample 1670901 | NCBI WGS metagenome assembly OBEQ01 (sample SAMEA104232315, study PRJEB22302) | groundwater metagenome | biome: forest; feature: aquifer; material: groundwater | place: USA | collected 2011-08-07 | depth 5.4 m
GATCCCGAGGCCGACGGCCGAGGGATGGGGCGTCCCTCGACTCGGCTTTGCCTCGCTCGGGACTGTGGTGAGCGAGCGAAGCGAGTCGAACCACGGCATCCTGCCTGTCCCGGCCTGCGTTGTCGGCGGGCCGGGGAGCGACACCCCCCGCGGCTTCGTTTGGCGAAGCCAAACGTGCGGGGGCGCGAGTCGAAGGGTCGATGGCATCCAGCATCGCGCTCACCCTGTGGGAGGAGCCTCGTGTGACGTGTCCACGGAGCCGGCCGAGGCGAGCTCACGGTTGAGGTGCGTGGTGGCATACGCGAAGAGTGCCTCCGCGTCCGGCCCGTGGGCCGGATGGACCGCCGCCCCGAACAGCGCTCGCCCGCCCTCGCGCAGCTTCTCGCGCAGGCGCGTCATGATAGTCTGCGCCCCATGCGCATCCGTGGCGCTCAACGCAACGACCCAGGCGGGTTCCATCTGGAGAACGGAGTCTCCTCGGTGGAGGTGCTGGCGCACGTCGGCCGTCACCCGCTCAAGGGCCGCTGAGCGCTCAGACGGGGAGCCCGCCGCCTCGAGGAGCGGACACGCCTCCATGGCAATGAGCGTGACACCGACCGGCTCCTCCTGCGCCGAGGCCAACTGGAGCTGCTCGTGGAAGCTCTCGCTGAGGGCGAACGCATCGGTGTAGGCCGGGAAGGAGACGGTAAAGGTCGTGCCGACGCCCACCTGCGAGGCCACCTCGATGCGCCCCCCGTGGAGCTCGGTCAGCTCCTTGCACACGACGAGGCCCAAGCCCGTCCCGCGCGGCCCGCCGCCGACCGGCTGGCCGACCTGGGAAAACTTCTGGAAGAGCTTGGTCAGGTCGTCCGACGCAATCCCGGACCCGCTGTCCTCCACCCCGACGTCCACGAGGCCGTTGCGCTGCGCGAGGCGGAAGAGGATCCGGCCGCCGTCCGGCGTAAACTTGATGGCGTTGGACAGCAGGTTGGTCAGCACCTGGGTGAGCCGGTTGGCGTCGCCGAAGACCTGAGCCAGACCCGGGGGCGCCTCGATCCGCACGGTTCGCTTGCCGAGAAGCGACTGGTAGCTCTTCAGCACCGACTCGACCAGCTTCGGCATCTCCACGCGCGTCCGGAAGAGCCGCATGCAGCCCGCTTCGACCTTGGAGATGTCGAGCATGTTGTTAATGAGATCGGTGAGCCGATCAATGTCGCCGTCCATGGTCTGGAGGAAGTCCCGCTGGTCCGCCGTCGTCTCCCCCAGCGCGCCATCCAGTATCAGGCTGACTCCTTCTTTGACCGAGGTCAGCGGCGTCCGAAGCTCGTGGCTCACCTTGGCCACGAACTCGTCTTTCAGCACCGTAAACTCCTTCAGCTTCTCGTTCGACACCCGGAGCACGCTCGCTTGTTGCTCGATGCGCCCTTTGGCGGTGTTGAGGTCCTCGAGCAGGCTCTGCATGACCCGCTCCCGGCTGGCGAGCTCCTGGTTGTGCGCTTGGAGTGTCGTCTTGGAGCCCTGGAGCTCCTCCAGGAGGCCGCGCATCGCCTCCTGCTGGGCCGCCAATGCCTCGTTGCGGGCTTGGAGCTTGACGGTACGCTCGGCCACTTTCTCATCCAACGTCTGGTTCAGGTCCCGCAGCTCGGCCGCTGTCAGTACCAGCTGGCGGTTGTGTTCAACGAGTGCGGTCTGCCACCGCCGCATCACCCACAGGCCGGCGGCCCAGATGACGAGCGAGAGCAGTAGGGCGACGATGATGAGGATGCCGGAGAACACCGTGCGGGTCCGCCTCGCGGACTGGCTGTCCGCCACGCGCCGCTCCAGCAGCGCGGTGAACCGCTGCATTCCCTGGCTGCAAATCCACTTCTGCGCCTCGTACTCCTCGCTGAATACCACCGCCTGCGCCTCAGCGAGCCGTCCTTGCCCGACCAGCTCCAACGCCTGATGCTCCATATCCACCAGTTTCTCGTTGGCGATATCGGTCTGATGCGCGGCCTCATTGCTTCGGATCTCCGGGGCGAGCCGCTGGGCTTCTGTGACGGCGGCGTTCAACTGAGGTTCAAACCGGCGGTACCGCTCGTCCCAGTGGGCATCGCCGGTCACCGCCGCCATCCGCGCGGACATCGTCAATACCTCATCTAAGTACACGATGACCCCGGAGACCTCTTTCAGCCGGAAATCGCGTTCATCCTCCCCCCTGTTGACCCGATCGGACCGGTAGACATGCCAGCCTAAGAAGGCCAGCATGGCCACCGTGAAGAACACGGTGACGGTGAAAAACCGAATGGGCGAACGGCCGCCGATCAACAGAACCGCGCTCGGAACGGAAGCTGGGGGGAGCGTCGACCTGGGTGCGTTCATCCCCCCACCTGCGCCTCACGGCGGCTCGCCGAGTCATCCCGCTGGGCCGCCGGGACGAAGATCGTTGTCTTAAGAGGAAGGACGTCCGTGTTCATTGGGATCTTCGTGGCTTGCCTCCGGCAAGCCGGCGCAGGTGACAGGGCAACTGACCGAGGCAGTGTCGCGACGGCCTCCGGCCGGGAAACAGGTGGGGGGATCATCCAATGCGCTCCCGGTCGGCCACCCACTCCTCCAGCCGGGCCTCGCTGAAGCGCCACTGGTTGCCGATCTTGAAGGCCGGCAGTTTGCCCCGCTGGACCAGGCGGTAGACCGTCGTCACGTTGACGCCGAACCGTTTGGCGACCTCTTCCACGGTCAAGTACGTCCCGGCTATGTTCTTCATGCTCGCCTCACGCGTGCGGGCAACAAAAAGCGCCCATCGTCAGGATGGGCGTCTGCGCCTCACCGCTTGCCAAAGTATGCCTGAGGCGTCCACGACCCGTCAAGAGCGTCCAGTGATTTTCACTTATCGCTATCAGTGAGCACCACTGGTCGGTATTCGCCACCGCTGGTAACCACTCGACAACTCCATAGAGTGGCAAAGTGGCCCAGTGGAAAAGTGGCCGGGTTCTTCTTTGGCCACTCCACCACTCCGCCACTTTGCCACTCCGAGATGGTATAATCCACGTCATGGCTGACCCTTCGCGAGCGGAGCTGAAGTACTTCGTGGAGCGGCAGCGGGAGGAGATCCGCGCGCTCAACGAGGTCGGCAAGCTCCTCAGCTCCACCATTAACCCCCACGAGATCATCCGAATGACGGCATCCTACCTGAACCGCACGTTCCCCGCGGCACTCTGCGGCATCCTCTTCCTGCCCGAGCGCAAGCTCCATCTCATTCCCTTCGCGCCCATCGCCCAGGTGGAAACCGCCTCGGCGGTCCGGAAGATCCGCGAGGCGGCCGGCGAGCTGCTCAACCGGCCGATCACCGAAGAGGACAGCGTCTGCGAGGAGACGACGAGCGCGGCCTTGATGCAGCCGACCACCTCGCTGCGGTCGCATCTCTTCTCTCCGATCACCGACAAGGGACAGGCGGTGGGCATCCTCTCCCTCTTCAGCGGAGCGGCCGAGGCCTTCACGAAGGAGGACCAGCATTCCGTCGGCATCATCGCCGAGCAGTTCGGGGCGGCACTGCGCAACGCCTTTCTGGTCGAGGAGCTGCGGCGCGCCGATGAGCTGAAGAACCAGCTGCTGTCCATCGTCTCTCACGAGCTGAGCACGCCGCTGACCGCCATCAAGGAAGGGGTGAGCCTCGTGCTTGACGGGGCGCTGGGAGAGACGACGGCGGACCAGCGGGACTTCCTCGTGACGGTGAACGAGAACGCCGAGCGGCTCGAACGGCTCATCCGGAAGATCAAGACTGCCACCGAGATCATGACCGGCCAGGCGCGCTTCGTCTTCGAGTCGGTGGACGCACGGAAGCTCCTGGAGCAGATCGACCGGACCTACACGCCGCTGGCGAAGTCGCGCAACGTGCACGTCAAGCTCCTCGAACAGCCCAAGCCGCTCTTCTGGCCGCTCGACGCCGCGCGCGCCGCGGTCGCCATCAGCCAGATCCTGGAGAACGCGATCCAGGCGACGCAGGCGGACGGCCTCGTCACGGTCAAGCTCGCTACCTCGCAGACCGAGCTCGACATCCAGATCGCCGACACGGGCAGCGGCATCGCGAAGGCGCACCTCCCCACTCTCTTCCAGCGGTTTCAATCGATCGGCGACATCAACAACCGCAAGATGGGGGGGCTGGGGCTGGGGCTCTTCATCGCGAAGTCGCTCGTGGAGAGCCACAGCGGGACGATTATGGTCGAGAGCGCGCCGGGCGAGGGGACGCGGATGACGCTGCGCTTTCCCAAGGAGCCGCAGGCCGCGCTGACCGAGAAGAAGAAGAAGACGTGAGCTGCGCAGCGTTTAACTGTAAGCTCATCACTGATCGCTCATGGCTGATAGGAAGGACCAAAGAAAGACACCTCCTGGTTGTCACAGGAGGTGGGTGATGTGTTGTTGTCTGCGATGAGCGATCAGCTACGAGATCTGAGCTACGAGAAGCTCTGAACGAACGCTTGCGCTGGGGTGCGGTTGCTCAAGGCACGCTACGGTTGGACGGCTCCTGAGGACCTGAGCCCCGACTGCGAGTTCTTGCTCTTCGTCGCCTCTTCCATGACCCGCAGTCGCAGATCGAAACCGTTGAGGCGCTGTTCGATCGTCTGAAGCCGCAACTCAAGCGCCTTGAACTTCACCGCGAGATATTCTTCAACGGGAATGGGTGCCACGATCCCACCCCGTTTTTCGACCGGCCAGTCAGCGGGCAGCTCGAAGTGGAGCTGCTCTTTCGTTTTGCGCACCGTGGCGCGCTCCGCGGCGGACCCATCTTCCGCCCATACGGGCCCGTGCCCCGTCACAAGCAGTAATCCTAACAAGTAACTCGCCGTCCTCTGAAGTGGGAGGCGGGAAGTTGGAAGCTGGACATGCTCTCTCCAGCTTCCAGCATCCAGCTTCCAGCATCCAATCGTTCTGGCTCGCTCAAAGAATGACCGCATCGTTCCTCTCTCCCCCCTCAGCGTGCTGCTGCGGCAGCTTCGGCCGGAGGGTGGTGCTGGCCACGCGCAGCGTTCCTTTGAGGCGATCCGGAACGTCCTCCTGCTTCGCGAGGGTGGCGCGGAGGATCTTGAACAGCGAGGGGGAGACCTCTATCTCGACGATCAAGTCCGCCCAGGCTTCGAGGGTGCACTCGAACTGGAGGTCCAGCGAGTACCGGCGGGTCGTCTCATCGCCCTCCGGCGGGAGCGGCTTGATTTCGGCGAGTTGGACGCCGCTCCGCTCGGCCAGCCCCTCGATCTCCTTCAGGAGCCCGGCCATCTGCAGTTCGTCCGGCAGCGGCGAGCGGAGGTAGCGCTGATACCGTTCCCGCTGGGTGAGGACATAGTCCTTGCGCGAAAGGAGCCGGCTGTAGTGGGTGAGCGACTGCTCCATGCGGTGGATCTCCTGGTAGACCGTCTGGGCATGGCGCAGCCAGGGGTTGAGGACCAGGCGGTCCAGCACCACCATGAGCAGAACGACCCCGCTGCCGGTGGCCAGCAGCCGTTCCCTGGGCTTGAGTATGGGCAACTTGGGCAGCGCGAGCTTCATCTGGAGGCTGGCCCGCCCCGGTCCGAACTGCTGTGGTCGGCGGGCCGGGGAGGCTGGAGGCTGGAGGCTGGAGGCTCTATCGAAGAGCGCTCGAGGCTGAAGGCTGTAGGCTCCAGGGAAGAACGGCTGTTGCCTAGAGCCTTGAGCCTAGAGCCTTGAGCCTTGAGCCGACTGGCACGAGGGGTGCAACGGATCATGGGGCGGCCTTGGCGCTGACGAGCGGGCAGCGCATCTCGAAATCGGTCACGTCCTGGTCACCGGACTTGCGCTTCGACACCCGGCGCGGCTCCACTGCGCCGAAGACGGCGGAACTGGCGAGGCCCCCGGAGAACTCATAGATTTTGGGGAGTGTCTCCGCCGTGCCGTTGAGCACGACCGTCTCGCCCCGGGTGTAGGTGAATGCGTTCCATTGGATTTCCGGCGGCGAGAGCGTACTCATCGTCTCAACCGTCTTGAGCAGCTGGCCTTGCTGGCGCAGCCCTTCTTCCACGAAGACCACCTCCTGGAGCGCCTCCTCGACCAGTTGCGCCTCGGGTGCGGTCTGATCATAGAGCTGGCGGAGCATCCGATAGTACCGCTCCTCCTTCTGCGCTCGTCCGATGAAGAGCAGCGAGAGCAGGATGAGTGCCCCGACCGCCTGGCAGCCGAGCAGCACGAGCGCCCTCGCCCGCGCCTCGAACGCCTGACGCAGCTTCGTCGTATGGGGGGTGAGGTCCAGCTCCCCCGGCTCGACCGCGAGACCCACCAGGCTCGCGAAGGAAACATCGGGCAGCCGCTTCAGGCTGCTGCGCAGCCCGTCCGCCAGCTCGTATCCCTGCCAGGCCGAGACGAGGCTCACCGGCAGATCGAGCCCCTCTTCCACTTGAGCCTTGAGGGCCGTGAGCCGTTCCACCGGACCGGTGAGGATGACGTCTTGAACTTTCGCGGCCCCTTCGGCGTCCAGCGCCTCGAGCGAGCGCTGCACTTCGGTCACCAGCCGCTTCGTCGCCGGCGCAGGATCGGATTCGAGCTGCTGGACGCCCATCGCGAGACTGCGCTGAAACTGCAGTTGCTGCTTCGCGATGACGAGGAGGACGGTCGTGGCGCCGTCCACGTCGATGATGAGCGATGAGCTCGCCGACGACTTGCCCCGTGCGACGGACTCGCCAGTCGCACGGGGCGCGCGCTTGGCCAGCCGTGACCAGCTGACCAGCCCTTCGAGCTCGGACCCGACCCGCTCGAGCGTCCAGCCCGAGGCCTCCGTGAGGCGGACCGCCCGGTGGACGACGTCCTGGTGAGCGATCACCAGCAGGACACGGGAGTAGCCGCTCTTCTCCCGGTCGATCACCTTGAAATCGGTCAGCACTTCCTCTTTCGCATAGGGCGTATGCTTCTCCGCCTGGAGGTCCACGATGTCTCGGATCTCCTTTGGGTCGGTGGACGGCAGCGAAAAGAGCCGCACCGTGCTCAGGTGGGTGGGGTTGGCGATCAGCACATCCGCGGGAAGGATGTCATCGTCCGCGCACGCCTTCTTGAGCTGCTGGAGGATGTCGTCCGGGCCGGAGCCCTGCACTGGAGAGGCCAGTAGTTTCGTGATCCGGCGCCCACGCGGCGGCCCATCCGCCTGGAGCAGCTTGAGCCACTGGCCGTCGAGCGAGATGACCGTCACACCCTGAGCGGCAGTGCCCAGTCCCGTCCCGATCGATTTCGCCAACCGGCGCGGCTGGAGCGCGAGCTGCAACAGCGTGGCACGAATCCGATTTCGACTCATGATATCTTCTCATTATATCGCAACACCACAGAGGGCACAGATAGAAACACCACAGAGCCACAGAGACATCCCAGAACCGCCTTTCTCTGTGCTTCTGTGGTGTTGGGGTCCATCTCCTCACGACTCTGTGCCTCTGTGCTTACAGTTCATTCCAACGCCGGATGGTGCCGTCGCGGTCCATGATGCAGAACACGCGCAGCGGGCTCGACGAGCGCTCGGACGAGGCCTCGATGAGCAGGCGGAACGCGTCCGACGTGACGCCGAGGACGCCCGCATTGATCACCGAGGTCAGACGGGCCAGGTCCTCGGCCGGCACGTACGGCGCCCATTCGGAGGTGAGCGCGGCGACCGACGAGAGCCGACGGTCATCCCCCGTCCCCTCCACATGGTCTTCCCCCGCGCGGTAGAAGACGACGCCGTCCGCGCCCAACTCGCTCAGCCCCAGCGCCAGGAGTGCCGTGCGGCCGGCGGTGTTCACGTTCAGCCGGCCCGAGCCGTACACCGTCAGGTACGGCTCCAGCGTCCGGTACAGCGCCGGGCTCCCCCCTCGCACGAGCCGCAGCTCCTCCACGGACTCGAACGGCCCGTCCTTGCAGTCGTAGGCATCGTCCAACCCGCGGTAGTAGCTGCCCTCCGCGCCCCCGGGCACGGTAGCGTCATCCTGATCGCGCCAGTCCTCGATCGCCGCCGCGAGGCTGGCCGCCTCCTCCTGGCGCACCCCCCCTGCGAGCTGGAAGAACCGCTGGAGCATCTCCCGCGGCGCCGTATTGAGATTGATGCGCCGGTCTTCATCGGTGAGCCCATAGCGCGGCTGGCCGTTGGACCCTGGCTCCTCGGCTCGAACGCGGAAGACGCCGACGCCCAGCGGATGGTCCAGAAACCACCCCGGGCTATCGGACCACACCTCGACAAAACCGTCAGGAGCGGAATCGTCCATCTCGAGTGCCGCGGCGGCGTACTGTGCCGCCCCGCGCGCGACATAGGACGCGCGCAACCGGTCGGAGAGCCGCTCGGTGAGACCAAGGGCGAAGGAGGCCTGCGACGCGACGCTGACGGCGAAGAGACTGAGCAGGGTCACCGTCCAGACGACCAGGAGCAGGATGCTGCCCCGCCGCGAACGGGTCACGAGTTCAGGGTGGATTCCCTTGACCCTCGTGTCACTGTAGCGTTGGAATGGATCGTCACGTGCCGTCATCATCGCTCGAGCGGCCGACTGGCGGCAGAAATACGACTGTGGAGTGAGCGCTCGCCGGCTGCTTGCCGTCCTGTATCGTCACCGAGACGGTGACCGCCGTTGGCGGAACCTTGGCGTCCCAGCCCTGCGACCAGGACGCCTCCGCCGTCTCCTGGCCTTGCTCCGCGCCAAAATAGTCGAAGCGCAGGCGCTGGACGTGCTCCAGCACGACCTCGCAGCGGTCCTTCAGCCGCACCTCGCGGGCGAGGCGGTACGGGGCGAATGAGCGGCAGAGGACGTCGTGGAACTCATCGAGGTAATAGCCCTGCCGGCCGAGCTCGTCGGGCGAGTCCGGCATCTGCGGGTCATGCCCCACCACCGCAAACGTCATCTCGTCGTACGTGCCGGAGAACGGCAGGAGCGCGAAGGGTGCTGCGTTGTGCAGATCGCGCCGGAACCACTCAAACGCCACGAGCGAGGCCTGCTCATTCACGCGGTAGGCTGAGGCGCGCCGCCAGACCCGGAAGCCGCCCGCGATGGCGGCGACGACGCCACCGGCCAGCAGCGCCATAAGCGACAGGGTGATCAGCATCTCGACCAGCGTGAAGCCACACCGGCGAAGTGGCGAAGTGGCCCGGTGGCGGAGTGGCCCTGCGAGTGGCGGAGTGGCCCTGCGAGTGGCGGAGTGGCGGAGTGGCGGAGTGGCCGAAGGATTGCTGAGGTGCTTCACTCGCGTCATGTCCGTTCCCTCACACTTTACCACTTAGCCACTGGGTCACTAGGCCACTGACGGGGCCACCGGGCCACCCCTCATCGGATCTCCTCCTCAGGTACGCGGCGGACAGTGCTGAAGCGCAAGGCGTACTCGTGCTTCCCTTGCCGCCAGTCCACCGTCAGCGTCATGAGCGCCAGCCGGGGCTGGTCGTCCTGGGGCACGCTGTCCACGTGCCACTCGAACGCTCCCTGTCCCGAGCCGAATCGCCCGCTCATGTTTGGCTCCGCGCGCTGCTGGAAGCTCATGTCCAGGTCGGCCAGCTTGGCGGCGGCAAACGCGTAGGCGGTCGAGCGGCGCTCGGCGGTGACCAGTGCGTAGGCGCCGCGCGCGAGCGCCTGCATGATCACGACTTCGCCGATAGCCAGAATCGCAAGGCTGAAGAGCACCTCGATGAGGGTCAGACCCCGCCGTGAGGCTGGAGGCTGGAAGAGGCTGTTGCCTCGAGCCTCGATCCTTGAGCCTCGATCCACACGATTACTTCCAGTTGACGATATCGTCGTCGCTCTCTTTGCCATCGGCTCCCGTCGAGACCAGGTCGTACTCCAGCGGCGGGTGGGTGCCGGGGTACCGGTAGACATACGGCCGCTTCCAGGGATCGACCGGCGGCTGCTCGATGTACGGACCCTTCCAGTTCTCCGGCACCGGCGGGCTGGTCGGCTTGGTGAGCAGCGCGTCAAGCCCCTGCCCGGTGTTGGGGTAGCTGCCGTTGTTGTCCACCGCGTAGAGCCGGAGTGCCAGCGACAGGTTGCCCTTGATATCCGCCCGCGCGATGTCTTCCTGCGAACCCTTGAGCCGGGTCGTCAGGCGAGGCACCACCATCGCGGCCAGCGACCCGATGATCACGATCACCAGCATCAACTCAATTAACGTAAACCCTCGAGACTGGAGGCTGGCCCGCCCCGGCCAACTCGGTCGTGGAGGGCGGGCCGGGGAGGCTGGAGGCTGGAAACCTCGGCCAGCTGAACGACGAGATGAGTGCGGTCGCGTGAGGTAGATCATCGCTTGAATGTCCTCCAGTTATCGAGAAGCCTCTGCAGCATCTTACCAACGCTCCCATACCGCTTGATACTAAAACTCTTGATGGGTCCCCTCAGTGTTTCCATCCAGCTTCCAGCCTCCCGCTTCCAGCTTCCCTGCTATCGTCCAATGCTGCTCATCTCGAAAATCGGCAGGAGCACGGCCATCACGATGAAGCCGACCGCGAGGCCGATGACGACGATGAGCGTCGGCTCCAGGAGGCTCGCCATGGTCTGCATCGACCGCTCCGCGTTGCGCTCGTAGAACGTGGCGACCTCGGCCAGCGCCTCTCCCACCCGACCGCTCTCCTCGCCAACCGCCACGGTATTGACCAGGAAGGGGGTGCTGACCGACGCATGCTTCAAGCACGTGGACAGCGAGTGGCCCTGCCGCAGCCCGTCGGTGAGCCTGGAAAACTCCGCGCGGATGACCCGGTGGTTGACGATGGGGGCCGCCACCTCCACCGCCTTCAGCACGGCAATACCCTGGTCGAGCAGCAGCCCAAAGGAGCGGGCAAATCGCGCCACTTCGACCTCCTGAACCAGTGGGCCGATGACCGGCAGCCGCAGGATGAGCCGATCGCGCGCCAGACGTCCCCGCTCGCCGGCGAGCTTCCACACGAGCCCCAGGACGGCCGCCCACACAACGGCGCCCGCCCAGAACCAGACGCTCGACATCCAGCCGGAGACCGTCAAGAGGAGCCGGGTCGGCAGCGGCAGCCGCTCGCCCAGCCCGCCCAAGAGCTGTGAGAGGCGCGGCATCACGAACGTCATGAGGAAGATGACCGTACTACAGCCGACCACCGCGACAAAGGCGGGATACGTGAAGGCCGCGTGGACTTTCGCGCGGAGTGCATCGTCGCGCTCCGCCTGGTCCGCCAGCCGATCGAGGATCGTATCCAAGGCCCCGCTCACCTCACCGGAGTTGACGAGGCTGGCGTAGAGGGGCGGGAAGACGTCCGGGAACTTCGCCATCGCCGAGGACAGCGTCTGTCCCTGGCGGATCTCTTCCCCGATCCCTTGCAGGACGTGGCGGAAGTATGGATGGCGCACCTGGTCGCGGAGAATCTGCAGGGTGCGCAGCAGCGGCACCTGGGAACGGACGAGGCTGGCGAACTGGCGCGTGAAGGTGGTGAGCACCGATGTGGGGACGCGCCGTCGGGACAATACGGCATCCCGCCGGCTCACCGCTGCGTCGACGGCCTGCGCGCCCTCGCTCACGCGAACCGGGATGTAGCCCAGCTCCGCCAGGTGGGCCAGGACGCCGCTTCGGCTCTCCGCTTCCACCACCCCTTCCACCACCTCGGTGGGGCCCTTCTTGGCCGTATAGTGGAAGGTCGGCATGGGTCACTCAATCCTTCATCATTCTTTAGTGACGCGGAGGATTTCGTCCTGCTGAGTGACGCGCAGCACCTCATCGACCGTGGTCTGGGCCGCCTGCACTTTTTCCCAGCCGGCCTGCTGCATCGTGCGCATGCCCAGCTCGATCGCCTTGCGCCAGATGGCATCGCTGGACTCGCGCGCCATGATGAGGTTCTTGACGGGCTCGGCGAGCGGCAGGATCTCATAGATCGCCGAGCGGCCGAAGAAACCGGTGTGCTGGCACCGGTCGCACCCGACCGCCCGGAACGTCCGCGCCAACCCTTGGCGCTGGGGCGGCCTCACCTCCTGCTTGCAATGGGGGCACAGGAGCCGCACGAGGCGCTGGGCGATGAAGCATTCCACCGAGGAGACAATGAGGTACGGGTCCACCCCCATGTCGAGCAATCGGGTGACGCCGCTGGCCGCGTCGTTGGTGTGGAGCGTCGAGAAGACGAGGTGGCCCGTCAGGGCGATCCGGATGGCCAGCTCCGCCGTTTCGAAGTCGCGCACCTCGCCGACCATCATGACGTCCGGGTCATGGCGGAGCATGCTGCGCAGGCCCGTCGCAAAGGTCAGGCCGATCTGCGGGATGATCTGCACCTGCGTGACCCCCTCCATCTCATACTCGACCGGATCCTCGATGGTGATGATCTTCCGCTCGTCGCGGTTGATGGTGTTCATCATCGCGTAGAGCGTCGTCGTCTTGCCGCTGCCGGTGGGACCGGTCACGAAGAGCAGCCCGTGCGGCTGGGCGATGTGCTGCGCGAGGGCGGCCTCATCCTCCTTGTGGAAGCCGAGGTCCTTCAGCTCCAGCAGCATCCGATTGGGCAGGATGCGGATGACGACGCTCTCGCCGAAGGGCGTGGGCAGGATGGACACGCGTAAATCCAGCTTCTCCTCGCCCACCTTGACGCTCGCCCGGCCGTCCTGGGGTAGGCGCCGTTCCACGATGTTGAGCGCGGACAGCACCTTCACGCGCGAGATGATCGCCGGGAAGAGCTGCCGGATCGTGGGCGGCACATCCACCGCGCGGAGGACCCCGTCGATGCGGTAGCGCAGGCGGACTCGGCCGCGGTAGGGCTCGATGTGGATGTCCGTCGCGCGCCGCTGGTGCGCCTCCAGGATGAGCTGGTTGACCAGCTTCACGACCGAGGCGTCGGAGGCCAGCTGCTCGATGTCCTCGAGGGCCGTGTCCTCGGCCGCTTCGAGCTTGATCCCGTTCCGCCCATGCTTGACCAACTCGCTGATCGTCTCAGCCCCCACGCCGTAGTAGCGCTTGATCGCGGCGTTGATCTCCTCTTCCGTGGCGAGTACGGGCTCGATCGTATAGCGCTCCTTCAGCGCGGTGCGCAGCTCATCGGCCAGCTGGACGTCCTGGGGGTTGAACACGGCGACGGTCAGCGTGGAGTGCTGCAGACGCAGCGGCATCACCTTGTAGTGCATCGCAATCTTCAGCGGCATCGCCGCCACCGCGGTGCGGTCCACCTCGCCCTCCCCGAAGCGGGTGTAGGCCATGTGGTACTGCTCGCCCAGCGCCTGGAGGAGTGTGTCAGCACTGAGCCAGCGTCGCTCGAGCAGGATGGAGCCGAGGAACCGGTTGGTGCCCTCCTGGGCCCGGAGCCCGGCTTCGAGCTGCTCCTCGGTGAGGAGCTGCTGTTTGACGAGCAGTTGGCCGAGCTTATTGGGTTTCGCCATCGGTTCCACCGTTGAGTTTGGCCTCGAGCGCGAGCAGGGTCTGGCGCTGGTGCGCTTGGACGACCGCGCGCAGCTCGCGCTCCAGTACCAGGACCGGCCGCACCGTCCGCCGGCCCGCCGCGCGCTCCAGGACACTCAGCGTCCAGACGTCCAGCGGATTGCTGATGGCAATCGTCACCGTGTGCGCGTCGGCGCGAATGGGAAACCCGTTCCCGTTGCCCAGCACCGACATCGGAAACTGCTTCGCGACCGCCCAGTCCACGCGCGCGGCCTCCAGCGGCTCATGCGGGATGCCGAACTGCCGCGAGATCGCTTTCAGCAACCCCTGCTCGGTGATGGCCCCCATCTCAAGCAGGATCACACCGAGGAACTGTCCCGTCGAACGCTGGCGCTCCAGCGCCTGCTCCAACTGTCTGGGCGTCACGAGGCCGAGCTCCATCAGCAGCTCTCCAATCCGTTTGGCAGCCTTCCCGGGCATCTGTTCCATCGTCACCCTCTCCTGTTACGGTACTACCCCGATCATGTAGAACTTCTCTTCGGGCACGGCGTCCATCCGGCCCGACAGGATGCGTTCGCACCCGTTGACCGCCTCCCGCACCGTCACGTACTCGCCCGGCTTGCCGGTGTAGCCTTCAGCCACGAAGAACGGCTGGGTGAGGAAGTTTTGGAGCTTGCGCGCCCGCGCGTAGATCGTGCGGTCGGCCTGGGAGAGCTCTTCGAGGCCGATGACCGCCACGATGCGGCGGAGCTCTTCGTACTTCTGGAGCGCGCGGATGACTTGCTGGGCGATCTCGAAGTGGTGCTCCCCGACGATGTCCGGGTCGAGGTTGCTCGAAGACGAGAGCAGCGGGTCCACCGCCGGATAGAGCCCCAGCTGGACGCGCTCGCGCGAGAGCACCATGATGCTTTCGAGAAAGCCATAGAGTGCGACGACCGCCGGGTCGGTGAGATCATCGGCCGGCACGTAGACCGCCTCCAGCGAGGTGATGGACCCGCCGCCCTCCTGGGCCGAACGGATCCGCTCATGGAACTCGCTCGCCTCGGAGGCCAGGGTCGGCTGGTAGCCGGTCTCGGACGGGACGCGGCCGAGCAGGGTGGAGATTTCTGCGCCCGCCTGGAGGAAACGGAACACATTGTCCACGAAGAGCAGGACATCCTTGTTCTCGCGCTGAATGGACTCGGCGAGTGTCACGCCGGTGAACGCCACGCCGAAGCGCGCGCCGGGCGGCTCGTTCATCTGCCCGTAGACGAGCATGACCTTGTCCAGCACCTGATGTTCGGTCAGCGCATGGTAGAGCTCGTTGCCCTCGCGGATGCGCTCTCCGGCCCCGGTGAAGACACAGGCCCCGTAGTGCTCCTTCACGATGTTGTGGATGAGCTCGAGCGTCAGGACGCTCTTGCCGAGTGCCGCCCCGCCCAGGATACCGTTCTTGCTTCCCTTGACGAGCGGAAAGAGGAGGTCGATGACCTTGATGCCCGTTTCCAGGAGCTCCGGCGTCTCGTTGCTCCGCGGCGGGTTGATCTTGCCCCCCAACGGGGGCCGGCGGATGGGCCGCGTCTCGGTGACCTCCAGGGCGCCTTTTCGATCGATCGGCTCGCCCAGCACATTCACGATGCGGCCGTACATCTGAGGGCCGACCGGCACCTGAAGGCCGCCGCGCATCGGCATCGCCGGGGCGCTGCGCTGGAGGCCCAGCGTCGAGCTCAGCGCAATGCACCGGGCGATGTTGCCCGGCAGGTGCTCCGCCACCTCCACCGTCAGTCCCCGCCCGTCCGCGGTCCGCGTCTTGATCACGTCGTAGACGTTGGGCACGTCCTGGGACGCGGTGAACTTCACGTCCACCACCGGCCCCTGCACGCTGACCACCCGTCCGCTTCCGTTGTGGAGCCCCACGGGCAGAACCCACGGCACCTCTTGTTCCACCCGTCCCTCGCTGTCGCTCGGGATTCCTCGGCGAAGATCCCGAGGCCGCTGGCCGAGGGCTGGGGCGGAATCCTGAGCGATACCCCCCGCGGCTTCGTTTGGCGAAGCCAAACGTGCGGGGGCGCGAGTTGAAGGGTTGGTCGGCTGCGCGTCCATCGCTCAACTCCCGGAGTGCTCGAAAATCGAGCGCGCCGCGAACAGCTCCCGCATCCCGCGATCAATGATCTCGCGCCGCTCGCGGAAGTACCGCCGCATGAAACGGGTGCGCCGGCGGTTGAGCTCCTGGGTGCTGCTCTCAAGATGCGCCGAGCGCGCCCCAAACTCTGAGAGCCGGCTCGAGCCGAACACGTCGTAGAGCTTCTCCGCCAGCCACACCCAGACGACGTACTCGAGGACCCGCTCGACGGGCGACTCCATCAATATTGGCCCCCCCATCCGCGGGACGGCCGGGTCCGCTCCTTTGAGCCAGGACTGACATGGCAGTGCCTGGATGATTTCGACCCGTTGGACCGCGAACGACACGGCGCGCGGATACGCGATGACCAGGCTCCCCAGGTGATGCTGCAGCACCCGGTTGAGCGCGTAGTCCCGTACCTGTTCGGCGAGTGAGCGACGCGTGTCCTCCTGAATGCCCGGGAACTCCCGGCAGGCATACCGATGCTCCCGGACGTACGAGACCCCGCGCGCGCCCACCACCATCAGCTCTCCCGGCTCTTTGCGGTGCTCGCGGAGTGCCGCGGTGATGACCTGCTGGTTCAAGCCGCCCAGAAGGCCCGCATCGGCGGTCACGGCGATCACCCCCACCGGCCCGCTCCCCTTGGTGAAGGGGTGCGAGATACGATCCAAATTGAACATCCCCGCGATCGCCTGGAGCGACTCAAAGAGCGCCGGGTTCGTCTTGAGCGTCTCTTCGAGCGCCTGGTACTGCTGCGCGGCAATGGACTTCAAGATACCCAGGAGCCCGCCGAGCCGGCCGTTGAACTGGATCTCTTTCTTGAGCTGGGTGATGCCCGCCATCAGCGCGGTCCTTCCTTCATGAGCCCCTGGAGGTAGCGCTTGAGGCTCTCGTCCAGTTGTTTCTTGAGCTCCGTGGTCAGCGTACGCCGCTTGCGCAGCTCAGCGACCAGCTGCGGGAACCCCTCGCGCACCGACAGCGCGAACTCACGCTTGAAGCGCTTGACCTGCTCGACCGAGAACTCGTCGAGCACGCCGGCGCGCAGCGCGTAGAGCTGCAGAATCTGGTCTTCCATGTCGGCCGGCTGATGCTTGTCCTGCGCGAGCAGGGCGGTAATCGTTTCGCCCCGCCGCAGCCGAGCCTCCGCCTCGCTGGAGAGGTTGGTGCGCAGCTGCGTCATCTGGAGCAGCTCCTGGTACTGGACGTACTCGAGGCGCAGCCGGCCGCTCAGCTCCTTCATCGCCGGCCACTGCGCCTTGCTGCCGATACGGGAGACGGAGAGCCCGAAATCGATCGCCGGCTTGATCCCTTTATTGAAGAGCTCCGTGCTGAGGTAGATTTGCCCGTCCGTCATGGACACGAGGTTGCTGGGGACGTAGCCGGTGACGTCGCCCTGGAGGATGTCGCAGATGGGGAAGAACGTCATCGAGCCGCCGCCCATCTCCTTCCCCAGGTACGCCGCCCGCTCCAGGAGCTGCGAGTGGATGTAGAAAATATCGCCCGGATACGCCTCGCGGCCCGGGGCCCGTTCCAAGAGGAGCGAGAGCTGGCGGTAGATCCACGCGTGCTTCGTCAGGTCGTCGAAGACCACGAGGACGTCCCGCCCGTGGCGCATGAAGTACTCGCCGAGTGCGGCGGCGGTGTATGGCGAGAGGTACTGCTCGCCCACCGGCGTCGAGGCCGGCGCGCTAACGATGATGGAGTAGTCCATGGCGCCCCGGTTCTGCAGGAGTCGGCAGATTTTCACGAGGCTCGAATAGGTCTTCCCGATGCAGCAGTAGATGCCGATCATATTCTTCCCGGCCTGGTTCAGGATGGCGTCCACGCCGAGCGTGGTCTTGCCCGTCATCCGGTCGCCGATGATGAGCTGGCGCTGCCCCTTCGCAATGGGGATGACGGCGTCGAGGATCCGCGTCCCGGTCTCCACCGTCTGGTCCACCGGGAGGCGTTCCATGACGTTGGGGGCTTCCGCAAACACCGAGTAGGCCTCGGAGGCGCCGATGGGCCCGCGGCCGTCCATCGGCTCGCAGAGCGCGCTGACGATCCGGCCGGCGAACGCCTCGCCCACGGGCACGCGGAACTCTTCGCCACGGTTGTACACCTCATCGCCCGCACGCACGCAGCCCTTGCCGCCGAACAGGAGCACCTGGACCTCGTGCTCGCCAAAGCCCATGACCATGCCGCGCGCGCCGTTGGCGAAGGTGACCATCTGCCCGTTCATGCAGGACGGCAGCCCTACGACCCGCACGATCAGCTCGCGGACCGACTTGACGTGGCCGACCTCGCGGATTTCAAAGCTCACCGCCGATTTGGCTGCCGGCTCCACCGGATCAGTCCGCGGCATTCTTCGCCTTTCGCATCGCCTCCTGGACCCTCGAGGCCAGACTGCCGTCGAAGACCAGGCTGCCGACCGTCATCGTCAGGCCGGCCACCAGCCGCTCATCCGTCCGTTCGGTCACGGTCACGTCCCGCCCGAGCCGCTCCTTCAGCTGTGTGCGGAGGAACGTCTGCTGGTCCTTCGTGAGGGGGAACGCCGACACCACCGTGACCTCATTCGCCGCCTCCTCGGTCTTGAGCCGCTCGAACTGCTTGGCGAGTCCATCGCGGAAGAGCTCGTCGAACCACCGCTCCTGCAAATCCTCCCGCAGGTTGAGCGGTAGGGCCCGCTGGATCAGCTCGCAGGCGCGCTCGAGTGAGCGCGTCTCGATTTCCCGCTCCATGTCCCGGCGGAGGGCGTCCCGCGTCTCGACGCCCTGCCGCACGATCCGCTCGCTCTCGAACCGCGCCTCCTCCAGCATCTTCGACTGGGACGAGGCGGCCTCCTGTTTCGCCTCGGCGATGATGCGCTCCGCTTCCATCTTCGCCTTGGAGAGCTGCTCGGTGTACTGGCGCTCGGACTCCTCGAGCCGCCGCTTCAGCTCTTCCTGCCGGCGCGTGTACTCGGCGGTCAGGCTCTCGAGGTGCGTGGCGGTGTCGGTGGCGCTCCGGCTGAGGACGCGGCGCAGGACGAGGACCAGACCGGCGAAGATCACCACTTGCAGGATCAGGAATGGGAGAAAACTCATCGTACACCTCTCACACCACAGAAACACAGAAATCCACAGAGACACAGAGAAAGACCGGAAGATAGCTCTCTGTGCCATCTGTGGTGTACCGGACATCTTTCGATCTCTGTGTTTCTGTGCTTCTGTGTCATCTGTGGTGTCATCTGTGTTATCCCTTACTGAAGAGCTGCCACACGATCAGGAATGCCACGATGGCGACCCCCTCGACGGAGAGAAGCGTGATCGTCATCGCCGTCAGGATCTTCGGCGCCGCAGACGGGTTGCGGCCGAGTGCACTGATGCTCGAAAAACCGGTGAGGCCGATCGCGAGCGCCGGCCCCATGATGGCCATGATGAAGATGACGGTCAGCGCCACGTTGCGGTTCAGCGCCTGGCCGGTGACGACGATGAAGAGCAGGGGCGCTACCACCAGCAGCAAGCTCCCAAAGACCATCACCAGATTGCGGTTCATCGGTCCCGTCCTGCGGGCAGCTCGACGACGGCGGTCACCGCATCATCCACGACGCGCGCAACTCCGCGGCGAATCCGGAATGAGCGCTCATCGATCTCCACGACGCCGCCCACGAGCCGGCTGATCAGCGGCCGGTGGAGCGGCAGCACCTCGAAGGTCCCCCGCTCACCTGGAAAAACAACGCGCCGAGCGGTGCCATCGAACAGCACCCGCTCGGGGCTGGTCACGACGACATGCAGCATGATCGGTTAGGGTTGAGTCAACGTCGCACGACCCGCGATGCCCTCCTCCTTACGCTGACGTCCGCTCGGCCGGCTGCTCGCCGCGGCCGTCCGCCGTCGCACCCGCCTGAACGTCTGGCACACGACCCACGCCGGGAAAATCGGCAGCACTCGAAAACTCCGACATCGCCTTGACCCGGCGCTGCCACGTGAAGAAGAACTGGCCCGCCAAGAGGCCCATGAAGGTAATGACCAGGAAGATCACGAGCCACGTCGTGGTGGTGGAGGGCGCGTCTGACTTGAGCGGCGACTCCTCCATCATCTCTGGCACCGGCGGCCCACCGGTGAAGGAGAGGAGCTTCTCCATCCGGGTAAGATCCTCTTTGACCACCTTCAGCGTCTGCGTATGGGTCCGGTACATTCCGATCCGGGCCTTGCGGCCGATGGTCTCATCGTTCTGCATCGTCTGGATGCCGTCCAGCCGCTCCAGAATCGACGCGCTGAGCTGCTTGGCGAACGGATAGTACTCGCTCTCCTCCAAGCGGCTGAGCATCAGGTTCGTGTGCCCCTTCAGCCCTTCGAGCTCTTCATCCGGAACGAACCACACGTCCCGCACCACCACCTCGAAGACCTTGGTCTGCTTCGGCGCCAGCTGCACCTCGGCTTTCTGCACGTAGTACGTCGAGTGCTCCATGTCGAACTCGAGCTCCATCTCGCCTTGATCGAGCACGTCGGCCGGCGTGATCTCCTGCGGCAGGTCGATCCGGACCGGGATGGTCTTGGTCTTTTCCGCCGATGGGTTGACGGCCACGACCTTCATGGTGACCGGTTCCCGGCTCGGGGCGGCATCCGCCCGCGGCCCGGGCCCGGCCGCCACGGCGGCCAGCACGACCAGTGCCGCCAGCGTAGAGCCCACCCGAACATGCCAGTCGGGTGGCGCAGTGACTGAGTGGCGAAGTGGCCGAACGGCACCTGACCCAGCCACGTTGCCACTGAGCCACTTTGCCACTACAGAGGCGTGTTGGGACGCACGCTTATTGGAACGTAACCGCAATGACCGGATCATCGACGCCTCCCAGCTTGCGCTCCATGAGGACTTGCATGACTTCGGTCGCCCCCTGCACTTCATCCGTCGTCTGGCGGATCTGGCCAATGGTGGGCGACTCCTCCAATCCCTTCTTCACCAGTTGGCTGAAGTCGTAGCCTTCATCGCCCGCCAGCGTCTTGATCTGCTCCGCGACCTGGTTGATGGTGGTCTTGATCTGGTTCTGTGCGGTGCCCCCTTCTTCCGCGATCGCCTTCGGCAGCCGCTCAAGCTTGCCCTTCAGGCTCTCCAGGGAGCGGCCCACGTCGCCGTCGTAGGAGAGGACCCCCTGAATCGCCTTGATGGTGTTGAGCGTCTCCTGGGCGATCCGCTTGGCCCCGGAGTCTGCCGCGACCAGGCCCTCGAGGCTGCCGAGCGAGGTGGTTTCGACGAAGACCGAGCCGGCCTCGAGATTCCCGGTCGTCGCCTCTTGGACGAAGACCGTGAACGGCTTGCCGGCGATGAACCTATTCTCCTTGGTCACCACAGCCTTGTACTCGTACAGGCCGGGCTGGGTGGGCGATTCCACCATCGGTTGTGCCTTCACGATGGCGACGATCTTGCCCTCCTTATCAGCCACAGAGATATCCACGAGGGGGGTGAGCTTAACACCAGCCCGGTAGCGGAGCGTCACCGCTTCCCCCATCAGCACGGACGTGGGGACCAGGAGACGCCCTGAGTATCGCTTCCCGACCTTCTCCAGTTCCGCGGCAGCCGCCTGGCTTTTGACGGCGGCGTTCTCCAGCCCTTTCGTGGCCACCTGGCTGCGCTGCGCGGCGTTGTCCAGGCTGACGAGCGAGGTCGCCACCCGCCCCGTAAACTCATCCATCTTGGTCTGGATGAGACCTGTCTGGTTGACCAGTTCGCTCTTCATCGACTTCCCCGCCGCGAGGTCGGCGTCCGTGAACCCTATCGCGCCCTTGATGAAGGTCTTCTGATCATCGAGCTTCGTCTGCATAGGCGTCAGGATCTCGTTCTTCACCTGGGAGAGCGGGATGTCCAGCTTCTGGTTCACGGTGTCCTGGACGTCCTGCAGTTTCTTGGCCTCCGTGACGCTGAAGGTCCTGGGCGTGTTGAAGACGCCGCCGGTCGCAATGGTGACGGTCGTGACCACGTTGTAGACTTTTCCGGCGACCAGGCCGGTGGGCGCCGCCCAGGTGAAGCCGTAGAACCCTTGGGCGTCTGGAGCGCTGGCCGCCGTAACGGTCTTGATCAGCGTCCCGGCGTCATAGAACTTCACCGCGCAGGAAACCGCCCCCGGGACGGTGGACCCATCGCGGCGCAGGGTTGAAGTGATGGTCGCTGTGTCGGTCGCCGTCACGTAGGCGATTTCGGTGACGGCCTCCCAGATGTGCACCACCTGCGTCTCCATGAAGACTTGAATCGTTTGGTCCCGATCGACCACGAAGCTGACCGACTGGTCTCCATAGGACACCCGGGTGAACATTGCCGTCCAGGTGCCGAACTGCAACGGCTTCACGATGGGCGAGGTGAGCGCCGAGGCCGCCCAGGTATACCCCGGCGGGTTGGTGCTCGTGCTCGCGTTGACGGTCAACTGGTCCAGGTTGTTGTTCGACAGCAGATCTTTCACTTGGAAGGTCACCGTGTACAGGCCGATCTCGAAGTTCGCGTCCGACTCATCGTACACGGTCGCGTCGGCCGTGTTCACCACCCGTACCCGCACCGTGGTCGACTGCGTGTTGGGCACAATCCAGTTGTAGGTCCCGGTGTTCGCGGTGGAGCTCACGATGATGTTCGCCGCCGGATACGTCAGGCCGCCGTCGGTGGAGGACTCGAGCTTCACCGTGGGGATCGTGCCGTTCGTCAGCCAGGTGATGGCGCGCGTTTCATTCGTCACCCACTTCTGCCCGCCTCCACCGTTCGGCGTGACGATGGTGAGCTTGCCTTGGATCTTGAAGTTGGCGTTCGAGGTGTCGAAGACCGCCGGGTCCGTGACGTCCTCGATCTTGACGCGCACCGTGGTGGAGATGCTGTCCGGCACCGTCCAGGCGTAGCTGAAGCTGCCGCTGGAGCCGACGCCATTCGGCGCCGTCGCGACGATGACGCTGGGATAGGTGGCACCACCGTTGGTGGAGTAGGTGAGCTTCACGGTGGGGATCGTGCCGCCCCAGCTCCAGGTGATGTTCCGAATTTCGGTCACCGTCCACACCTCCCCGCTGTTCGGCGAGGTGATCGTGAAGTTGCCCTGGAGGCTGAAGTTGGCGTTCGAGTCATCCAACACGGTGCTATCCGTCACGTTTTCGACGCGCACCCGAGCCGTTGTCGTCGGCACGTCCGGCACCACCCAGACGTAGATATTCGTGTTAACGACCGAGGCCGTAATGACATTCGGGTAGGTCGCCCCACCGTTGGTCGAATAGGTCAGCTTGACGTTCGGGATCGTCCCGGTCGTCGTCCAGGTAATGTTGTGGCTCTGGGCGATCTTGAACCCTTCCCCGCCATTCGGAGCCGTGAGGGTCAGGGCTCCGCGGATCTTGAAGTCCGCATTCGACGTGTCAAACGCATCCACGTCGGTCGTTGAGCCGACCTTGACACGGACCGTAGTGGAGATGGCATCCGGGATCGTCCAGGCATAGGTCCCCGTATTCACCACGGTGGCGACAATGGCAGTGGGATAGGTCGTGCCGCTGTTCGTCGAGTAGTCCAATTTGACGTTCGGCACCGTGCCGGTGTTGGTCCAGGTCACATTCTGGCTGGTCCCAACGGTGAAGACCTCACTCCCGTTCGGGGCACTTACGGTAAATCCAGCCTTGATCTTGAAGTCCGCGTTGGAGATGTCGTTGGCCGTCGCATCTGCCGGATCGCTGAGGCGGACTCTCGCCTGAGCCGTGATGGCGTCAGGGATCGTCCAGGCAAACGTCCCGTTGTTCGGGGTCAGTCCAGCCACGCTCGTCCACGTCCCACCCGAGTTGGTGGAGTACTCAATCTTCGCGTTGGTCACCGACCCGGTCTTCGTCCAGGTGATGTTCTGACTCGTTCCCACAATCCACTGCTCACTACCGTTGGGCGCGGTCACGGTAAAGTCCCCGGTGATGCGGAAGTCGGCATTCGAGTCATCAAAGGCGCCAATGTCATTCGGATCGGACACGCGAACGCGCACGGTGTTAGAAATTGCGTCCGGGATCGTCCAGGCGTAGGGGCTGGCGTTGGGCGTGGAGGCCGTGATCGTCTGGAGATCAGCCGTAAAATTATCCCGAGAGTACTGGAGTTTGACGTTGGGGATGGTCCCCACCACGCTCCAGGTGATGTTCTGTGATTGCCCCACCCGCCACTGCTCCGTTCCGTTGGGTGAAGAGAGGGTGCAGGTGGCCCGGATGCGGAAGTTCCCATCCGAGGCATCAAACGCTTCGGCGTCGGTAGTCTGAGAGACACGCACCCGGAGGGCGCCAGAGACGAGATCCGGGACCGTCCACGCGTAGGTTCCCAGGTTGCTCGTCGAGCTGGTGATCAGCGTGGGGAACGTCACCCCTGAATCGCTCGACAAGTCGATCTTCACGAAGCTCACCGTTCCATTGGTAGTCCAGGTAATTGTCCTGGCACTTCCGACCCCCCAGACTTCTCCGCCGTTCGGCACCGTCACGGTGAACCCTGCCTGGATCTTAAACGCGGCATCTGACACATCGTTCACCGTGGCGTCGTTGGTGTCGCTGACTTTTACCAAGCAGTTGGTCGAGATGTTGTCGGGGACCGTCCACGCGTAGCTGCCCGTGTTAGAGGTGGAGGCGGTAATTGGCGCATACAGACTGCCTCCGTTCGTCGAGAATTCCAATTTCACAAAGGAGATGGACCCCGTCCGGCTCCAGGTGACGGTCCTGACAGAACCCACGGTCCACTTCTCCCCGCCGTTGGGTGCGGTAATGGCCAGGAATCCTTGAATCTTAAAGTTAGTATTCGACGCGTCGCTCGACGTGCTGTCATTGACATCGGAGACCTTCACCCGAGCCGCCGTCGTGATCGCGTCTGGGATCGTCCAGGCGTAGGTGCCGGCGTTGGCCACTGAGGCGGTAATCACATTGGGATAGGTTGTGCCGCCATCCGTTGAGTATTCAAGCTTCACATTCGCCACAGTTCCGGCCGACGTCCACGTGATGTTCTGCGCGGCTCCGACCACCCAGGCCTCGCCGCCGTTCGGGGCGGTCACGGTAAAGTTGGCCCGGATCTTGAAGTTGCCGTCCGAGGTATCGAAGGCATCAACCGTGTCTGTCGCATCGGAGACACGAATCCGCACGGTCGCAGAGATCGCGTCCGGTACAGTCCAGTTGAATATCCCGGTGTTGGGGCTTGAGGCCGTGATGACATTGGGGTACGTCGTCCCTCCGTTGGTGGAATACTCCAGTTTAATGTTCGATACCGTTCCGGCCGTCGTCCAAGTGATACTCAGAGGCGAACCAACCACCACCACTTCGCCACCGTTGGGCGCGGTCACGGTGAAGCCAGCCATGATCTTAAAGTTTACGGCAGAGGTCGCGAGCGTCCCAGGGTCAGCGGCGTTCGACACGCGCACTCGTACGGTCGATGAAATCGCATTGGGGACAGACCAGTTATAGATTCCCGTATTGGCGCTCGACGCGGTGATAATCGTAGGATACGTCACGCCGCCATCGGTGGAGTACTCAAGCTTGACGTTCGGGATGGTCCCGAATGTCGTCCAGGTAATGGGCTGGGTGGTCCCGACCGTCCACTTCTGCCCTCCGTTGGGCGCGGTGAACGTAAAGCTTCCACGGATGGTGAAGTTCGCGTTGGACTCGTCAAACACCGTCGCATCCGTCAAGTCGGTGATCCGAACCTTGACCGTGGTGGAAATCGCATCGGGGATTGTCCAAGCGTACGTCCCGAGGCTGGCCACCACCGAGGCGGCGATCAGGTTTCCGGCCGGGTAGGTCAGCCCGCCGTCTGTGGAGTACTCGAGCTTCACGTTGGCGATGGAGCCGGTCTTCGTCCAGGTGATGTTCTGGCTCGACGCCACAGTCCAGATCTCCGCCCCGTTGGGGGCGGTGACGGTCAGCGAACCCCGGATCTTAAAGTTGGCATTTGACTCGTCAAATGCATCAACGTCGAGCACGTCCTCCACCTTGACCTTCAAGGTCGTCCCGATCGAGTCAGGAATCGTCCAGGCGTAGCTGCCGGTGTTGGTGGTGGTGGCAGTGATGGTGTTGGGATAGGTGGTGCCACCGTTCACCGAGTAGGACAGCTTGACGTTCGCCACGCTGCCCACCGTTGACCAGAGGATGTTCCGGGTCTCTCCGACGACCCAGACTTCTCCGCCGTTGGGCGAGCTTACGGTGAAGCCTCCCATGATCTTGAAGTTGGCGTTGGAGGTGTCAAAGACCATGGAGTCCGACACGTCCGTAATCCTCACTCTGACCTGAGTGCTAGTCGTCGTCCCAAGGACCCAGGCGTAGCTGAGGCTGTTCGCAGGCACTGTCGCCACGATCAAATTGGGATAGGTGAGCCCACCGTCGGTCGAGTACTCGAGCTTCGCGTTGACGATCGACCCGGTCTTCGTCCAGGTGATGGACTGCGTAGAGCCCGCCGCCCACTTCTCGCTGCCGTTCGGAGCGACGATGGTGAAGGAACCCGCGATCTTGAAGCTGCTCGTTGAGGCGCTCGATACGGTTGCGTCGGCCGTGTTGGTGATCTTCACCTTGATGGTCGAGGACATGTTGTCCGGCACGGTCCACGCAAACGTCAGCGCGGCGGCAGCAACTGATGGCGTGATCACGTTCGGGTAGGTCACCCCGCCATCCGTCGAATACTCGAGCTTGGCGGTGGCAATGGAGCCGCTCTTCGTCCAGGTAATGTTCCGGGTCGATCCAACGATCCAGACTTCGCCACCAACCGGTGAGGTCAGCGTCAAGGAGCCGGAGATCTTGAAGTTGGCCGCCGAGCTTGAGGTCACGGTCGTATCGGCCAGATTGGTCACCTTCACCCGAACCGTTGAAGAGATGTTATCTGGGATCGCCCAAGCGTAGGTGAGGGCCGATCCGGCGATGGAGGCGGTAATGACGTTCGGGTATGTGACACCCCCATCGGTGGAGTACTCCAGCTTCACACTCGCAATCGTCCCTGTCTTGCCCCACGTGATGTTCTGCGTCGCCCCGACGATCCATGTCTCCACGCCGTTGGGCGCATTGAGGGTCAAGGAGCCCTTAATCGTAAAGTTGGCGGCCGATGTCGCCGTGACGGTCGCATCGGCGGCGTCACTGATCCGAACCTTCACACTGCTCCCAATCGCATCGGGCACCGTCCAGGCATAGCTAAGTGGAGCGGCTGGCGCCGAAGCGCTCATGAGCACGGTCTGCAGTTCATCGAAGAAGCCGTTGGTCGAGTACTCCAGCTTGACGTTCGCGAACGACCCTGTCCGTGTCCAGGTGATGTTCTGGGTCGCCCCGACGATCCACACCTCAGCGCCATTGGGAGCGGTTAGATTGACCGAGCCCTTAATCTTGAAGTTAGCCGTCGAGCTGGCGGTCACCGCGGAATCGCCCGCATCGGTGATCTTGACCCTTACGGTCGTCGAGATCGCATCGGGCACGGTCCAGGCATAGCTGAGCGTGCTCGCGAGCGTCGATGCGGTGATGAGGTTCGGGTAGGTGACGCCGCCATCCGTGGAGTACTCGAGCTTGACGTTCGCAAACGAGCCGGTCCGTGTCCAGGTGATGTTGCGGGCGCTGCCGACGACCCAGACTTCCGACCCAACCGGTGAGGTCAACGTGACTGAACCACGAATGTTGAAGTTCGCATTCGATTCATCGAAGACGGTGGCATCGGCCGTATTTGTGACTTTCACTTTCGCCTGCGTGGAGGGGGCATCCGGAATCACCCAGGCGTAGGGGGTTCCTGTGGTCGCGCTCACCGAGGCGATAATGAGGTTGGGGTAGGTGGTCCCGCCATTCGTCGAGTATTCGAGCTTCACATTGGCAATCGACCCGGTCTTGGTCCAGGTGATGTTCTGCGTTGCCCCAATCAGCCACGCCTCTGCTCCATTGGGTGCGGTGACCGTGAGGCTTCCTGCGATCTTGAAGTTCGCATCTGACGCATCAAACACCGAGGAATCGCTGACATCCGAGACTTTGACACGGGCCGTTGTCGTGATGGCGTCCGGGATCGCCCAGGTATAGCTGCCCGCTGAAGCCGGCGTCGATGCGACGATGAGGTTCGGATAGCTCACACCACCATCAGTGGAATACTCGAGCTTCACGTTGGCGATGGAACCAACTTTCGACCAGGTCACGGGCTGGCTCGCTCCCACAATCCACGTCTCGCCACCGTTTGGCGCATTAAGGGTGAGGGAGCCCTTGATGGCGAAGTTGGCATCCGAGACGTCGAGGACCGTTGCGTCGGTCACGTTGCTGACCCGGACCTTTACCGTATTGCTGATCGCATCTGGGATTGTCCACGCGTACGGGGTCCCAGTAGTTGCTGGCACGGAGGCAGTCATCAAGAACGTCTGCAGCTCATCGGTAAAGCCATTCTTGGAGTACTCCAACTTGACGTTGGCGAGGGACCCCGTCTTCGTCCAGGTGATGTTCTGGACGGCTGTGACAATCCATGTTTCCCCACCGTTTGGAGCGGTGACCGTTACTGAGCCTTTGACACTGAAGTTTGCATTTGAGTCATCAAAGACGCTGGCATCGCCAGTATCGGTGATACGCACCCTGACGATATTGGAGATATCATCTGGGATCGTCCAGGTATAGCTCAACAGCGAAGCTGCCGTGGAAGCGATGATCACTTTACCCGGATCGGGCCATGTGACGCCTCCATCGGTTGAGTACTGGAGCTTCACACTGGTGATCGCCCCGAACTTCGTCCAGGTGATGTTGTACGAGGAGCCGACGATCCAGACCTCGCCACCGTTCGGCGCGCCAATCGTGAGCAGTCCCTTGATGCTGAAGTTCGCGTTCGATTCGTCGAAGACGGTCGAGTCCGAGACATCGGTGATCTTCACCCGAGCCTGCACCGTTGGGGCGTCTGGAATCGTCCAGGCGTAGCTGAGGGTCGCCGCGGCCGTCGAGGCGACGACGAGGTTGCCTGCTGGATATGTCAAGCCCCCGTCGGTGGAGTACTCGAGCTTCACGCTGGCGATCGAGCCGGTCTTCGTCCAGGTGACGTTCCGGACCGTGCTGATAGGCCAACCTTCTCCACCGTTCGGGGCGGTGACCAGTAATGAGCCACGGATCTTGAAGTTGGCTGCAGAGACTTTAAACGCTGTGGCATCGAGGACATCGCTGATTCGTACCTTCACCGTTGTGGAGATCGCATCGGGCACGGTCCAGGCAAACGTCCCGGTGTTGGCAGTCGAGGCGGTGATGACATTCGGATAGGTCGAGCCGCCGTCGGTGGAGTACTCCAGCTTGACGTTCGCCACAGTCCCCGCGGTCGCCCACGTGATGTTCTGGCTGGCGCCGACGGTCCAGACCTCACCGCCGTTGGGAGCGCTCAGCGTAAAGCCGCCCAGGATCTTGAAATTAGCCGCTGACGTGGAGAACACGGTGGCATCGCTCGCATCGGCAATACGCACGCGCCGGTTCGCGCCAATGGCATCGGGGATCGTCCAGGCAAAGGCACCGGTGCCGGCGGCCGTCGAGGCCACGATCACGTTCGGGTACGTCGTCCCCCCATCCGTCGAGTACTCGAGCTTGACGTTGGCGATCGAGCCGACCTTGGTCCAGGTGATGTTCTGGGAGGTCCCGACGGTCCAGGATTCCCCCCCGACCGGGGCGGTGAGGGTGAGGGAGCCCACGATCTTGAAGTTGGCATCCGAGACATCGACCACCGCGGCGCCGGCGGTGTTGGTGA
>OBEQ012628863.1_pt1 | contig 29013 bp, 25 predicted proteins | sample 1670901 | NCBI WGS metagenome assembly OBEQ01 (sample SAMEA104232315, study PRJEB22302) | groundwater metagenome | biome: forest; feature: aquifer; material: groundwater | place: USA | collected 2011-08-07 | depth 5.4 m
TCTGATACTGCAGTATCTCTGTTTTGCCGCCGCGAACCACTTCGACCGATACGCGTCCGCTTTGAGGTGCCGCGGCGAATTGCGCATAGGCCTTGGCGATGTCGTCCAGTCCGTGCACCGGTTGTCCGTTGACGCTGCGAACCACGTCGCCGGTCTTTAATCCGAGCTTGTCGAACACACCGCCCGATTGAATCTCCCGTACTACCAGCCCGCTGGCGCCGGGGGCCACCGTCGCCTGAGCCAAGGTCTCGGCCGTCATGCCCTGGGTCAGCGCCTGTCGGTCGATGTTATACCTGCCGCCGCCTAATGACTGTATGGACTTGCCGGCAGACTCTGCCGGGCTGGAGGTGACAATAGAGCCGGCGGGCAGGGTAGCATCGCCGTCTTTCAGTAAGACGAATTCGAGTGCCGAACCCCGGCGCACGATGATGCGGTCGCGGTGCACCGCCTCCAGGATCGCACCGGCCGTAATTTCCTGTCCGATGCTGATCGGGGCCTCCGGCGCGCCATTAATGCTGAGGAACGCAAAGCTCGATTTGCCCTGCGCCATGATGCCGGTGAGTACCAGGTTAAGACTGCTTAGAGGCAATTGCTGGGAATTAATAGCGCTAGCCGAAGTTTGAACTTGCCCAAACAGATTGGCGGCCAGCAGTGCTTGAAGATCTGACGAGGCCTGATTAGCGTCGACGGTTCGTTGTGTAACACTGACCGGCGATGTGGCCGGCTGCAGTAGACGCCAGGTCCACTGCGCGAGTCCATACATGAGTAGTACGAGCGCAGCGAGATTTACGGCAAGCGGTATCCACCGATTGCTCGAAAGCTTGTCCAATAGCTGGTCCGTAGAAAGGCCCCAGAATGCTGTGTTATGTGCCTGCATAGTACTCAGTGTATATTCCGCATCGGGAAGTTATCCCATCTTATTGAAATATATTGAAAAAGATAGACATCCGAAAGCGTTTAATACTTCCCACCCTGTGTATTGGTCGAAAAGTCCGATTTCCGCGAAATGCTATCTTCTTAACTTAGACAAATTTAGCTGATGCCGTAAGTTGCGCACGAAAGCTAAAGAAGAGATTAAAATACAAGTCATATGTATATCCAGTACTTTGGTCTTAAAGAAAACCCGTTCGCGTTGCCACCCGATCCGCGGTATCTCTACCTGGGTCTGCGGCACCAGGAAGCGCTTGCGCATCTTATGTACGGCATCACGGAGGGCGGCGGGTTTGCGCAGCTCACCGGGGAAGTGGGCACCGGCAAGACCATGACCGTGCGCGCCTTGCTTGAACGGCTCCCGGAGACGGTCGACGTAGCGCTGGTGCTGTACCCGTTTCTGTCAGTGCGCGAATTCATCGCCGCCATCTTCGACGATCTGCACATCCAGCGCCCGGATGCCGGCGGAAGCCTCAAGCCCATGATCGACGTGCTGAACGCCTACCTGCTCGAGAACCATGCCAAGGGCCGGCGTACCGTGTTGATTGTCGACGAGGCACACCGGCTGTCACGCGAAGTGCTCGAACAGATTCGCCTGCTCACCAATCTTGAAACGACCAAAGAGAAATTGCTGCAGATCATTCTGGTCGGTCAGCCGGAGCTGAATGAAATGCTGGCGCGCCAGGACATGCGTCAGCTCGCGCAGCGCATCAGTGCGCGCTACAACTTGAAGGCGCTGACGTGGGAAGAGAGCAGTGAATATGTGTTGCACCGGTGTCGCGTTGCCGGCGCGCAGCTGCCTTTGTTCAATCGTTCGGCGTTACGTTCGGTCCATCGGTTGTCGCAAGGTATACCGCGCGTGATCAATACACTGTGCGATCGCGGGTTGCTCGGTGCCTATGCCATTGGTAAGCCGCAAGTGAGTGCATCGATGGTGCGCCGTTGTGCCAGGGAAGCGAAACCGGAGCTTCCGCCGATGCGTCGTCCGGTCTGGGTGGCGGCGTTAGCGGGTGCGGGATTTGCGACAGTTGCCGCGATTGGCTTGGCAACGTGGTGGTGGTGGCCGAGCGTGTCGGAGTCTTCGTCGGTGCAAGCCGTTTCGGAATCGGTACCGGCGGACAAGAATTTGCCGGCGGAAGCAGCGGCGAATGTGGCGCTCGCTGTGGCCACACCCGCGGCGGCCGTCTCCACACCGTCCCTGGAAAATCTGCTGGCCGACGACGGTGTTCCGACGGATACCGATACCGCCTTTGCCCGGCTGTTTTCTTATTGGCAACGTGACTACGCGCAGTACAGCGGTTCGACCGGTTGCGATCGGGCGCAGCAGGCAGGCTTGCGTTGCCTGTTCGATTCCGGAACCTGGAACAATTTACGTCTGCTCAATCGTCCCGCGATTCTTGAGTTGACCGATGCGCACGGCGGACGTCATCACGTCCTGGTGTCGGCGCTCAAGGAAGACAGTGTGGCGCTCGAACTCGGTGATCGCTTGCGTGAGTTCCCGCTCACGGACGTGGACCGGTTCTGGTACGGCAAATACCTGGCATTGTGGAATCCGCCGGAGGGTGGCGATCAGTTGTCGCGGCGTGGCGCCCGCGGTCCGGCCGTGCAGTGGTTGCGTGAGGCGCTTGCCCGCGCTGGTTTGGCAACCACGGGTCGCGGCGAGGTGTACGACGCCGAGCTTGAGTCGAAGGTTAAGGAATTCCAGCGACGTCATCAGATCGAAGACGATGGCATTGTCGGCAAGATGACGCTCATTCTGCTCACACGCTACGACAAGGTTGCGCCGCCATTGCTGGCGCGCTCGGAAGAGTCTGGTTCTCACTAACCCGTATGTCGTACATTCTCGACGCACTCAAAAAGTCGGAACGCGAGCGTACACTCGTGCGCGGCGTTGGCTTCGGCGATGCCGGCCGGCGTTTGACTGCCCGGACGGGCGGTGCGTGGTGGATTGCGGGACTGACTGGTGTCGTGATCGTAGTCGTGGCGGCGCTGTGCACGGTTGTGTACGTGCGTTCATCATCGACCGCACCAGCCACCGCCTCCGACACCGTGCCGCCGGTAACCGATAAGTCAGATCCTGCTGATTCGAAACGAACCGTGGCGATGGCGGAGGCGAAGCCGTTGCCCCCGCTCGTAGAAGCGAAGGCGGCGGTAGCGCCCGTGGTGGCGCTCCTTCCTGCCGTGGGTGAGGCGCGGCCGTTGTCGGCAATGTCGTCTGAATTTCAACGCAGCCTGCCTGAAATGACGGTGAACATTCACGTCTATTCGACGGAAGACACGCAGCAGATTCTTTACATCAATAATCGCCAGTATCGGCGCGGCGATGAAGTGACGGGTGGCGTCATGGTGGAAGACATCGTTCCCGATGGCGTGGTGCTGCAATTTCGCGGACAGCGTTTCAAGATGCCGCGCCCGAGTTGATCGTGTGTTATCGATGACCGGCAGGCGCAGAATAGCGTATTCGAATAACGCGACTTAAACAGGTGGCGAGGGTGGGGAGGCAGAAATGAAAGACGCAGCGCGACGCGCGTGGTTACGGCAGCTCTTGGCGAGTGGGGCCTTGGGTGCGGCCGGACTGTCGGGACTGATCCAGCGTGCACAGGCGATGGCGCAGCGGCCCGTCGCACAGGGTATCCAGGAATTGAAAGGCGATGTGCGGATCAATAAAGTGCGCGCCAAAGCCGGCGATCTGGTGAATCCCGGTGACACCGTGACGACCGGCGCCGAGAGCTCGGTTATTTTCGTGATCGGACAGGATTCGGTTTTGCTGCGCGAGAATTCGCGGCTCCAGATTAAAGGCGAGATCGGTACAAGCGATGGCGTAAAAACGATTACCGTGCGCGCGCTGAATCTCCTGCGCGGCAAAATGCTTTCGGTCTTTGGCAAAGGCGAGAAGCGCATTATCTCACCCACGGCCACGATCGGTATTCGCGGCACCGGCGTTTACGTGGAAGTAGAGCCGCAGCGCACGTATGTTTGCACGTGTTACGGCGAGACGGTTCTCGAAGCCAAGGGCTCGACGGCGCGCGAAACGATCCGCACCACCCACCACGAGGCGCCGCGCTATGTGTACGCCAATCGCGCGCCGGAGGCGGCCATGACCAGCGCACCGTTGATCAACCACACCGACGACGAGCTGACGATGCTGGAAGCGTTGTTGGGTCGGTCGCCGCCGTTCGCCGGGATCGAGCAACACCGCCGTTACTGACCGGTACGATCGATTTCAACGTGGAAACTTCACGTCGTAGCGGTTAACGTCTGGTTATTATGGAATCCACGCCCGGCGACAGCGCCGATATACTTGGTCCGCAAGGACCCTTCGTGACACGCATCGCGGGGTTTCAGCCGCGCCCGGGTCAGCGTGAAATGGCCGCGCGCATCGAGCGCGCGCTCGCGGACCACGGTACGTTTGTGGCCGAGTCGGGCACCGGCACCGGCAAGACGTTCGCTTATCTTGTGCCGGCGCTTCTGTCCGGCAAGAAAGTGCTGATCTCCACCGGCACCCGTCATCTGCAGGATCAAATCTTCCATCGCGATCTGCCGCTGGTGCGCGAAGCGCTGGGCCGGCCGGTATCGACGGCGCTGCTCAAGGGGCGCTCGAATTATCTGTGTTCGTATCGTCTCGAGCATGCGCCGGAGTCGCGCGAGTTCGCGCCGTCGCTGGCGCGTATCCGGGCCTGGTCCGCGCTTACGCGCAGTGGGGATATTTCGGAGGTCGAAGGGGTGGCGGAAGATTCCGACGTCTGGCCGCATGTGACCTCGTCGCCAGAAAACTGTCTGGGCTCGCGCTGCCCGCGTTACGACTCATGTTATGTGAAGCGCGCGCGCGAACAGGCCTTGGCGGCTGAGGTGCTGGTCGTGAATCACCATCTGTTCTTCGCTGATCTCGCGCTACGCGAGGAAGGCTTCGCGCGTTTGTTGCCGGGCGTCGAGGCGGTCATTTTTGATGAAGCGCATCAGTTGCCGGATATCGCGACGACGTTTTTCGGCACCAGCTTCAGCGGTCATCAATTGCTGGGCCTGTGCCGCGACATCCATACCGAAGAGCATCGCGCCAGCAGCGGTGTGGCACAGTTGCCGGACTTTACGCGCGCGCTCGAAAAAGCGGTCGCGGATTTTCGTTTGAGTTTTGGCGTGGCGCCGCGGCGCGAACCGTTAGAGCGCATGGACGGTGTTCCTGCTTATCACGCGGCGCGCGATAACTTACGCGCGCGCTTAACCGACCTCACGGCGGCGCTCGAGATCGCAGCGCAGACGAGCGAGGGATTGGCGAGCGGCTATCGGCGTGCGGCGAGTCTGCTCGACCGCGTGACGTTGCTGGGTGAAGACTGCGCCGACGAGTACGTGGCGTGGTTTGAGACCACGGTCCGGGGCTTCAGTTTGTATCTCACGCCACTCGAAGTCGCGTCGTCGTTTCGTGCGCATGTGGAGACATCCAATGCGGCGTGGATATTTACCTCGGCGACCCTTGCGATCAATGGCAGCTTCGCGCATTTTCAGTCGCAACTGGGGCTGGAGCATGCCGACACCGGTTATTGGCAAAGTCCGTTCAATTTCGCCGATCAGACATTGATGTATCTGCCGTCCGGACTGCCGGAACCGTCGGCGGCCGATTACACCGACGCCGTGATCGAGTTGGCCTTGCCAATCCTGGAGGCGAGCGGCGGCCGCGCGTTTCTTTTATTCACCAGTTATCGCGCACTCAATCAGGCGGCGGCCGCGCTGCGCGGACGGCTGCCGTATCCGCTTCTGGTGCAAGGGGATTTGCCGCGCGCCGCGTTGCTTGAGCGCTTTCGTTCGCTTGGCAATGCGGTGTTGCTCGGTACCGCGAGTTTCTGGGAAGGCGTCGATGTACGTGGCGAGGCGTTGTCGTGCGTCATTATCGATAAACTGCCGTTCGCGGCGCCCGACGATCCGGTGCTCCGGGCACGCGCGGCGGCTCTGGAGGCAGCCGGACGAAACCCGTTTATGGAATACCAGGTTCCCGAAGCAGTAATTGCGCTCAAGCAGGGTGCCGGACGCCTGATCCGGGCCGAAAACGACTACGGCGTGCTGGTGTTGTGCGATCCGCGCTTGCGTACGCGCGGCTATGGAAAGACCTTTCTCGGCAGCCTGCCATCCATGCCCCGCACCAACCGTTTTGACGACGTAAAGGCGTTTTTCAAACGACATAGCCCTGAGGGCTTGGTGCCCGAGGCACAGAAAAACGGCGTTTCCTGACCCAGTAGTAAGGGTTTTCTCCGACGTCAATGCCCGTTAGTTCACGAAAAATAAATGGTTTTTGCGGTACTATTTCGTCCCGCTGGCGTCCGCCTGCCGGAGCAGCGAAAATCTCGCCGCGGGTCGAGTGCAGCGTCGATATTGGTCGACGATGAAGAAAAAGTTTCAGAAATGACGGAGAGGTAGTGGATGTCCACAGAAAAAGTTCGTGAAGTGCTCGCTCAGCATGGTCGTCTTTCGGTTTCGGTAGAGGCACTTTTAGATAGTAGCGATCTGTATACCGCTGGATTGACTTCGCTGGCGACGGTCGGTCTCATGCTGGCCCTCGAAGAAAAATTTAATATCGAGTTTCCCGATGCGATGTTGGGTCGCAAGACCTTTGGAAGCATCGAGTCGATCAGCGAGGCGGTAACGGTGCTTGCTGCCAGGTAACCGATCCGGTGTACCAGGCCGAATTACTAACATAGGGGATTATTCATGGAAAAGTTAAGCCCCGTTCGCGCGGGCGTGTCCGACTTTGGTCTTTTGATCGATCAAGTCCACGGCATCGGGCGCGACGTCGTATTGCCTGCGTCCCAGGACGTGGATCGCCTGGCAAGATTCCCGGTTGAAAGCATCGGCGCCTTGAAGGACATGGCGTTGCTCAGCGCTTATGTGCCGACCGAGCTCGGGGGGATGGGGTTGAACGTCATCCAGATCGGAAAGATCTGTGAGGTGCTCGGTCAGTATTGCGGATCGACCGCGATGGTCTTTGCCATGCACCAAATCCAGGTTGCCTGTCTGGTCCATCACGCGATGGAGTCGGATTACTTCCGCGGCTATCTCAAGACGCTGGTGCGCGATCAACGCCTCATTGCATCGGCAACGACGGAAATTGGAATCGGCGGCGATCTGCGTTCCAGTATTTGTGCCGTCGAGGCGAGCGGAGAGCGCTTTCAGCTGACGAAGAAGGCGCCGGTAATTTCTTACGGCGTATCGGCGGACGATATTCTGGTTACGTGTCGGCGCGCCGCCGACGCACCGGCGAGCGATCAGGTTCAGGTCCTGGTCAAAAAAGAGGATTACCAACTCGAGCCCATTTCGGGTTGGGACACGTTGGGTTTCCGTGGCACGTGCAGCGCCGGTTTTGTGTTGACGTCCACAGGTGCGATCGAGCAGATACTTCCGGTTCCGTTTGCCGACATCCTTAGCCATACGATGCATCCGTACTCGCACATCGTGTGGGCGTCGCTGTGGTTGGGCATTGCCACCGATGCGGTCAATCACGCGCGTTCGTTTGTGCGTGCCGAAGCACGCAAGAACCCGAAGATGCCACCGACGTCGGCTTTGCGGCTGGCGGAGGTCGATGTGGTGTTGCAGGGTATGCGCAGTAATGTCGGCACCGCGGTCACCGATTACCAGCGGCTGCTCGGCGAGACCGGTGTCGAGCGGTTCAATAATTTTGGCTTTTCGATTCGCACCAACAATCTGAAGTTGTCGAGTTCGATCTTGATCGTCGACATTGTCGGGCGCGCCATGTTGATCTGCGGCATTTCCGCTTACCGTAACGATTCCAAATTCAGTTTGGGTCGTCATCTGCGCGATGCTTACGGCGCGGCGCTGATGGTGAATAACGATCGCATCGCAAATCACAACGCCACCATGCTGTTGGCTCACAGGGAGGCACACTAACAATGTGCGCTGCAACCGATACGCTTGAAGCTGCCTACCGGCAGTACCAGGACGCCTTGCTTGATGCGGGGCTGCTCGTGGCGTCGGGAGTTCCCGGCGTCTATGGACTGAGTGGAGTGTTTGAAGGGGTGGTCGAGAGCTTCGAACGCTACGTGACGCGCATGGGCGCGCACCTCGAGCCGGAAGTGATTCGCTTTCCGCCCGTGGTCAATCGCAAGACCTATCAGTGTACGGACCATCTGGACACATTTCCCAACCTGATGGGATCGGTGCATACCTTTCACGGCAACGAGAAGGATCACGTTGAGCTGGTTCGCAAGAAGATGGAAGGCGAGGACTGGAGCAAAGACCTCGGCGCCACGGACGTGATGATGGTGCCCGCCGCGTGTTATCCGCTGTATCCGACTGCCGCCGGCACGTTGTCCGAGCGCGGTCGCACGGTAGATCTGCGGGCGTTCGTGTTTCGTCACGAACCTTCGACCGATCCCTCACGTATGCAGATCTTCCGCCAACGTGAATACGTGCGCCTGGGTTCGCCTACGCAGGCACTCGAGCATCGCGACTATTGGCTCAAGCGCGGAGAAGAAATGTTGCGTGCCGTTGGACTGGACGTCACGCCGGTGGTGGCGAACGACCCGTTCTTCGGACGCGGTGGCCGCGTGATGGCGGCGACCCAGCGTGAGCAGACGCTCAAGTATGAATTGGTCGTCCCGGTTGCCTCGAAGGAAAAACCGACCGCGGTGGTGTCCTGCAATTACCATATGGACCACTTTGGGCACAGCTTCGGAATCAAAACGCCTGACGGTGAAAACGCGCATACCGCGTGCATCGGCTTCGGGCTGGAACGTATCGCGCTGGCGCTGTTCAAGACGCACGGCTTTCAGCCTGCCAAGTGGCCGGCGGAAGTACGCAGCGTGTTGGAACTATGCTGAAGCAGATCCTTGCGCTCAATCCGGAATCGTATCCGCGCCACCTGATTCATGGTGAGGATCGCGCGTGGGCCGAAACAAATTGTTATTCGGACATCTGGATTGAGTTGCTGCATGCGATGGGCTATGAACCCATTGCGGCACTGCCGTTTACGCTTTCCATCGACTTCGAAGGCGATCAGTGGACGTTTTTCAAATTTCCGCTACTCGATCTGAGGGAGTTATACGGCCTCGATGTGCAGGAGCTCGCCGTCTGGCGTCCGTTGGTTTCCCACATCGAAGAGCAGGTGAGCCGCGGCTGCCCGGTGCTGGTCGAGCTCGACTCGTTTCACCTCCCCGACACCGCCGGGACGGCGTACAAGATCGCGCACGTCAAATCGACGGTCGCCATCACCGAGATCGATGTCGAGAACAAGCACCTCGGCTATTTCCACGGTCGCGGCTATTACTATTTGCAGGGCGACGACTTCGTCGATGTGTTTCATCTGTGCGGTGAGCCGGATCCAGCGACGTTGCCGCCGTACATGGAATTTGTGAAGGTAAGAAAGACGCCGAAACTTGACGATGCTGCGCTGTTGCAGACATCCTTGAAGATTCTCAAAAAGCATCTGCAGTGGGTGCCGGCGGAAAATCCGTTTACTCATTTCAAGGCGCGCTTTGAGCGCGACCTGGCGTGGTTGCTGACCGACAACCTGGAAACGTTTCATCAGTATTCGTTTGCCACGCTGCGTCAATACGGCGCGTGTTACGAACTGTCCGCGACGTATCTGCAGTGGCTAGCGGCCCAAGGCGAAGCCGGCCTCGCTGTGCCGACGCGCGCTTTTCTGGATATGTCGGAAGGCGCCAAGACGTTTCAGTTTCAGTTGGCGCGCGCCATGAGCCGTCGCAAACCGCTCGACATGTCGCCGCTCGATGCCATGGCCGCGCACTGGGAAACCGGTATGGCCGCCCTGAAAGCGCTTTATCTTAAGTAATCCATCGGAACCCGACCGCCGATGTGCGCTCTGAAAACGGATTCGTTAACGAGCCGCGCCCTCGTCGCCACGCCATTGTGCGCAGACTGGTTGCTGACATCGTCCGCGCCTGACGAGATTGCGTCCCCCTCGCAGTTCGCTGCATCGCAATATCCATGGGTGCCGGCAACTGTTCCAGGTACCGTTGCCCAGGCCCTGGAGAAGGCGGGGCAGTGGGATATCGATGCCGATATAAATTTCGATGACAAGGATTGGTGGTTTCGCTGTACTTTTCCCGCGGAAAAAATAAGTAGAGAGACTCACGATCTGCTTCGCTTCGACGGATTGGCGACGCTTGCTGAAGTGTGGCTGAACGGCACTTCTATTTTGAAGTCGGAAAATATGTTTCAGCAGCACGAGCTCGACGTTACCGGCCTGCTGCAATCGAGCAATGAACTCGTCATCTGTTTTCGCGCGCTGACCGCCGCGCTTTCGCAGCGACGCCCGCGCCCGCGCTGGAAGACAAAACTCGTCAGCCAGCAACAACTGCGCTGGATTCGCACTAGCCTGCTCGGACGCATACCGGGATGGTCGCCGCCGGTGGCGCCGGTCGGTCCGTGGGGTGCGGTCACGTTGCAACGCCGCGAACAAGGCACGCCGTTCGATATTGACCTGTGCTCGTTCCTGGAAGGAACCGCCGGCGTGGTCGAATTTTCCTGCAAGCTCGATATCGCGCCGAGCGGATCGGTGAGCGGCAGGCTTTTGCTCGGCGATGTGGCGAGCGAGTTAAGACTTGAGCGACATGGCGATCACGGTGTTTTGTCGGGCCAGTTGCGGTACCGCGATGTGGCGCTGTGGTGGCCGCATACGCACGGTGCACCCGTGCTCCACGCGTGCACGGCGGAGATAATCAATGACGGAAATCCACTGACGCTCGACTTCGGCCGTATCGGCTTTCGCCGCGTTGAGTTGCGCGACGAGGGTTCCAGTTTCGAACTGCGCATCAATGGCAGCGCGGTGTTCTGTCGCGGCGCGTGCTGGACCATCAACGATATCGTCTCGCTTCGTGGAGACCGACAGACGTTGGCGCGCGATCTGCATTTGGCACGCGATGCCGGTATGAACATGGTGCGTATCGGCGGCACCATGGTGTACGAAGACGATGCCGTTTACGATCTGTGCGACGAGCTGGGAATACTCGTGTGGCAGGACTTCATGTTTGCCAACATGGATTACCCGATCGACGATCCCGCGTTTCGCGCCTCGGTCACGGCTGAGGCGACGCAGCAGCTGCGGCGTTTGCGCAAGCATGCCTGCGTGGCGATGTATTGCGGCAATAGCGAGGTCGAGCAGCAGGCGGCGATGCTCGGTATGCCGCGCGAAGTCTGGCGCAGCCCGCTGTTTTCAGAATTATTACCGTCTCTTTGCGAGCGCTGGCATCCGGGCGTGCCATATGTGGCCTCGACACCGAGCGGCGGCGTCATGCCATTTCACGTAGGGACCGGCATCACCCATTATTATGGTGTCGGCGCCTACCTGCGGCCAATCACCGATGTGCGCCGTGCCGGGGTTCGCTTTACCCCCGAGTGCCTCGGGTTCTCGAATGTTCCCGAAACCGATGTGATCGATGCGCTCATGCGTGGTGAGTCACCGGCGCCGCACGATCCGCGCTGGAAGCGACGCGTGCCGCGAGACTCGGGCGCTGGTTGGGATTTCGAAGACGTACGTGACCATTACCTCGGACAGTTGTTCGCCGCAGATCCGGTGGAACTGCGGTGCTTCGATATGAATCGCTATCTGATGCTCAGTCGCGTCACGACAGGCGAAATGATGGCGCAGGTGTATTCCGAATGGCGCAGCGCGCATAGCCACTGCGGCGGGGCGCTGGTGTGGTTCTTTAAAGACCTTTGGCCGGGTGCCGGCTGGGGCATTCTCGATAGCCGCGGGATACCGAAGGCGTGCTTCTATTATCTGCGCCGTGTGTGGCAGCCGCGCGCAGTGCTGCTGACCAACGAAGGGCTCGATGGCATTCATATCCACGTGGTCAATGAGACCGACGCGCCGTTAGTGGGGCAGCTGGAACTGGTGCTGTTGCGTGCCGGGCGCGTCGTGGTGGCCAACGTCCGCGTGCCGTGCGAAGTCGCGCCAAAATCGAAGCTGACCTTGTCGGCCGATTCCGTTCTCGGCGGTTTTTATGACGTGGCGTATGCCTATCGGTTTGGGCCGCCGAAACACGACGTCGTGGCGGCGACGTTGCTCCGCAACAATGACGAAGAAATCAGCGGTTCGTTCTGTTTTCCCGAGTCGCCGGGACCGACGCTGCCGGGGGCTGGCAGTGTCACGGCCGAGGCGCAGCGTGTGGGCGAAAACACATACAAGCTGACGCTGCTGGGCGACACCTTCCTGTATGCGACGCACATCGACGCAAATGGCTTTTTACCGGACGACAACTACTTTCACCTGATGCCCGGACGACAGAAAGAGATCCTGCTGACAAACATCACCGGCGGACCGGCGGCGCTCAAGGGTTACATCGAGGCGCCGGGATTGATTGAGGCGGTGCGGATCGTCGTCAAGGAATGAAGTAAGGACAGGATGACAATGAGTGCCGATCAGATGCTAGAGCGCACCGTAGACAGCACGGCCGCAATGCCGACACCACAGCCGATGTCGCGGCAGGTCACGCGTACGCCATTATATTTCGATTCCGGCAGTCATCGCTTGTTCGGTTGGTATCACGCACCCGCGGTCGTCGCACCGACCGGTCTCGGTGTGTTGCTGTGCGCGCCGCTCGGTCACGAATACATCAGCTCGCACCGCTCCTTGCGCCACCTCGCCGATCGCCTGGCCGCCGCAGGGGTACCGGTGTTGCGCTTCGATTACGACGGGACCGGGAATTCGTCCGGTCTGGATACCGATCTGGATCGGGTGTCGGTGTGGAAGAAAAACATACGAGATGCGCTGGCGACGTTGCGCGATCTGTCCGGATGCGCGCGCGTCGGTGTTGTCGGCTTAAGAACCGGCGCGACCTTGGCGGCGCTGGTTGCAGAAGAGGTCGAGCTGTCGTGCGCGGTATTGTGGGCACCGTGCGTTCGAGGGCGTGCGTTCATCCGCGAGATGAAAGCCATGCAGTTATCGAACGACGATCGTGCGCACACGGCGTCTATTATCGAAGCGGGCGGCTTTCAGTTTACCGAGCACACGGTGCGTGACCTGAGCCAGCTCGATCTTTCCGCTGCGTTGCCCAAGGTACAGCGATTGCTGATCGCCGCGCGTGACGATCTCAATCAGGACTTCGGTTTGCGAGATCGGTGGTTGCAGCGGGGGCTTAAGGTCGAGCAGCGCCAGTTACCGGGTTACGTGGAGATGCTCGGCGGCACAGCGCAGAGCACTATCGTGCCGCACGATGCGATCGGCCAGATTGTCTCGTGGGTGATGCAGAACGAGTCGCCGAGTGCTGGGGTTGGTGCTTCAATCATCCGCGGCGGTAGTACTGATTTGCCGACGGAAATATATATTCACGCCCACGCGGCAGACCGCGATATCAAGGAGTCGCACCTCTCATTTGGTGTCGACGGAAAACTATTCGGAATTATGAGCGAGCCGGGCGATGCGATCCCGGATACACGGCCGACGATCTTGTTGCTCAATTCCGGGTCGGTGCATCACGTCGGGCCGAATCGCGTCTACGTTCTGCTGGCACGGCAACTGGCGCGTGCCGGTTTTCGCTGTGTGCGCATGGATTTCTCTGGATTGGGCGACAGCGTAATAGACGATCTGGACAATGAGAATAAACCGTATCTTTCCACGGCGAGTGCGGAAATCGCCATGGCCGTAGCGGCACTGCAACAACGCGGCGTCGGCAAATCGTTCACCCTCATGGGGCTTTGCTCGGGCGCGCATGCATCGTTCCATGGCGGGCTGGAATTGACCGATCTCCCGATCGTGGAATGTGCGCTCATCAATCCGTTGACGTTTTACTGGAAGGAGGGAATGCCGCTCGATGAGCCGACGCTGCAGCATTTCAGCGCGTGGCGCTGGTACATGAAGGCGATACGTGATCCGCGGAGCTGGGCGAACTTGCTGCGTGGGAAAGCCGATATCGCCAACGTGATCGGCACCGTGGTGCGTCAGGTGCGAATTGTTATCAGCACGCGCTGGGGCGTGTTGCGTAAAAAAGTAGACAGCAAAACCGCGTCGGTGACAGACAATCAACTTACCGTCGATGTCCGCCGTCTGGTTGAGGCCCGGCGCCAGCTGACGTTTGTGTTTGCGCGCTCCGATCCCGGTTACGATCTGCTGATGACCGATGCCGGTGCGACCGTCAAGCGCTTGACGAAGGAAGGGCGCATTTCAATCGCCTCCATTGAGAACGCGAACCATACGTTTTCGAATGATCTTCCGCGCCGGGACATGATTGCATGGATCACGCGGCATTTCGCGACTCGTTACCACTGAGGAGCATTCGAACCATGCAGATCTCGGTCATCAAGGCAGAAAACGAAAATGATGTGCGCACCGGCATGGCACGCTGCTATTCCGTCATGCATCAACTTCGGCCGCATGTGGGTCTGGACGAAATGGTGGCGCGCGTGCAGCAACAGATGCATCAGGGATACTGCGTCGCGTACGTGGAAGAGGGCGGCCGGGTGGTGGCCGTCGCGGGTTATCGGGTCGGTGCCTGTCTTGCCTGGGGCCGCTTTCTTTACGTGGATGACCTGGTGACGGATGAAGCGCAGCGCTCGAAGGGATTTGGAAAAGCGCTGCTCGATTGGCTCGCTGCCGAAGCAAAGCGGTGCGGCTGCGAACAGCTGCACCTCGATAGCGGCATCCAACGCAAGGCCGCGCACCGCTTTTACGAACGCGAAGGAATGGCGCTCGGCAGTTATCATTACGCAATCAAACTATAAGTAGCGTCACGTGGCCAGACAGAATTCCATCTTCCGACGCTTTGCGCATTTCTTCGCATTCGGTTTCGGTGCCGGTAAAGCGCCGTTCGCGCCGGGGACGTTCGGCACCGTTGTGGCAGTCCCGATCTACCTGCTCATGCGCGAAACACCGCTCGCCGCGTACGCGTTCGTGGTCGTGGCCATGTTCGGGTTCGGCGTCTGGTGCTGCGGCGTGACCGAGCGTGATTTCGGAAAGAAAGACATGTCGTCCATCGTGTGGGATGAGATTGTCGGTTATCTCGTGACCATGTTCATGGCGCCGGCCGGCTGGGAATTTGTGGTCGCGGGATTTGTCTTGTTCCGGGTGTTCGATATCTGGAAGCCGTTTCCGATCCGCGCGCTAGAACGGCGTACGCCGGGCGGGTGGGGCGTGATGCTGGACGACGTGCTGGCCGGACTCTACGCCTGGTGCGGTGTTCAGGCATTCGCACTGTTGCGCATCTGAGGGATACGCAAAGCGCCGTTTCAGTTCTTCAGATGTGCAGACTGAAACGGCCGTGATAGGCATCCGACATCAGGTGGGCGAATTGATCGCCATCGACGCGAATCAGCTCCTCGTGATCGCCGGCTTCGAAGTAAATCTCCGGTCGTTCCATTAGGCTGTCGTCCATGAGCGTCATCACGCCGTACGCCGGACCGAGCGCGGGGACGGCACCGAAGTCGCAATCGCGGAACAACAATGCGATTTCGCCTTCCGTGGCGAGGCCGACCGGCCGATGCAATGCGCGATGCAATTGCCCCAGTTCCAGCCGGTGCGTCGACGGTACGATGGCCATCACGTACCCGGTATCGTCCTTCAGGATAATCGACTTGGCGAGATTGTCGCCCGGGACATGTGCCGCCGCCGCGGTCTCCATGCTGCAATGGGTGCGAGCATGAGGGATGACATCGTAGGGGACTCGATGTTGCTCGAGGTAGTTGCGGACCGTGCGCGCGATGCCCATGATCGGTTCTCCTGTCGCTGCTCGATGTAATTATGATACTCCTCCGCGATCGGCAGGCAACGCTGGCAGCGAGCGACAAGCGCCGATATTCGCGGCAATATCTGTACCATTCGCACAGCCGCGACAACGAGACATGATCGAAACGCTCCTTATCTATCTGGCGCTGGGCGCGTTCGCGGGCCTGGCGGCCGGCCTTTTCGGCATTGGTGGCGGCGTCGTGATTGTGCCGGTGCTGACCATGCTGTTCGATGCGCAGGGAATTGCTGATCACGTTGTCGTCCATCTCGCGGTCGGCACGTCGCTTGGCAGTATCGTGGTCACGTCGATCTCGGCCATGCGTGCGCACCATCAACGCGGTGCGGTGCGATGGCCCATCTTCCGCAGGCTCGTCGCGGGCGTAACCGTGGGCGCGTTGCTCGGGGCCGTCGTGGCGGACATGCTACCGACTTCTGTATTGCGCACTGTCTTTGGTGTCTTTGAGATTGTGGTTGCCATCCAGATCGGATTTAACTTCATGGCCGCGGCACATCGAAAACTGCCCAGTGTGCCAGGGATGACGTTTGCCGGAGTCGTCATTGGCGCGCTGTCGTCGGTGGTCGGGATCGGCGGCGGGACGATGACCGTGCCGTTTCTGGTCTGGTGCAACGTCTCGATGCGCCAGGCGGTCGCAACGGCGAGCGCCTGTGGATTGCCGATTTCGATTGCAGGTGCCTTTGGATTCGTCGTGGGTGGCTGGGGGGTCAGTGGGCTTCCTGCGTGGAGCACCAGTTATCTTTATTGGCCGGCGCTTCTGGGCATTGCGGCAACGAGCCTGGCGTTTGCGCCACTGGGGGCGACATGGGCGCATGTCCTGCCGGTCATCGTCCTGCGGCGAATCTTCTGCGCCATTCTGGCGGTTCTGGGCACGCGGATGTTGTTGGGATAGGGGAACGAGCACGACGCGCTGGTTGCTATACCGGGTTGCGAGGCTAGACTTTTGTGAATCGGGCGGCTTGCGATCACGAAGCATGCGATTCTCCAATCGCTAAAAAATAGTCAGTAGCGCCATCACATGGGCATGGAATGAAAGGAATCGTTCGATGCGCGCGCATCGCGGTAATGGGCGCGCGCCGCGGGATAGTCTGCGTTTTCGGGTTGATGCTCGGTGGCGGCCTCGCATTTGCGCAGGATGCTCCGACCCCAGCCGCTCACACCCTGCGCATCGTGGCTGCCAGCACCGCCGGGGAAACCGGTCTTATCGCGTCACTCGCACGCGCCTTTGAGTCGCGTAACCCCGGTACTTCCGTTCAGCTCGATGTCGTCGGCGCGCTCGCGGCGCTCGATCGGGCGCGCGAAGGCCGTGCCGATATCGTCATTACTCATCACGAGGATAGCGAGGCGCTGTTTGTCGCTGAGGGCTATGGGCTGGGCAAGACCCTCGTCATGTACAACGAGTTTGCGATCTTTGGTCCGCCTACCGATCCGTTGCATCTGCGCCGCGAAACGGACATCCGCCTAGTGTTGCGCCGTCTGGCGACGCAACAGGTTTCGTTTCTCTCCCCCGGACAACGCTCCGGCACGTTTCGCAAGTTGAGCGAATTGTGGACGATGACGGGCATTGAACCCGGATGGCCGGGCTACGAAGTGACCGGCGAAAGTTCAGCCGCGACACTGCGCGCGGCGGCTCAGTTCAATGCGTATGCCTTTGCCGATATCGGCACCTACCTTACTCATCGCAGCGAGCTCGCCGCCAAGCTGGCACCACTGGTGCGTGACAACGTTGCCTTGCGCAACTATTACTCTGCGATCGTGGTCAGCGACGCGAAGGTGCCAAGCGCCAACCAGCCGCTGGCCGAGCAATTTATGGCGTTCCTGGTGTCGGTCGAGGGCCAGGAGCATATTCGCCAGTTCGGTGAAGACCGCTTCGGGGCGCAGATATTCATTCCCGCGGCGCACCTCGATGAAGGTTTGCGCGCGCGTCGGGCCACGGCTGAGCTGAAGCAGAAAACTGCAAACCTGCGCCGCCTCATGGCATTGGCAATCGTATTGGCCCTGGCAACCGGCGTTGCAGCGGTGTTGTTTATCCGTGGCCGGCGATTCCAGTTGGCAACGCGGCGCAGTGAAGAGCGCTTTGCGCTCGCCATCGCCGGGGCCAACGACGGCATCTGGGATTGGGACCTGGTGCGTGACTGTATGTACTTCTCGCCACGGCTGCAGGACATCCTGAATTTCCGTCCCGACAGTCCATTCGTGGAAGCGCCGCGCACCGTGTTCGCCGAGCACGTCCATCCGGACGATCACGCACGCATGCTGAAACAGATGGAGGAATATGTGTCCGGAACGGGCGTCGAGATGCTCGAAGCTGAATTTCGCTGGCACACTAAGCCGGAGACCCATCGCTGGATATTGATGCGCGGCAAAGCGCTGCGGGATGCCTCGAACAAATGTCTGCGCATGTCGGGCTCCATCACCGATATCTCGCAGCGCAAGGTTCAGGAAGAAGTGCTGCTGTATCAGGCGCTCTATGACGCGCTCACCGATCTTCCGAATCGCACCTTGTTGCTGGATCGCATCGAGCAGGCGATCCGGGCCGCGGGCCGGACGCGCCGCGCCGTCGGCGTGCTGGTGCTCGGCATCGATCGTTTCAAGGAGATCAACGACACGCTCGGGTATGACGCCGGCGACACCATTTTGCGCGAGATGGGCGTTCGCCTGTCGCGTACTTTGCGCAACTCAGATACGGTCGCACGCTTAGGCGGCGATGAGTTCGCTATTCTGTTGCCCGATGTAGCAGGCGAGGTATACACAAACCATGTGGTGACGAAACTCTCGCAGGCGTTGAGCCGGCCATTTGAATTTGAACAACACGCTTTGCACGTCGCTGCCAGTATCGGTATTGCGATGTATCCCGAGCATGGCGAAGACGCCGACACGCTCGTTCGCCACGCGGGCATCGCGATGGACACCGCCAAGCGCGCCGCAAGCGGGTGCGCAATGTACGAATACGAACAAGACCAGGGCAATGTGCGGCGGCTCGCGCTCGCGAGCGACCTGCATGACGCGCTTGAACAAAATGGCATCTCCGCACATTTTCAGCCGCAAATTGATATGCGCACCGGCATGGTGACTGGCGTCGAAGCGCTGCTGCGCTGGGAGCATCCGCGTCAGGGGCAGATCCGACCCGACGAGGTGATCCCGATTGCGGAACGCACCGGCCTGATAAAGCCGTTGACCCTGTGGATGCTGGACGCGTCACTGCAACAGCATGTCGAATGGGCAAAGCAGGGAATGGATCTAAAAGTCGCCGTCAATCTGTCCGTTTGGAGCCTGCAGGACCCGAAGTTGGCGCAGGAAATCCAGGCGACACTCGATTACTGGCGAGTTCTGCCAACGCAGCTGGAGCTCGAAATTACCGAAACCGCGATGATGTCCGACCCGCGGCGATCGCTGGAAATTCTGACCCAGTTGCATCAGATGGGCATCGCGCTGTCGATGGACGATTTTGGCACCGGGTTTTCGTCGCTTTCCTATTTGAAGCGCATGCCGGTACAAACGATCAAGATCGACAAGTCGTTTGTAATGACGATGGACGTTGACGAAAACAGTGCGATTATTGTCCGTTCCACTATTGAGCTGGCGCATAACCTCGGGCTGAACGTCATTGCCGAAGGGGTCGAAAGCAAAGTCATCATGGATCGTTTGCGCGAGTTAGGGTGCGACACCGCGCAGGGGTATTACTTCTGCCGGCCGATCAGCGGCCAGGCATGCACGAAGTGGCTGCGTGAGTCGGATTGGGGTATGCCGTTACCGGCGAAGGCAAAGCCGAATCAATCGTAGGGGAACAGCGCAATCCGTAGTCGGTACCAGAATCGGGAATGCTGCGGTATGCTGCCCTTGATCCATGGATATCGATACCCTTGCATTAAAAATCGGTCAGACACTCAAGCAGCAGGGGTGGACGCTCGCCACCGCTGAATCCTGCACTGGCGGGTGGGTGGCGCAGGCGGTCACGTCCGTTTCCGGCAGTTCCCAATGGTTCGATCGCGGTTTTATCACCTACACCGACCTTTCAAAGCAGGAGTTGCTTGGGGTGAGCGCGGATGTGCTCTCGTGGCACGGCGCGGTCAGCGAACAGACGGCGCGCGTCATGGCCGAAGGGGCCTTGGGACGCTCGCACGCCCAAGTAGCGCTCGCCATTACGGGCATTGCCGGCCCCACAGGCGGTACAACGCTAAAGCCGGTGGGAACGGTTTGGTTCGCCTGGGCGGCAACGAACAAGAGCACTGTCTCTTCTCTCCGTATTTTCACAGGCGATCGGCAAGCGGTCCGTGGTCAAGCGGTGATCGTTGCCTTGGAAGGCCTGTTGCAATTCGTCGGTACCTGACGACCCGATACGAATTCCGTTCCCGCGCTTCAGCGGATTGTGCCCGTCGCGACATAGCGTTCGCTCACCGAACGCGGGTAGTGCGGCACCAACGTGCCTTTACACCGTTGCTGGCGTGCCGGTAAGGTCCATTCAGGGGCGTCGAGCGCCATTGACTGCGCATTGATCGTCCCGCGGCGAATGAATAACCCGCTAAAAAAATAGTGCGTAGTAACAGAAGCAGCAATTCAGGGAGGAATGATGAATTGTATTGATGCGATTAATAAAATTTCTGAGCAGTTATTGCCGCCGCCAAGCGCCAAAATTTTCGTCGCGACAATGAGAACCGAGAATGTACGCGTGCGGTCTCGGCCACCACCCGGCGCACCTCTAGATCAATCGTTAGATATCTTATATAAGTACCTGTAAGATATAAAATAAGTTTTAACTAAATTCAACGCGCATGATTCATTTCTGTTTGGCGTCATTGCAGGTAGGCTGCCATGACGCAGATGTGAAATAATCGCGCAAATTTCAGATCGCCAGTGCGATCCCAGATGTATTCGATGTACTCGATCAGCCAGGCGGACACGTTAGGAGAACAGAATGGATACCAACAAGACCAAGGCGCTAAATCTGGCACTCGGTCAGATCGAAAAGCAGTTCGGCAAGGGCTCGGTCATGCGTCTCGGCGACAATATGGCGACGCAGGCGGTGGACGTGGTTCCGACCGGGTCCCTCGGCATCGACGTGGCGCTCGGCATCGGCGGTCTACCGCGGGGCCGGGTGGTCGAAATTTACGGCCCGGAGTCCTCCGGTAAGACCACGCTTGCCCTCTCGGTCGTGGCGCAGGCGCAGAAGCGCGGCGGCGCGGCGGCGTTTATCGACGCTGAGCATGCCATGGATCCGACCTATGCCAAGAAGCTCGGCGTGAACCTGGACGATCTGCTGGTCTCGCAACCGGATTCCGGTGAGCAGGCGCTTGAAATCTGCGACATGCTGGTGCGCTCCGGCGCGGTCGATGTGGTGGTGATCGACTCGGTGGCGGCGCTCGTGCCCAAGGCCGAAATCGAAGGCGAGATGGGCGAGCCGCAAATGGGTCTGCAGGCGCGGTTGATGTCGCAGGCGCTGCGTAAGCTCACGGCCAACATCAAGCGTTCCAATACGTTGGTTATCTTCATCAACCAGATCCGCATGAAAATCGGCGTCATGTTCGGCAACCCCGAGACGACGACCGGTGGCAACGCGCTCAAGTTCTACGCCTCGATTCGCCTCGACATCCGCCGCATCGGCGCGATCAAGAAGGGCGAGGAAGTAATCGGTAACCAGACGCGCGTGAAGGTCGTTAAGAACAAGATGGCGCCGCCGTTCCGGCAGTGCGAATTCGACATTCTTTACGATCAGGGTATTTCGAAAGAAGGCGAACTTATCGATATCGGCTCCGAGTCCGGCGTCGTCGAGAAGATGGGCGCCTGGTACAGCTTCGAAAAGGAACGCATCGGCCAGGGCAAGGACAACGCGCGTCAGTTCTTGCGCGAGCATCCGGAGATTGCCCAGGAAATCGAGAAGCGCATTCGTGATAAGGCCATCGCGCTCAAGGCTGCCGCAGCGGCGGGCGCCGCCGGCGCCGAACCCGAGGCGGCCGAAGCCGTCGCGGAAGAGGAAGAGGCCTGAGATCGCAGCCTTCGGTGCTCGATCCGCCGCGCGCGCGAAACCTTGCGTTGCAATGGCTCGCGCGGCGCGAGCACTCCAGCCTCGAGCTGCACAATAAACTGTTAAAAAAGGGATGCGCGCCGGAGGTTGCGGCGCAAGTCATTGAGCGTCTCAAGGCTGAGCGACTGGTATCGGATGAGCGCTTTGTGGAGGCGCTCATTTCGGCGCGCCGCCGGCGCGGTCACGGCCCGGTACGCGTGCAGCAGGAGCTGGAGAAGAAGGGAATCCCCAGGGAGATTGCGGTGCAGCAGCTCGATCCGCGCGGGCGCGAATGGATCGAGTTAATACAAGAAGTACGACAAAAAAAGTTCGGGGCAAGACCACCAAAAGATTATGCCGAACGCGCCAAGCAGGCGCGTTTTTTACAGTATCGGGGCTTTACCCTCGATCAGATACAACACGTCTTGAACGCGCGGGATATTGAATAGCAACATGAAGAGCACTGAGATTCGCAGCCGGTTTCTGGATTACTTCAAGCGCAACGGGCACACCGTGGTGCCGTCGAGCTCGCTCGTGCCGGGCAACGATCCGACCTTGCTGTTCGTGAATGCCGGCATGGTGCAGTTCAAGGACGTGTTTCTCGGTACCGACAAGCGTGCCTACGTGCGCGCGGCCTCGAGCCAGCGCTGCGTGCGTGCCGGCGGCAAGCATAATGACCTGGAAAATGTGGGTTATACCGCGCGCCATCATACGTTCTTCGAAATGCTAGGAAATTTCAGCTTCGGCGACTACTTCAAGCGCGAAGCCATTCAGTTTGGCTGGGAATTCCTTACTAAGGACATGAAGCTGCCACCCGAGAAGCTGTGGGTGACTGTATATAAGGATGACAACGAGGCCGCTGATATCTGGATCAAGGAAATAGGCATTGATCCCGCGCGTCTTTCCCGCCTCGGAGAAAGTTCCAATTTCTGGCAGATGGGTGATACCGGCCCCTGCGGCCCATGCTCGGAAATCTTCTACGACCACGGCGCCAATATCGCCGGTGGACCGCCCGGTAGCCCGGACGAAGACGGCGATCGCTACGTCGAGATCTGGAATCTCGTCTTCATGCAGTTCAACCGCGATGCCAGCGGCAAGCTGACGCCGCTGCCCAAGCCCTCAGTCGACACCGGCATGGGGCTCGAACGCATTGCGGCGGTACAGCAGGGCGTCCACAGCAACTACGACATCGATTTATTTCGTAATCTGATTAAAGCAGCCGCGCGCGAGACGCACGTAAAAGATCTGTCGAACAATTCGCTCAAAGTCATCGCCGACCATATTCGCGCCTGTTCGTTCCTGATCGTGGATGGCGTGATTCCGGGCAACGAAGGCCGTGGCTACGTGCTGCGCCGTATCATCCGGCGCGCGATTCGCCACGGCTATAAGTTGGGACAGAAGGCGCCGTTCTTCCATGGCCTCGTCAAGGATCTGGTGGCCGAGATGGGCGACGCCTATCCGGAGCTTGCGACTGCGGCGACGCGTGTCACAGAAGTGCTGCGTCAGGAAGAAGAACGCTTTTACGAGACCATCGCCAACGGCATGGAGATGCTCGAATCCGCGTTGGCCGGCCTGAAGTCCGGCGCAATACTCGACGGTGAAACCGCATTCAAGCTGCACGATACCTACGGCTTTCCGCTGGATCTGACTGCCGATATCGGCCGCGAGCGCAACGTGACGGTAGATGAAAAGGCATTCAATACCGCGATGGAGCGCCAGCGCGAACAGGCGCGCGCCGCCGGAAAGTTCAAAGTGGCAGCAGGTCTGGAATACCACGGCGACAAGAGCACGTTCCATGGCTACGAAAAACTGGTGGTCGACAACGCACGCGTGATCGCATTGTACGTTGACGGCGTATCGGCCCCAAGCGTACGTGCCGGGCAAGACGCGATCGTGGTTCTGGACCACACGCCTTTCTATGCCGAATCGGGCGGCCAGGTGGGTGACGCCGGTGTGCTCGAAGGTGGCGGTACCGAATTCTCGGTGTCCGACACCCAAAAGATTCAAGCCGACGTGTTCGGGCATCACGGGCGGTTGCAATCCGGTGAGTTGAAGGTGGGGTCGACGCTGGTCGCGAAAGTGGATGCCGCGCGCCGCGCGCAAACAATGCGCAACCACTCGGCAACGCATCTGATGCATAAGGCACTGCGCCAGGTATTGGGAGGGCACGTGCAACAGAAGGGTTCGTTGGTCGACGCCGAAAAGACGCGCTTCGATTTTTCGCATAACACGCCCATGACGGGTGATGAGATTCGTCGTGTCGAGCAGCTGGTGAATGCCGAGGTATTGAAAAACGAAGAGACGAAATCGCAGGTCATGAGCTTCGACGAGGCCGTGAAGGGCGGGGCGATGGCGCTGTTTGGCGAAAAGTACGGCGATGCCGTACGCGTCCTGGACATCGGTTTCTCGCGTGAACTCTGCGGCGGTACGCATGTGCGCCGCACCGGCGACATCGGGCTCTTTAAGATCGTTTCCGAGGGCGGCGTGGCCGCCGGCGTGCGCCGTGTGGAGGCCGTCGCGGGCGAGGGCGTTCTCGCGTATCTGCGCGATACCGAAAGCAAGCTGAAAGCCGTGGCCGATATACTGAGGGCCAATCCCGACGAAGCCCCACGCAAGGTGGAGCAGCTACAAACGCGGATCAAGGTGCTCGAGAAGGACGTTGAACAGCTGCGTGGCAAGTTGGCGCGCGGCGAATCGGTGGATCTCGCCTCGCAGGCCAGAGAAGTGAACGGCGTAAAGGTGCTGGCGGCCCGGCTCGACGGCGTCGACGCCAAGGGCCTGCGGGAAGCAATCGATCAATTGCGCGATAAGCTGGCCCCCGCAGCGGTGGTGTTGGCGTCCGTTATTGATAATAAGGTGACGCTCATCGCCGGAGTGACCAAGGAACTTGCAGGTCGGGTACATGCGGGAGAGCTGGTCAATCAGGTAGCGATCAAGGTGGGCGGCAAAGGCGGCGGCCGTCCCGACATGGCGCAGGCCGGTGGAACCGATCCCTCGGGACTGGAGACTGCACTGTCCGACGTGCACCAATGGGTGGCAGAGCGACTAGGGTAAATTTTACCGTAGCTGCACCCGTTTCCTGTTTACTCCCCCGCCAAAAGCATGTTTAATGTGCGGCCTTTAAGCGGTCCCCGGGTTCGTTTTTGTGGCGCTAATCGTTCAGAAATACGGCGGTACCTCGGTCGGTAATCCCGAACGTATCAATGCGTGCGCAGAGCGCATCGCACGCTGGCGCGCGCAGGGCCACGATCTCGTTGTTGTTGTGTCGGCAATGAGTGGTGAAACGGATCGCATGATTAAACTGGCCAAGCAGGTTCATAACGATCCGCCGGCACGTGAGCTCGACGTGCTGTTGGCAACGGGCGAGCAGACCACCATTGCTTTGCTGGCGATGGCGCTTGAGAGCAGAGGTATTCCGGCGCGTTCTTACACGGGGCATCAAGTCCATATTCTTACCGACAAGGCGCACGGAAAGGCGCGCATTATGGATATCGACGGCGCGCGTGTGCGCGAAGATTTGAAGAAGGGCAGAGTGGTGGTGGTGGCCGGTTTTCAGGGCGCAGACGAAGACGGCAATATCACGACGCTTGGCCGCGGTGGTTCAGACACGACTGCGGTAGCGATGGCCGCCGCCCTCAAGGCCGATGAGTGCCAGATTTACACCGACGTGGACGGCGTCTACACGACCGACCCGCGGATTGTGCCGGAGGCGCGTCGTCTTGATCGCGTCACGGTGGAAGAGATGCTTGAGCTGGCCAGTTTGGGTGCCAAGGTATTACAAATTCGCTCAGTCGAATTCGCCGGAAAATATAAAGTGCCGTTGCGCGTCGTGTCGTCGTTCGAAGACGGCCCCGGCACGCTTATTACGTACGAGGAAAAAGAGATGGAAGCGCCGTTGATTTCGGGCATCGCCTTTAATCGCGATGAGGCTAAAGTGACCGTGCGCGGAGTGCCGGATCGTCCGGGCATCGCGGCGCAGCTCTTGGGCGAGATCGGCAAGGCCAATATCAACGTCGATATGATCGTGCAGAACGTGGCCGCTGACGGCAATACGGATTTCACGTTCACCGTACATCGCGGCGAATACAAAAAGGCGTTGGAAATTCTGAAGCAGGTGGCGCAGGAGCTTAAAGCGCGCGAAGTGACGGGAGACGACAAGATCGTCAAGATTTCCGTCGTGGGTGTCGGTATGCGTTCGCATGCCGGTATTGCCGCGCAGATGTTCCAGACGCTGGCACGAGAAGGTATTAATATTCAGATGATCTCGACGTCGGAGATCAAGATTTCAGTCGTGGTAGAAGAAAAATATCTTGAACTGGGCGTGCGTGCGCTGCATAGCGCATTTGGGTTGGATAAAGCCCCGCAGATCTAGGTTTCTGTGCTGCTGGCACGGAAGCTGCACTATTTATCGCAGGCATTTATGACCATATTTGCTGATTATTTTTCGGTAAATCAGCAGGGTGATTATCGGCGGCCCATTACCGATTTCGCCTAAGCTCTAAAGAGTAAGTAATGGGCTTTTGGCTCACGGACAGACAAGGCCAAAAACGACGCAATGACAGGAAGCAGTGTAAGGAGTCGGGGCCCGGGGGTGGGCGTCGAATAAGCAACGGACTCAGGGATGATTAACGGACAAGAGCCAAAAGTAGGAGTGCTGTGCAATGCTGATTCTGACGAGACGCATCGGCGAGACCCTGAACATCGGAGACGATGTGCAGGTTACCGTGCTTGGGATCAAGGGTAATCAGGTACGCATCGGTGTGAATGCGCCGAAGGAAGTGCCTGTTCACCGCGAAGAGATCTACGAGCGAATCAAGAAGGAAAAGGAAGCGGGTATTACGCATGACCCGAAAGCAGCGAAAGTCGGCAACAACGGAGTCTAGAAAGACTTTACGCCGATTTTTGCAGCGGGTATGCTTCGGGGCGCATTCGACCGGAGAGATGGCCGAGTGGTCGAAGGCGCACCCCTGCTAAGGGTGTATATGCCTAAAGCGTATCGAGGGTTCGAATCCCTCTCTCTCCGCCATTTTCTTGTTTCGGAAAATGGCCCGTCGACATTCCCCGTTTTGCTGTGATCACTTTTGGGCGCGGTTTTGTATATAATGCCGCCCCAAGCAAGTTTCTTTGCGCCCGTAGCTCAGCTGGATAGAGTACCTGGCTACGAACCAGGTGGTCGGGAGTTCGAATCTCTCCGGGCGCGCCATCTTTTCCATAGTTCACTCAAGCAGTTGGAAGCGTAAAGCGCCAACCGCCTTTTTGCTTCTGCAAACCGTGTGGCGTTTTTGTGCCACTACGCCACTGCCTGCAGAATTGGCCTCGGGACAATCCGCTCCACGCACGCTTTCAGGTTCTTCAACTCGGGGGCTGAATAGATCCGAGTGACATTCTTTGGCGTGTGATGCAACAGATCTTGTATGTCCCGTTCGTCCACTCCTTCGTCACGTAATCGCTTCCCAAACGTGTGCCGTAGGTTATGAACGCCTTTGAGCCACTCCTTTCCTTGCGGCAGGCCAGCGCTTCGCCAAGCGGTACACCACGAGTTATTCGTCATCTGGTGCATTTCGCCAAAAACGAACTCCTCGTCGTAACCTCTCATCGAATCGATCGCCTGTCGCGCCAGACGGTTGAGAATCAACGTCATCGGTTTACCGTTCTTCATGTATTTGCCCGGTATCTCGAAGACCGTTTCTTCCAGCGCTTCGTTGTAAACCTCCCATGACCAGCGAAGATTTATTAACGATCGCTCTCTCAGGCCCGTGTTGACTGCAACGAGCGCCATCTTGCGCATCCTTCCCGGTAGCAGATCGAACATCTTTTCCTGCTCCGGCCAAGACAGCGGATAAGGTTTCTTCCGTGAGCCTTTCTCAAACGGGATGATCGGGCAGGTCGCTAACCATGACATGCCGTTCTCATCTCGCCAGTAATAGGCCGCCAGCCGTAACACGCGCCGTACAAATTCAAAGGCTAAGTTAATAGTGCGAACCGTTACGCCTTCGTTCGTGCGTGCATCAATAAACGGTCTCAGTCGGTCTTTGCTGATGAGCCTGAGTGGATCGTTTCCGATCCACTTATCCAGGATCTCGGCTTGCTCGGCGTAAATGAGTAGCGTGCGTTCCGATCCTTGAAACTCACGAATCATTTTCTCGGCCGCTTCCCTGAAAGTCCGATCAGGTCGTATGCCGTAGAGCTCCGCGTTGTCGATCTCCTGGATCTTCAACCGCAGCCGGCGTTCCGCCTCTTTCGGATCAGTCGTTCCGCTAGAGCCACGAATCCGCCGGTTGAGGTGCTGCTTTTTAAAGTAAATGTGCTCGAAGTACGTCCCGTCCGGCTTCCTGCGCCAGATGAGACCTTCCGCGAGTTTTGGACGTTCCATAAAACCTCCTGCTGATCGGAACGCCCATGGCCGGTGAAGTATCGATCAGCCCAGGCGTCCAGTTCAAGTCGGTCGAAGGCGATCCCCTTTTTTCCGAGTTTTTTCTCATGCAGGGACGGCCGCACCTCTGCGTTGAAGCGGTTTTTGTTCATCCCTAAATAAGCCGGCGCATCCCGCAATCGGATGATGCGAGGGAGAATCATGTAGCGTCTGGTTTTGGTGTTTCCGTCACTACCGACGCAAATTCGCAGGACACTTTTTTGCTGCCACACGTATCATCTCGAACGCTTGTTTGATCGCGTCGTGTGTTCATGTCCCACGTCCCGCCTGTTCATCAGATCGTGTAGTGGGCAACCCGTGACCTGCAGCCGCTAACAGGCGGTGGACAGCGTCCATTACCTCGTCTTCGGTTTTTGCGGTACGTTTTGGCAGGGGCGGCTCAGGGTATACAACACTCTTTTCGATCGTCATCGCTGCCGCTTTTGCTTTGGATTCTGCCGCAACCTGCTCAGCACCGAGCAGTTTCTCGCCATAGCAAAGATCGTTCTCCAGAGACTCACCCAAGGTAGTGCGACACCACTGCGTCGACGCATGAAGTATCTGCTGCCAGTTTTCCATAGGTTCTGCAGTTGTACCCTCAGGCGCATGATTGGTTGTTTGAATAAGCTGCGAGGGCGGGGGCGACGTCGCAGCGTTGCCGGCCGACTTCGATAAGGAATCAGTAGGGGGCACATGCTCGGCGGCGTTGATGTCTTTCCTTTTACGAAGAGAATCGACATTCGCCCGTGTCTGTTCCCGAAGGGCCATAAACGCGGAGATCGCTTGCTCCATGCGCCCGAGTTTCCCTGGCCGGTTAAAAGGCGCCATTAACCGAGCGGCGATGTCTGGGGTGCTGTCTGGGTTAGCCGGCACGGCGCCGGAGCGCAGTGCGGAAATCAAGGTGTCAGTGAGTTTGCCGATATCGCCGAAGCGCATTCTCAGCGCGCGTTCGTCGGGGCGCGGGACGATCA
>OBEQ011213405.1_pt1 | contig 29007 bp, 20 predicted proteins | sample 1670901 | NCBI WGS metagenome assembly OBEQ01 (sample SAMEA104232315, study PRJEB22302) | groundwater metagenome | biome: forest; feature: aquifer; material: groundwater | place: USA | collected 2011-08-07 | depth 5.4 m
CCTCGAATGCGGCGGGGGGCTACAGCTTCCACCGCGATCCGCGCGACAGGCGGCTCCTGCGCTTTCGCTACAACAACCTGCCGGCCGACCGGCCCGGGCGGTATCTTTTTGTGCGTGACGAAGGTAGCGCTACCTTTTGGTCGCTGTCGTGGCAGCCGGTCTGCCCGCCGCCGGCCCGCTACCGGTACGAGTGCCGACACGGCCGAGGCTACACGATCATCCGTTCGAGCTACCACGGCATCGAGGCCGCGGTGACGTACCTCGTGCCGCTCGGGGCGAACCTGGAAATCTGGGCCATGACGCTGCGCAATACCACCCGCCGCACCCGCCGCCTGTCGGTGTTCTCGTACGCCGAGTTCTGCGTGCTGCAGGCGGACGCCGACATGACCGATTTTCAGTACACCCTGAACATCGCCAGAGCCGAACGGCGGGACCAGCTCCTGCTCCACTTGACGAATTACTTCCCGCGCGCGGGGCGTTCCGACCTGACCTTCTTCGGCGTCGATCGCCCGCTGTCCGGCTTTGACTGCGACCGGGAGACGTTTATTGGTCCCTACCGGAGCGAGGCATGTCCGCAGGTGGTCACCGAAGGTCGCGCCGCCAACTCGGTCGCCTCGGGTGGGAATCCGATTGGGTCGCATTGGATTCGGCTGACGCTGCCGCCGGGCCGTTCGGCCTCCGCCCACTTTGTGCTGGGAACGGCCCAATCGCCCACGCAGGCTCAGAGACTGGTGCAGCGGTATGCCTCCGCGGAGGCGTCCCGCCGAGAACTGGAGCGCTTGCAGGGCTATTGGGAGGACGCCACCGGGCGTTTGACGGTGCAGACGCCGGATCCGGAGGTGGACGAGCTGGTCAATGTGTGGACCGCCTACCAATGCCGCACCACCTTCAACTGGTCGCGCTCGGCTTCGTACTACGAATCCGGGATCGGTCGCGGTATCGGCTATCGGGACACCAACCAGGACACGTTGGGGGTGGTGCATGCCATCCCGGACAAGGTGCGCGAGCGCATCGTGCAACTGGCCCGGAATCAGTTTGCGCAGGGCGATGCCTACCACCAATATTTTCCGCTGACGGGCCGGGGGGATAAGACGGGCTACTCGGATGACCATCTCTGGTTGATTGTCTCCACGGCGGCCTACCTCAAGGAAACTGGCGAGCTGGCGTTTCTCGAGACGCCGATTCCGTTTGTGGACGGCCCGAATGCGACGCTCTATGAGCACCTGCGGCGAGCCCTGGCGTATTCGTATGCCCAGACCGGGCCGCACAAGCTGCCATTGATCGGGTACGCCGATTGGAATGATTGCTTGAACCTCGACGGTCCCAACCACCAGGCCGAGAGTGTCTGGGTCGCCCAGCTCCTCTACGCCGTCACGCAGGAAGTCATCGAGCTGGCCCGGCGGACCGGCCGCGTGGGTGAGGCGCGGGTGTGGGAGGCCAAGGCCCGGCGGTTGCGGCGGACCGTCAATACCGTCGCCTGGGACGGTCGGTGGTTTATCCGGGCGTTTGATGACCGCCGGCGCCCGATCGGCTCGCGGCGGTGCCGGGAAGGGAAGATCCATCTGAACGCGCAATCATGGGCCGTCCTGAGCGGGATCGCCGACGGCGACCGCGGCCGACAGTGCATGGACGCCGTCCGGAAGCACCTGGACACGCCCCACGGGATTCGGTTGACAGCCCCGCCCTACCGCGCCTATGATTCTGCCGTTGGGGCGGTGGGTACCTTTGCCCCGGGGTTGAAGGAAAACGGCGGGATCTTCTGCCATGCCAACCCGTGGGCGGTGATCGCTGAGGCGCTGTTGAAGCGAGCCGACCAGGCCTTTGCCTACTATAAACAGATTGCGCCGACCACCCGCAACAAGATCGCCGATATCCACCAAGCCGAAGGCTACGTCTACGCGCAGTTCATTGCGGCATCCCCTCATCGGGATGAGGGACGGGCGCGGAACTCCTGGCTGACCGGCTCGGCAACCTGGAATTACGTCGCGATCACCCAGTACCTCTTAGGGGTGCGCCCGACCCACGACGGGCTGCTCGTCGACCCATGCCTGCCGTCGCCGTGGTCGGGCTTCCGGATGCGGCGGGTGTTTCGGGGAGCGACCTATGACATTACGGTCCGCCGTGACAGCCGCCAGCAGGGCGAGGCCGTGTCTGTCCGTGTGGACGGAGCGGCGCACCGCTCACAGATCCTGCCGGTCTTCACGGACCGCGGGATGCACCGGGTGGACGTCGTGATGGGCTGCGCGAACAACAATCACCTGACCCCACCACCTGTCGCCTTGCCACACCGCGGCAATCCTCGGCCTGAAGGCCGAGGAGTCGCCTTTGGCGACGCGACAGGTGGTGGGGTGAGGCCCAACGTTACGGAACGAAGTGAACGCAAGTTTGCTGGCCGAACGAAGCAACACGGTGGGGGCTCACTAAAGGAGGACTCATGCGCCGCACTCGCCTCGTGATGAACGGCAGACGCCTGACAGCGGTTGTGCTTGTGGGGCTGCTCGTGGGGAGCCAGCGACCCTCGGTCGCCGCCGCCAACAACGATCCCACCGTGGGCCGCAGCGGCACCCAATTCATCGTGAACGGCCAGACGATGTACCTGGCGCACGCCAACCAGTATTACCTCTGGTACAAACCGGCCGTCATGGTGGATGAGGTTCTCAACGATGCCGTGGCGATGGGTCTGACTGGGATCCGGTTGTTTGTCTTCTGTGAGGCCCAGTCGAAGGACGGATTTTGTTTCCAGCCCGCACCCGGCCAATACGACGACGCGACGTTTCAAAAACTGGATTATGTGGTCTACCGGGCGGGTCAGCTGGGCCTTCGCCTGATCCTGCCGCTGGTCAACAACTGGGACGACGGCTTCGGCGGCATGCGCCAGTACGTCAACTGGGTCAAGCACGCCTATCCGGAGGAAATCCCGCCGGATCTCCTGGGGCTGGATTGGCTGGAAACGGTGAATCTCAACACGCTCACCCCCGGGACCCCGGACTACGCGCTCTACCAGCGCTACCACGATGTCTTTTATACCAGCGCCCATGCCCGACAGTGGTACCAGCAGTACGTGGAGGCGGTGTTGAACCGCGTCAACACCTATACGGGCGTGCCCTACAAGCACGACCCCGCCATCTTCCTGTGGGAACTGGCCAATGAGCCGCGCGCCCAAAGCGACCCCTCGGGCAACACGCTGGGGACGTGGGTGAAGGAGATGGCGACGTTCGTGAAGCTGCGTGACCCGAACCATCTCCTGTCGACGGGGGAGGAGGGTTGGTATAATCAGCCCGGCAACCCGGACTGGAAGTACGACGGGTCCCTCGGCGTCGACTACGTGGCCCACCATCAGGTGCCCGCGATCGACGCCTGCTCGTTTCATCTGCTTCCCAACGACAACGCGATGGATGAAGCGACGGCCCTCCAGTGGTTGACCGGCCATGTCAACGATTGCCGTCATCTGGTGGGCAAGCCCGCCTACGCGGGCGAGTTTGGATGGAAAGTGGACCGCAGCACCGTCAGCGTCGAGACGCTGCTGCACACCTTCGCGGTGGACCCGGAAGGATGGTCCGCGGATTGGGGCTACACGCCCGCGTCACCGACGCAGGTGAGCCAGCCGTCGTTCGACGCCGCCGGAGCGCTGGCCTACCAAACGGCCGGTCCCATCGGACCGGGTGGCGCGACGCCGGATGCGGGCGGCGCGAAGTTCTACCCGGACCCTGGATGGGACGCCTCCGGATTCGATTGGGTGAGCGCGCGCGTCATGGTGCCGTTGGGTGCGCCGGCGGACCTGGTCGCGGATCTCTATACGGCCTCCGGAGACCAGTGGCAATGGGCGGACGGTCCCGACGTGCCCTTGGTGCCCGGGCAGTGGGCTGAAGTGGTGATTCAAACGAATGGTTTGGCCGATCCGACTGCTGTCCGGAAAGCCGGCATCCGCCTGGCGGCTCCCACGACGCCGTACGACGGGGTGGTGTACTACGATGCGGTGGTGGGCATCCAGGGAAGCGTGCAGTCGGCCGAAGAGCAGATGGCCGACCGCAACCGCATCTATGGGGACTGGGCGGACGCGCTCCAGAGCGCCAAGGCCGACGATGGGGGCGTGTGGTATCTGAGCGGGCTCCAGGAGAACGGGCAGCTGGATCCCGATGGGAGCCACTACGCCGTCTTCTATCCGGAAGACGCCGGGACCTCGACGGTGCTGAGCGAGTTGGCGCAAGGCCAGACCGCAAAAAGCGCGCAGCCCTTCACGCTCTGGGAGGCGTGTGATGCGCCTGGGCTCGGAAGCGCGGCGTCCTCCTATTCCGATGCGACAGCACTGACGATCGACACCGCGTACGTGACGCAAGGCACCGCGTCCTGCCGGCTGGACTTCCAGCCGTCCGGGTATCAAAAGGCATTCTGGGAATTCAGCCCGCTGGATGAAAACTGGAGCGAGCGCCCCGCCGTCGAATTCTCCGTCTATAGTCCGGTTGCGGGCCTGAGCGTGTCGGTGGCGGTGAGCACGGGGACCGATTGGACGTGGCATGAGATCGATCCGAAGCCGCTGGATGCTGGATGGAATGTGCTGCGGGTCGACCTGCAGGCCGCCGCGTGGAAATCAGCCGCGACTGGCTGGCAGCCGACCGGAACGATTGCCGAGCTCTCGGCGGTGCACCGGCTGTCCATCGGCCTGTTCGGCTACACCCAAAGCGGAAGCCTCTGGGTCGATGGCATCAAGCTGGCGGCCCCGCCCCGCGTCGTGAAATTGCAGCAGGGTCGCACGGCGATTACCTGGGACGGCCAGGATGACGAGGGGCGCAGCGGCCAGCCGTTGGAGTTCTCCTTCCGGATCCGGGGGCCTTCCAGCCTGTCCTGGACGCCGTGGACCACCCACACATCCGTGTCGCTTGCGAGACTGAGTCAACTGTTGGGAGCCGGGGCACGGGTGTTTCAAGTCCGGGCGCGCGATGCCGACGGAGTGGTCTCGCCGGTAAAGAGCCTGCTCGTGGTCCTCCCCGGCCGTCGCGGTGGCGACGGGCGATTCCGATGACGCGGTCGCGGCGAGCTCACGTCTGACGCCGCGATGACGATTCGCTACACCAACACCGATGCGGTGACCCACGGGGTTCCCCTGGGCGGGTTTGGGTGCGGGGCCTTGCAGGTGTTTCCCGACGGCACCCGCGGCCTGTTCACCGGGATGAACAATTGGGAGTCCCCCCTGCAGCAGGTCCATTGGTTTCGGGACGGCACCGCCGGCGATTTCCGTCCCGCCAATCCCTTCGGGCTGTTTGTCGAGTGGCAGGATCGCCGCGTGGCCAAGCTGCTGCAACATGTGCCGTTGGACGGCTGCCCCACCGTACAGGCGATCACCATGGAGGCGGATTTTCCCGTCGTGACGCTCTCCATGACCGATCCGGACTTGCCCGTGCGGGCGACGGTGACCCATTTTTCACCCTTCATCCCACTGGATCCGAAGCATTCGAGCCTTCCCGTGGTCTGTTCCGGCGTGACGCTCACCAATCCCTTGGATGTGCCGGTGACGGTGGGCGTGCTGGCGTGCTGCCTGAACGTCGTCGGGTCCTGGAACGTCGGGCGGTACAACCGGGTCAGGCGACAGGAGGGCTTGGCGGGGGTTGAATGCTTCCGCCGGCACTGCACCCCGCGTGATGAGCGGGCCGGCGAGCTCGCCTTAGTCACCGGCGCGCGGGACGCAGAGGTGACATATCTGGCGAGCTGGATGTACGCCACGGAGCCCTTCCGGGGCAACAGTGAAGACCGGCGGCTTGAGGCGTGGGAGTTTTTTACAAAGGATGGACGCCTCCCCAACCAGGCGGAGGGCCGGGAGGCCTCCGGGGAATTGGACGAGCCGATGGGCGCGCTTGCCGTGCGCTTCCAGCTCCGGCCGGGCGAGCGCCGGGACGTCTGGTTTTACTACAGCTGGTTTATGCCCAACCATTTGTACGGCCACCGTTATCAGCGGTGGTTCAGCGGGGCCTGGGACGTCGCCCGCTATGTCGCCCCGAAGCGCCGGCAGCTGCTGGAGCGGACGCAGGCGTGGCAGCGCGTGATCCGGGACGGGGGGCTTCCGGAGTGGCTGAGTGATGGGCTGATCAACACGCTGGCGGTGTACACGGCGGCCAGCTGGTGGACGCACGACGGCCGGTTTGCCATCTACGAGAATCCGGTGAAATGGCCGCTGATGGACTCGCTCGATGTCCGCTACTACGGGACGATTCCCTTGGCGTTTTGGTTTCCCGCCTTCGAACAGTCCACGATGCTGCAGTTTGCCAAGGCGCAGCGGCCGGATGGACGGATTCCCCATGACCTCGGCAAATCCCAGCTGGATTGTCCCAGTGACGGCACGACGGCCGGCCTGCCCTGGAAAGACCTCGCCACGAAGTTTACGCTGATGGCCTACCGCGACGCGGTCTGGAGCGGCGATCGCCGCTTCCTCACGCGCATCTATCCGCATGTGAAGCGGGCGATGGCCTGGGAGCTGACGACCGACCGCAACGACGACGGCCTGCCGGATAACGAAGGGCGGGATTCCACGTATGACCTGTGGGCGTTCTATGGGACCAGCGCCTACACCGCCAGCATCTTTTTGGCGGCGTTGCGAGCCGCCGAGCGGATGGCGCAGCTGATGCACGATGCGCCGTTTGCCACGCTCTGTCGGCGGTGGTTCCGCCGCGGCGCTGCGAGCTTCGAAGCCAAGCTGTGGAACGGCTCCTATTACCTGACGGGACGGGACGACAGCGGGCAGGCGTACGAGGCTTGCATGGTCGGTCAGCTCAACGGCCAATGGTGCGCGCATCTCCTCGGCCTGGGCATGCTGCTGCCCCACGACCACGTCAGCCGAGCCGTGGCGACCATGCTGCGGCTGAACGCGCACGCGTCGCGGTTTGGAGCCGTCAACGCCGTGTTTCCCGACGGCAGGGTGGATACGAGCTCTTGGCACTCGCGCAGTATCTGCGTCGGCGAGACGTATGTGCTGGCGGCCCTGGCCATCTATGAGGGGCAGGTCGACGAAGGCCTTGAGCTGGCCCGCAAGGCATGGATGACGTTCGTCGAACACGCCAAGAGTCCTTGGTCGCAGCCGGATTTTGTGGCGGCAGACGACGGCCAGCTGGGCGACGGCGAGTTCTATCTTCGTAATGTGGCGATTTGGGCGGTTCCCTTTGCGCTGGCCCGCGCCGACGCGCGGGTTCGGCGCATGCTCAAGCGGCTGGCGCCGCCCCTTCCGATCCCGCCCCTCCAGCGACGAGCAACAGTGAGGCACTGAAGACGATCATGGCGCGTGTTGACGGTCGAGCCCGGTGGCGGTGTGGGGATCTTCGTTTCGCGAGGGATGGGTCGTGGCGCCTGTGGTGGCGTCTTGGCAGCGTGCTCGTGGCGTGCGGGTTTGCGGCTGGCTGCGGGAAGTCCGGCGCCTCGAAACCAGACGTCACCATGTGGCTGGTGGGCTCGGAGGCGCAAGCCCATACGATCAACCAACTGGGCAAGGCGTTTACCAAGCAAACCGGCATCACGGTGCGGTGTGAAGCAATCTCCTGGGGAGAGGCGCACAGCAAATACCTCACGTCGGTCGCCGGCGGCGTGCAGCCGGACATCGGCACGATGGGACTCACCTGGGGCTCGGAGTTCGGCCGGCTGGGCGCCCTGGTGGATTTACAGCAGGCGTTTCCCGATGACGTCGTCCGTATCCAAGGCAAGACTTTTCCAGGTCTCTGGAGATCCATCGAGTACCAGAACCAGGTCTTCGGCATCCCCTTCGATGTCACCGTCCAAGTGCTCTACTATCGGACCGACCTGGTCCCCAAGCCGCCGGAGACGTGGGAGGAGCTCGTCGCAACCCTTGAGCACCTGCGCCAGGAGGACCGGCGCATGCTGATCGATTGGGGGTCCTTAAGCTGGATCGGGTACGCCCCGTTTCTGTGGCAGGCGGGCGGCGATTTCTATAACGCCAAGCGCACCGCCGCCACGCTCAACACGCCCCAGGCCGCCCGAGCGCTGGAATTCTTCCGGGACCTCTACACGCGCTACCAGGTGCCCAAGGCCTCGATTTCGCTGGAGCAAGGGCTGCGGACAGGGGAGTTTCCGTTGGGGATTTCAGGGAACTGGAAAACCGTCAGCTTGAGCGTGGGGGTGCCGGAACTGGCGGGCAAGTGGACGATCGGCCTCTTGCCGAAAGGGCCGAGCGGCCAGGCCACCGCCTTTTTAGGAGGACGGATCCTGACGCTCTTTGACCGTTCGCCTCACAAAGCGGAAGCCTGGCAATTTATGCGCTATCTCTTCCAACCGGACGTCGAGGCCCAACTCTACGAGGCGGCACTGTCCACCCAGGACGCCTACCTGCCGGCCAATCTCGATGGGTGGGAGCCGTTGACGATGGAACCTGCGCTGAAGACGACCCTCAAGCAACAGGCGCAGGACGCGAAGGGTCCGCCCCCGGTGCCGGGATGGACGGAATCCACCCACCTCCTGGAATCAGCCATTCAGCGGGTGATTCTGCATAAGGCTGATCCGCGGGAGGAACTGGCGAAGGTGGATGCGGCACTCACGCAGGCGTTGCGGCAGACTGCCTCAGACACGCCTTAAAAAAACACGCCGATCTTCCCAAAAATCTCAAACGCATCCGCGGTGTTGCGGCCCGCGACCACATCGTTGTAACCCACCTCGACGTTGACGGTGGGCCCGCCGCCGCGAAAGATCGACGAGAACCCATCGCCCCACACGTTCAGGATGCCGCGGATGCCCCATTTCGCAAAATTCTCCACTTGCTCGTGGGTGCTCCGGATGCTGAGGGTGGACTCGAGGCTTCCCACCACCATGAGGCGCTTGAACGGCGTGATGCCCGCCTCCAGGACCAGCGGGAATTCGTTGGCGGGGTCCTCGTTGCGGGCGGTGAAGGCGCCCTCGAGATTCACGAAGGCCACACCGGCGTACCGTGTCTCAGTTTCCCCGTCGTCATCCGCCGGCAGCGGTTCGATCCGTTCCTCGCTGACCGTCTGGACGTGGGGCCAGAGGCTGGCGAGCGCTTCCTGTGCGGCCGTGGCAGCCTCGAACAGCAGCCGCTGCGCTTCGCGGTGCGAGGGATCTTGGACCAGCACGGCCCGCAGCCACTTCGCCGATTCCCAGTAGCGACCTTGTTGAAACAGGCGGTGGCCGCGCGCATAGAGTTCCGCGGTCAGGACGGCGTCCCGCATGGCCTCGTCACGTGATTCGGGACGCGTTGCCTTTGATTGGGAACGGCCATGGACGGCCCGGCCGCGGGGATGCCGGTGGTGGACGGCCACGTCGTAGGGCCGAAACGTCCACGCTCGGCTGACCTGGAGCCGCGATTCAAAATCCACCTGCCCGTCGCCGAGCCCCGGGCTTTCATTGGGGTTGTAGGCGCTGGGAATCTTCCAACTGAACTGCAGGCTGCTCACCACCGGCTGTTGCAGGAACCGGAACTTGGTCCGGACGTAGATGTCTCCCACGTTGGCGTTGAGCAAGTCCGTGCTGTCATCCCGGAAGTGCGCCGACTGGTAGGGGACCGACGCCAGCAGGTTCCACCAGTCGGTCAGGCCGTACTCGAGCTTCCACTCATTGCGAATATCCGTCGAGACGCCGGCCTTGGTTTTCCGGCTGCTGTCCCCCGTGTGGTCAAAATCCTTCTCGGCGCGGAAATAGCGGTAGAAGTACTCAGCGTACCAGCGGTTGCGTGGCACCGTCCACGCGCCCGCCCACGCCCGGGAAGGGCAGATCAAGAAGCCGCCCGCGACGATGAGCAGGCCGAGTCTTCTCGACGGCCGCCTCATGCGTCCTCCCGGCACGCGCGATTGACGCCAGGCCTGATCAGGACGTGGGTGGCGGCCGCCATGGGCATCTTGCAGTGGTTTGGTGGCATTCATACCGGTGGGTGTGGTGACGTTACTGCTTGTGTGAACAGCAGATCGGCCCCAGCGTACAGAAGGCTCGTGGTGAAGTCAAGCTGAAACGGTTTCACAGGGAATCTGCGGGGTTCGTAAAAGTCGTTGACAAAGCCCTGCGGCTCTTCAACAATAGGTAGGGACCGTATACGCGGTAGAGTCATTCAGGTGGGGAAATTCACAGACCGACTACTGCACGATGGGGAAGTGTGGCGAGGACCAACGTGGTCAACAACGTCCCGCCCGTCGCCGCGTCGTTGCGTGACGCGGCGACCGGCAGGGTGATGGCCTGTCCGCAAGCCGTGGGTCCGTCGCACACCGCACATCGGGCTGGCTGGGGCGGCGCGACGGTCCGATGATCCACCGTGCCAGCCGCAGGGGATTCGCCGTCCCTCCGATCCCTCCACACATGCCACACGCCGGCCGCATGCCCACACCGATCCTCTTCGGCATCGGCCTCCTCATCCTTGGTGGGGTGGCGGTCACGCCGTGGTTTCAGCTCGCGGAGCTGCGGCAGCAGGTCGCCGCCAAACAAAAGATGATCGCGTCCCTCACGGCCAAAAACGAGCAGTTCCAGGAACAACTCACAGCCGTCGATACCGAGCGTAAGGCCATGGAGAGTCGGCTCAGCGGCGTCCGGAACGAACTGAACACCGCTACCGATGAGCTCAGCAAGCTGCGGGATATCCAGCTGCGGTTTGATGTCCTGAAAGAGGAAAAAACCCGCCTCGAGTCACAGGTCGGTCAGCTCAAGCAGGAACGGGATGACACCCAGCAGCGGTTGACGCGGTTGAAAGATGAAAACGACGATCTGGAGCATGCCGCGGTCAGGCTCCGGAATCGGTTGACGCTGCTCGACCGCGATTATCAACACCTCTCAACGCGGCTGTCAGAGATGGAACAACACCAATCCATGAACCAGGCCAGCTCTGAGGGGATGGGGTCGATGTCGCCCATCACCCTGCCGAGCGCTGGCACGGGCGCCAACGTGCCGTCGGGGATTGGCGAGCCGACGCCTCAGCAGCTGCCGCTTGAGCCGCAGTCGGCGGCGCCGCCGGTCATCACGACGGCCATGGCGACTCCGTCGCCGGACTCCATGAATCTTCAGACGATCGAACTCCCCCCCATCGTGGTGCGGAAAAACCAGGCGGTGGCCGGGGCCCTCGTCCAGGCGAAGCTGGTTGAGGTCAATCAGCCCCAACGGTTCGTCGTCATCAACCAGGGTCTTGACGACGGCGTGCAGGTCGGCATGACCTTCGACATCATGCGGGGCAGCCGGGCCATCGGGCAAGCTGTCGCCGTGCGTGTGCGGCCGCGGATCTCTGCCTGCGACCTCATCGTGACCGAATCGACGACGACCCCCCAAATTGGCGACCTCGTGATTCAACGCGGCCCATGACGGGCGGAGTGTGAGCGGTGCCCGACCACCTCCTGAAACCAAGCCTGATGAAGAAGGCCGACATCGAACAGGTCGCTCGGGCCGCAGGCGTGTCCACCACCACCGTGTCCCGCGTGATCAATGCGGTTCCCACCGTCTCCACGGACAACCGGCGCCGGGTCCTGGACGCCATCAAGAAGTTGAAGTACCGTCCCAATCCCAGCGCCCAGCGCCTGGCCGCCGGCCGCAACAACACCATCGGAATTATCCTCCCGCGGTTCACGGACATGTTCCACTCGTTCTATGTCTCCGAGTTGATCAAAGGGGTGGGCACGGCGACGGAACGGCTGAAGCTCGACCTGCTGCTGCATATCACGGACGGGCGGGCCTTGGTGAACCTCTCCGCGATTGAAGGGGTGCTCTTCGCGGACATCGACGGCAATGAGGACCAACTGGACTGGGTGATGAACCGCGACATGCCCTGCGTGGTCGTCAACCACTACCTGCATGAGCTTCCGGTGAGCTGCGTCGCCGTGAATAACCGGGCCGCCGTCGAGAGCGTGGTGGACTACCTCGTCAAGCTGGGCCACCGGGAGATCGCCACCATCACCGGGCATCTCCGGACCCCCGTCGGCATTGAACGGCTGGACGGCTACATCAAGGCGATGAACGCTCACCGTCTGGAGGTCAAGCCGCATTTTGTCGAACGGGGAGACTACAGCGGCGAATCGGCTCGAGCTCCCGCCCGGCGGCTCCTGACGCATGCGGACCGGCCCACCGCCATCTTTGCCGCCAGCGACGCGATGGCGGTCACCACCATTGAAGTCGCCTTGGAGCTCGGCATCCGGGTGCCGGAGGAACTGTCCGTGGTCGGATTCGACGACAGCCCCATTGCGGCCTTCGCCAAGGTGCCGCTGACCACCGTCTGGCAGCCCTTGAGCCAAGTGGGAGAAGTGTCGGTGGAGCTGCTCAACGACTTGATCCGCGGCAAACGGCGCGACCCGGCCAAGAAACTGCTGAACACGCGGCTGGTGGAACGGCAGTCGTGCCGGCAGACGTGGCTGGAGCGCCGGTAGCGACGGCAGGAGGCGAGACGGACGATGGCAGCGGAGACGACACCCATTCGGATCGCCGTGCTGGGCGCGGGCGGGCTGGGACGAGCGGCCTGCCGGATCATCGGATTGAAATCTGAGCTTCGCCTGGTGGCGATTTGCGACAGCAAGGGCGTGGTAGCGTCTCCTGAGGGCTTGTCCTGCGCGCTCCTGACCGAAGGCTCCGGGGATTTGGTGGGCGCGTACACCGCTGCGGCGAAGGAAGGGCACGCTGGTGGAAATGGGAGCCGCGCGCGCACGACGAGCGTGCTGACCGCTGAACACTGCGGCGACCCTCTGGGCGCGATCATGGATGCCGTCTCAGAGATCGACGCGGTGCTCGTGACCCTCCCGAACATGCCCAACGCCTTCATCCCCAGCGTGCTCAAGCGGTTCATGGAGGCCGCTCAGGGCCTCGTGTTCGTGGATGTCCTCAAACGGACGGCGGCGGTGGAGCAGATGTTTACGATGGACGGGCTCGCGAAACAGGCCCGGAGTGTGGTGATGACCGGTTGCGGCGCGACACCGGGGCTGCTGTCCGCGGCGGCGGTGCTGGCGGCGCAGTCGTTCATTGCCGTGGAACGCGTGGATATCTGGTGGGGGGTCGGGATCGCCAACTGGGACGCTTACAAAGCGACCATCCGCGAGGACATCGCTCACGTGCCGGGCTACAGCGTCGAACGGGCCAAAGCGATGACGGACGTCGAGGTCGACGCGTTTCTTGAGAAGACCAACGGCCTGCTCGAGCTCCACCAGATGGAGCACGCCGATGATGTGCTGCTCCACCGGGTCGGGGTGGTCCAGTCGCCGGAACAGGTCGAGGTGGGCGGGGTGATGGATACCCGCCACGCGAAGAAGCCGGTCTCCACCACCATGACGCTGACCGGGATCACCTTCGAAGGCAAGCGCGCCAGCCACCGCTTCATCCTCGGTGATGAGACCTCGATGGCCGCCAACGTCATCGGGCCAGCGCTCGGGTATCTCAAACGCGGGGTCTGGCTCAAAGACCGCGGCATCTTCGGCGTCTTCGGCTCCACCGAGTTCCTTCCCATGGTGGTCCGCTAATCGCAGTTTCACGTTGCAAGTTTCGAGTTTCAAGTTTTGAGTTTCAAATTGACGGTCAGTGACCACTTGAAACCTGAAACTTGAAACCTGGAACAAACAGGAACCCCCACTCGTGAGCCTCCCGCCGTCGGTGTCCCCCCTGGAACGGCTGTGGTGTACGCTCGAGGACGAGCTCCAGACCATCCGGGACCGCGGACTCCTCCGAACCCTCTCCACGGTCGAGGCCGTCGAGGGCGCCACGGTTCGCATCCAAGGTCGCTGGATGGTGTTGTGGTGCGGCAACGATTACCTGGGGCTCTCCGCGCATCCCCGCGTGATTCATGCCGCGCGTGCCGCCGCCGACCAGTGGGGTGTCGGCGCGCGGGCCTCGCGACTGTTAGCCGGCTCCACAGCACTCCATCAGCAGCTTGAAGACTCGCTCGCCGCTTTTTTTGGCGCTGACGCCGCGGCGGTCTTTGCCAGCGGCTATCTCACGAACCTCGGCGTGCTCCAAGCGCTGGTGGGCCCCGAGGATGTGATTCTGATGGACCGCCTGAGCCACGCCAGCCTGGTGGATGCGGCTCGGCTGACGCGGGCTACCTTGCGCGTGTTCCGACACAATGACGCCGGCCATCTCCACGACGTCCTCAGGCGCTACACCCGCGCGCGTCGCCGGATTGTCGTCACCGAAGGCCTCTTCAGTATGGATGGCGACTACGCGCCCCTGCCGGAGCTGCTCGAGGTGAGCCGCCGGCACGACGCGTTGCTGTATGTCGACGATGCGCACGCGGCCTTTGCGGTCGGCCGCACGGGGCGGGGCAGCCCCGAGCGGGCCGGAGTGGCGCACGAGGGGATGCTCTATATGGGCACGCTAGGCAAAGCGCTGGGCTGCCAAGGCGGATTTGTCGTGGGACCCAAGGCCTTCGTCACCTACCTGCACAACCGCGCGCGGAGCTTCATCTACGCCACCGCGCTGGCCGCCCCTGTCGTCGCCGCGGCGCTGGAAGCGTTGCGACTGGTGACCGAGGACGCCGCACCCCGCCTGCGACTCGGTCAGCGCGTCGAATCGCTCCATGCGATGTTGAGGCGGCTGGGGGTCCTTCGCACCGACGACCCCACCCACATTGTCCCGGTCGTTGTCGGATCAGCTGCACAAGCCTCCGAGCTGTCAGCGAGTCTCTGGGAACGTGGGATGTTCGCCCCGGCGATTCGACCACCGACCGTCCCAGAGAGAACCGCTCGCCTGCGGCTCAGCCTCAGTGCGCTCCATACCGATGAGCAACTCGACCGGCTCGGGGTGGCGCTCAGCGAGGCGTTGCGAGCGCCCGTGCCATCGCGATGAGCCGACGTCGGTTTCCCTCAGCGCACGGTCTTTTTATTACCGGCACGGATACCGGGGTCGGGAAGACGCTTGTCGCGGCCGGGCTGGCGGCCTGGTGTCGGGCTCATGGGATTGATGTGGGCGTGATGAAGCCGGTCGCCACCGGTGGCCTCAGGCTCGGCAACCGATGGGTTTCGCCAGATGCCAAACTCCTTGCGGCTGCCGCGGGGGCGGACGATTCCTTGGAGCTGGTGAACCCGGTGTGTTACCGCGACCCCTTGGCTCCGTATGCGGCGTCGCTGAGGAGCCTTCAGCCGGTTGACTGGCCGGCGATGCGCCGCGCCTTTGAGGCGATGATGGCACGGCACCAGTTCTTGATCGTTGAGGGCATTGGCGGCTTGCTGGTTCCGCTGTCCCGCCGTCGGACCGTCCTCGATCTGATCCACGTTTTTCGTTTGCCATGCCTCATCGTCTCGCGGTTGCGCCTGGGGACCCTCAACCACACGCTGCTGACGGTCCGGCAGGCCGAGCACGAAGGCGTGTCCGTCGTGGGAGTGGTCCTGAACGCCGAGGAGCCTCCCACGGCTGATGCCGACGCGCGACTGGCGGAACGCACCAACCCGTCGGTGCTCAGGGCCTGCCTGCCGGTGCCGCTGTTGGGGGTGCTGCCGTATCGGCGCGAGTTCGCCAACGGCTCATCGGCTCCGATGAGGCTCAGCCGATGGGTCGCGCGCGCTCTGGATCCCGCGTTTCTGCGGTGGTTGCAGGGGCAGGGTGGCCGTGCGGGCCAGCCTGCGCGCCTGCCGCGCCGCCGCGTATGACTCGCCTCATCCGTGGAGTTGCGCGGAAGGAGTTGACCCCACCACCTCTTTAAAGACGCCCCTGTGCAATTGCACAGGGGCAGTCCACCGACTCGATGTTGGTGGACACCCACCCTTGCAGGGTGGGGAGTTTCAAAGAGGTGGTGGGGGTTGACAGCCGTGGCGCGCTGTGTTACAGTCGCCTCATCACGACATAATTCTGCGTAGAATCGCATAACGTCACGACGGGAGGGAATACGAGTGGCCGCAGAGAGTGAGCCGCGATCGGGAGTCGGACAACCGGAGAGCATAAGCCAGATGCGACCGAGAGGTCGAGTCCTCATTGTGGTCTTAGGGATTGTGTCGGCCGCAGCCATCGCCATGGCGGGAGTCTCAACCGTGACGATGCTCCGGGAGCGGAACCAACGGATGGCGAGGGAACGCGAGCTCTCCCTCCTAAAAGCCGAAAAGACGAAAGTTGAGCAGCAGCTGCAGGAAGTCCGCCAGGCGAAGCAGCAGGTGGATGGAGACCTCGCCCGCGCGAAGGAACAGTTCGGCGCGATGGCGCAGCAGCTGGCAGAGGAACGTCACGCCAAAGAAACCCTGGCGCAGTCGATGGACGAGCGGCAGCACCAGGTTGAGCGGCTGACCGACGACCTGCAACAGGCCCGCGAAGAACGAGACAGCTTAATAGGGCAAACGGCGTCGCTGAAAGGGGAACAACAGCAGCTGCAGGCGAAGCTCTCCGAGCTCGAGCAGGCCAAGGCCGAGATGGAGACAAAACTCAGCGACCTGGCGCAGCAGCCGACCGTTGAATTAGACAAGGTCGTCGTGACCAATCCAGAGCCCCCGGCGGCCTCGACGCCAGAGGCCGCGTCGCCGCCGGCAGCTCCGTCCGCAGCTCCGTCCGCGCAAGCACCCCCAGAGGGACAGGTCGTCGTGGTGAATCGGGAGTACGATTTCATCGTGATGAATATGGGCAAGAACCACGGCTTGTCGGTGGGGCAGGAATTCCAGATCGTTCGTGGCGATGAGGTCCTGGGCCGCGTGAAGGTGGAGAAAGTCTACGACGAGCTCTCGGCCGCGGCCATCTTGCCCGACTCGAACAAAGACGCCATTCGCGAAGGCGATTCCGTCAGAGCGATCTAGTGCTCCGTCCACTTTGCGTTGCGTAGTCGAGCGCTCCGCAGACGCTGGTCACACTCGCGGGGCGTGGACGGAGCAGTCGATAGTCCATAGTCCGCAGTCCATAGCAAACAACGAGTTCCAGCCTTGGTTGTTTCGTCTGACTATGGACTATGGACTGCTTCGACAGGATGGAGCCTTTGGATCTCTCATGTCAATCCTGTCGAAGCGCTAGGTCCAGCCTTCCACGGCGTGCGATTCCTTCCGGTCCCCGGAGAGGGGCTCCTACAAGACCGCACCGATTCAGCGTCGCGTGGTTCGTATCCGCCGCATCGCGGGAAGGCCGCGTCGGAAGCGGGTGCGACCCACCCAAGTGGACACGTCACTTAGAGCCTATTTCAAAACCCTGGGAATTTCGGATTTCGGATTGTCGATTGCGGATTAGGATGCGGAGCAATCCGCATTCCGCAATTCGCAATCCGCAATGCGGTAGGTGTTGAAAGGCGCTCTCATCATGAATGCCATCATCAGTCAGGCGCCGTCGGTCAACGGTACGCTGACGTTCCCTGCCGACAAGGCGATTTGCCATCGAGCCGCCTTGTTGTGCGCCCTCAGCCGCGGTTCCACGGTGATCAGCCCATGGTCGACCGCGGAAGACTGCCAGCACACGCTGGCGGGCCTCACCCAGCTTGGCGTGGACATTCGACGGACCGAGCACGGCGTTCAGGTGCAGGGCCGAGGATTCGACGGGTTGAGGGCGCCCGCCGCCGATCTGTACTGCGGCGATTCCGGGACGACGATGCGGTTGACGGCCGGGATTCTGGCCGGACAGCCGTTTGAGAGCCGGCTGACCGCCGGCGCCTCGCTGGCCCAGCGGCCGATGCGCCGCATCGTTGAGCCGCTGGCCCGGATGGGTGCGGACATTGAAGGCGCTTCGTGCGCCAACCGGGACTGCACGCCGCCCCTGCGCATCACAGGCCGTCGTCCCCTGCGCGCGCTCACCTACACCCTACCGGTGGCCAGCGCGCAAGTCAAATCGGCCGTGCTCTTGGCGGGGTTGTTCGCGGACGGCCCAACGACCGTGGTGGAACCCGTGGCGACCCGCGACCATACGGAACGGTTGTTGAAGCGCCTCGGCGCGGACGTCCGCCGGGACGGCCAGTCTGTCACCGTGACGCCGCCACAGGGGGGGTTGATGGCGCCCGAGCAGCTCACCATCCCGGGCGATTTCTCCAGTGCCGCGTTCTTTCTCGTGGCGGCGTCCATCCTGCCGGGTTCCCGTCTCGTCCTGAACGAGGTGGGGCTCAACCCGACCCGCAGCCGTCTGATTGAGGTATTGCAGCGCATGGGCGGCTCCATCGGTCTGCAGGTGCAGAACGATGGCTGGGAGCCCCGCGGCACCATCATCGTGGAACACCGGCCGCTCCGCGGCGTGCGCCTTACCGCCAGCGAGGTGCCGGCGCTGATTGATGAGCTGCCGATTCTCATGGTGGCGGCATGTGCCGCGGAAGGGGAGACGTCCTTCGAGAGCGTGGGCGAGCTTCGGGTGAAGGAGACGGACCGGCTGCGGGCGATGACCGACGGTCTGCGGCAGTTCGGGGCGCGCTTGGACGCCAGCGGTGGGACGGGTGTCCGGATCCGCACGAGCGCGCTGCACGGGGCTCAGGTGGACAGTTGCGGCGATCACCGCACCGCCATGAGCCTTGCGGTCGCCGGCCTCCTGGCCGATGGCCGGACTGTCATCCGGGGGGCGGAATGCGTGGGCAAATCGCTGGGGTCGTTCTTTGAGCTCCTGCGGTCCGTCGCAGGGCCGAACGCGGTCAAGACGGATTGACCCCACCACCTCTTTGACAACGCGTGCTGTGCATTTGCCCAGCACGCCTCTGCTGGCCAGTAGCCAGCAGAGACCCACCTTTGGTGGGCTGCGTTAAAGAGGTGGTGGGGTTGACAAAGCTTGAACCCTCTGTTACGATGACGACAATACTCCTGCCTGCATGGAGAATCGCCTCGTGAGCCGTGTCAGTAATGTGTTGGGGCGGGCGGTGAATGCGTTCCTCGCCCTCCTGTCCAACGACCTTGCCATCGACCTTGGCACCGCTACCAGCCTGGTCTATGTCAAAGGCCGTGGCATCGTGCTGTGCGAACCTTCCGTCGTGGCCATCCAACGGGGGACGAGCAAGGTCCTGGCGGTCGGCGAAGAAGCGAAGCGGATGATCGGCCGCACGCCGGGGAATATCTCGGCGATCCGTCCCATGAAAGACGGGGTCATCGCGGATTTCGAGGTGACGGAGGCGATGCTGCGCTATTTCATCAAGAAGGCGCAGCCCCGGAAGCTGAACAAGCCGCTGGTCGTGGTGGCCATTCCCTCCGGGATCACCGAGGTGGAGAAGCGGGCCGTGCGGGACTCCGCGCTTCGGGCCGGAGCCCGGGAAGTCTACTTGGTCGAAGAGCCGAAGGCCGCCGCCATCGGCGTCGGATTGCCGATTCATGAGCCGGGCGGCAATATGATTGTGGACATCGGCGGCGGCACGACCGAGATGGCCGTGATCTCTCTGGACGGTGTGGTGGTCTCCAGGTCAATCCGGATTGCCGGTGATGAGATGGATCAGGCCATCATCGAGCACCTGCGCAAAGCCTACAACCTCATGATCGGTGAGCGGACCGCCGAGGAGATCAAAATCCGTATCGGCTCCGCCTATCCCCTGGACGAAGAAATGACGATGGAGGTCCGCGGGAGGGATTTGGTGGCGGGACTGCCAAAAACCATCACCATCACCTCGGAAGAGGTCCGGGAAGCGCTCTCGGAGCCCATCCGGACGATTGTGGAGTCCGTCCGGATGACGCTGGAAAAAACCCCGCCAGAGCTCTCCGCGGATTTGATTGACCGGGGCATTGTGCTGGCTGGCGGTGGGGCGCTGCTGCGCGGCCTCGACAAGTTGCTGGCTGAAGAAACCGGCCTTCCGGTCCATGTCGCAGAGAGTCCGATGACGGCAGTGGCTCTTGGCGTGGGACGCGGGCTGCAAGATATCCGGTACCTCCGTACCAAGATTGCGCTGACGAACCATCACGAACTTTAAGCCCTCTGCTGAGGCGGTGTGCGCCGCCGACCGACTGTTCTTCTCGCGCTTGTCCTGACCGTCGCGGCAGGGGTTGCGTCCCGGCCGCTACGCGCAACCGCCCTCACCGTCTTCCGGCTTCCCCTCATCGCCATTCAACGCGTCATCACCACTCTCGCGTGGCTGCCTCAGCTTCCCGCGCTGACGCGTGAGAACGCGGAACTCCGCCGCACCCTCGCCGCGCAACAGCTGGACATGCTCCGGCTGCAGGAGACCGTCCGCCATCTGACCACCATCCAGCGCGTGAGCCGTGCGTTTTCGGACTCCCGGGGCGTGGCCGCTTCGATCATCGGTCGTTCGCTGATCCCGACGGAGCAAACGGTCCTGTTGGACCGCGGTGCACGCGACGGCATCGTGTCGGACAGCGTGGTGGTGGCGGCCGACGGGTTGGTGGGCCGAATCTTGGAAGCCAACTCCACGACCAGCATCGTCATGTTACTGACGGATCAGGACAGTCGGGTCGCCTGTGTGGTGGAGCGGTCACGGGAATACGCGTTGCTGGTCGGGACCGGAGAGCCGCTCGGTCAGCTGACCTACCTGGATCTCGATGCCGATGTGGAGGTGGGTGACCGGATCGCCACCGCCGGTGTTGGCGGAACCTTCCCCAAGGGCGTCGGTATTGGAACAGTGGTGAAGGTGACCCGCGACGCCCGACGCGCGCTGACCAGGGTCTGGGTGCGGCCGGCGGTAAAACTTAACCAGCTCGAGGAGGTCTTGTGTCTGTCGCCGGTGTCATGATGCTCGTGGGCGGGGCGGTCGCGCAGGTCTGCCTGGGGCGCGTGATGGCCTCCCCCTGGCTGGTTCCTGATCTGCTGCTGGTCTGCATGTTCCTCATCCTGGTCGACATGCCGCGGAACCGCCCGCTCGGGGTTGGCGTCCTGGCGGGGCTGCTGGTGATGGTGGTCACCACCCGCCAGCCCTTGGTGGTTGGCTTGGCCTACGGGGGGATTGTGGTGGTGGTCCGGTCATTGGCCGTCGTGGTCGATCTGACGGACTCGCGGATTCACCTGGCCGTGGTCGCGATCCTGGAAACGGGATTGCTGGCCCTCGGGTTGGCGCTCGGCGGGAGGCTGAGCGCTGCGCTCCTAGTGCTCGCCGGGGTCAAACTGCTCATCACCGTGGCCAGCGTGCCTCTGCTCCGACCGTTTGTCAACAGCGTCCCGGGACGATGAGCGGCGACGCGCTCCGGTTCGACGTCCGTGGATGAACGGACGGATTCTCGTCTTCAGACGGCTTGTGCTGATGGCGCTTGGCCTCCTGGTCCTGCGGCTGGGACACCTCCAACTCGTCCACGGGGCCGCCTACCGTCGGCGCGCCGAAGACAATCGTCTCCGCCTCATTCCCCAGTCGGCTCCCCGCGGCCTTATTATGGACCGTCGGGGTCGCCGTATCGCCGCCACCCGAACCGACTTCCGCTTGGCCGCCGTGCCGCAAGACCTGATGCCGAGAGCTCCCGCCTCGCGCTTTCACCGCGCGTCAGAATTCGACGAGCGCAAGCCCCAAGAGGTCTTTGCCCGTCTGAGCCAGCTCGTGGACCGACCGTCGGCCGCCCTTGAGCGAGAGTTCAAGCGGTCTCGCAGCCTGCCGTTTCTCCCCGCGACGCTTGTGGAACGCCTTCCGAAGTCCCTGGCCCTTCGCGTCGAGGAGCAGCGGCTCCGGCTTCCCGGGATCATGGTGGAATCGGTGACCACGCGCGCGTATCCGTTGGGACCCGTCGCAGCGCATCTCATCGGGTCGATCGGCGTGCCCACGGCGGAAGCCTATCCGGCCCTCAAGGAATACGGCGTGCGCCCCCAAGACCTCGTGGGCCGATCCGGACTCGAGCGCGAGCTCGATGCGTACCTGCGCGGGCGTTCTGGCGGGTCGTTGATTGAAGTGGATCACCGAGCCCGGCAGGTTCGCGTGATCGGCTACCGCCAACCGGTTCCGGGCGAGCCTGTCGTCCTAACCATCGATGCCGAGCTGCAAGCCTTGATTGAGCGGCAGTTCGGGGAGCAGCCGGGGGCCTGCGTGGTCCTCCGGCCTCAGACCGGGGAGCTGCTGGCGATGGTCAGCTCGCCGGGATTCGACCCCGCGGTGTTTGCGGCACAGGACCAGGAGGTCATCGGGCGCCTGCTGACGGACCCGCAGGCTCCCTTGATGAACCGCGCGACCCTCGGGATCTATCTGCCCGGCTCCATTGTCAAACCGATCACCGCGATGACGGCGCTTGAGGAGCGGGTCATCGACCCCACCACCCCGATGCACTGTCCCGGCTACCTCACGATTGGAGACCGGCAGTTTCACTGCTGGAACCGTGATGGTCATGGCGACCTGACCGTGCACGACGCGCTCATGCAGTCCTGTAATGTCTTCTTCATGCAGATGGGGCGGCGGTTGGGGCTCGTCAGGCTCCGGGCGGGATTCATGCGCGCCGGCTTCGGGCGCCGAACCGGGTGGATGCTCGATGAACAGCCGGGGCACCTGCCGGAGGGTCGGCATTTCAGTGAAGGGGAAGTTGCCATGCTGGCGATGGGACAAGGGGAAATCCTCATCACCCCGTTGCAAGCCGCGGTGATGGTCAGCGCGATCGCGAACGGCGGCTGGCTGGTGGAGCCATGGGTGGTGCAGGAAGTCGGGCAACGTCCCATGGGTCGCCCCCATCTGGTGCCAACGGGGTGGTCCCGTCGCAACCTGGCCGTGGTCCGTTCGGGGATGGAGGCGGTCGTGAACGACCCGCAGGGAACGGGGATTCGGGCACACAGCGAGCAGGTGCGGATTGCCGGCAAGACCGGAACCGCCCAGACGCATCTGCCGGGACGCACCCATGGCTGGTTTGTGGGCTTCTGTCCCGTTGAGCAGCCGGCTGCGGCCATCGCCATTGTGGCGGAGTACGGGGGCTCCGGAGGCGATGTGCCCGCGACGATTGCCAAGGCGATTTGCGAGTACCTCGCTGAGCCGCCGGAGAGCCCCGCGGCTCCCGCCCCCTCTCGCCCATGAGCGACGCGCGCGGGGATCGCCTCTTATTCGGCGTCGCGGCCGGGTTGTCGCTCATCAGCCTGATCGCGTTGCGCAGTGCGGCAGCCACCCTCGATCCATCGCTGGTCATCAAACAGGCCCTCTGGGTTGGCCTTGGCGTGCTGGCCAGCCTTGCCGCGGCGTCAGTCCCATACACCCGCTGGCTAGACCTCAGCCCCGCGTGCTATGCGCTGGTCGTGATCCTCTTGGTGCTTGTGGAGGTGGCGGGCACGGTGAAACTGGGCGCGGCGCGGTGGCTCACGGTCTTTGGCTTCAGCCTCCAGCCGTCGGAACTTGCCAAACTGGCGTCTGCCTGTTGGTTGGCCCGCGCCCTCGCCGACCGGCCTGTTCCGCTGCCGATCCGGAGCCTGGCCGTTTCAGCTCTCATGGCCGGCGTCCCGGCCCTCTTGGTGTTTCTGCAACCGGACCTCGGGTCAAGCTCGGTTTTGGCGGCCATCTGGCTTGGGTCGGTCTGGTCGGCCGGCGTCTCACGAAAACATCTGGCCCTGTTGGCCGTGGGAGGGCTGGTGCTGCTGCCAGTCGGCTGGCACGCGCTGAAAGACTATCAGCAGGCACGGCTGCTGGTGTTCCTGAATCCTCAGGCCGACCCCTTGGGAGCCGGCTACACCATCATCCAATCCACGATTGCCATTGGGTCGGGCCAGTGGTGGGGGCGGGGCTGGATGGCGGGGACGCAGAGTCAACTCAACTTTCTGCCGGAGCGTCATGCGGATTTCTTGTTTTCGGTGATTGGGGAAGAATGGGGGTTCCTCGGTTCGGTCGTGGTGGTGATCTTGTTTGGGGTGCTGGTGTGGCGAGCGGCGCAGATTGCCTTGCGCAATTCCGAGCCGCAGGGGCGGCTGCTCGCGATGGCGCTGACGTCGTGGATCGCCTATCAGGCGGTCGTGAACATCGGGATGGTCATGGGACTCCTGCCCGTCGTGGGAATCCCCCTCCCGTTGGTCAGCTACGGCGGCTCCGCGATGGTGATGACGTGGCTGGCCGTGGGCCTGTTGCAGAGCGTGCATCGGTTCGGTACCCGCTTGTAAATGCGCCCACAGATGCCCCTGAACATAAACGGGGGCGCATTGACCCTGAGCGAAGTCGAAGGGTAACCCCTCGACGCGCTTCGCTTGCTCGGGGTAAATGGAACCACCCTCGAGATGTTCATGTGCATTGGTGGTTCCATTGAGAGCCCCGCACACCATGGCTCCATGCTGTGAGGGCTTCTTCGTGTTGTGCAGAAATGCATCCGGTGCATTTGGCACAGCACCACAATCACCCAAGTTGATTTTTTTTAAAGAGGCCTTGATGATTTGATTCACGATATGCTATAGTTTGGTTGCCGTGTGAACTAACCCCGCTATCAGATGCGGGGTTCCCCGGACGGCCGGGGAGGGCAAACCTCGCGCAAGCGAGGGACGCAAAGCCGCGAGCCCTTCACATCAATGATGTCGAGGGTAGTCGGGTTGCCAGACGGAAGACCAGCGCCCTCTCTCCCGGAGGGCGTTTATTTTTTGCGATCGGTACGAGGGTATGAGCGCATGCGCGAGAACAATTCCATGGAGTCGCCGCACAACCACGACGCCGCATCACAGGCGCGGTCCCACCGCGTCATTGCGTCCCTCAATCGCGCACAAGTGGATTTCCTGGACAAAATCGGGAAAGACGCGTTGTTTTCCGCCGGCGTCAAACTCTCCAGAACCGAAATTCTCTCCGCCATGGTGAATGCCTTAAAGCGATTCCAGCTCTCAGGCGACGGTGTCAAAAATGCCGAAGAGTTTGAAGAGCAGATCGTCCATGCCATTGTAAAACTGAGGGGAGGGAAGCATCATGGGTGAGTCGCTGGTGCATCGGATTGGTCGTATCGCCGTGGCCCCGACAGGCATCCGGTCCAGGCTTCTGCTGGCGTTTGTGCTGATGTCGGCGGTTCCCCTGGTGATGCTGTTCCTGCTGGCGGGATGGTTTGCCTTCCCCGCCGTGCGCGAATTCTGGCACTTGGACCGGTGGTTTCCCATGATTACGAACCCGACCGAAGCCACCTGGTGGTTGGTCGGGATCATCACGCTCACCGTGGTCATCGCCCTGCTGGGCAGCATCTACCTCACCATTAAACTGGTTGAGCCCATCATCCAGCTGAGCCACGACGCCAAGCATATGGCCGAGGGCGAGTTCGATCGAGAGTTGCCCGTGCCTGACAACAATGATGAACTGTCGGACCTGACGACTTCCCTCAACCGCATGACCTCCCGCATCCGGGACAATATGGTGGAGCTCAAGCAATTTGGCGAACGAACCAAGCAGATCAACTTCGAGATCCACAAGCGGATGGTCATGCTGTCCGGCCTGTTCCAGATTGGAGAGCTGATCAGCAGCGGGACTGACTTGGATATCGTCTTGGACCTCGTGGTGGAAAAGCTGGCCCTGTTGGACAACGGGTGCTTCAGCTTTCTGTCGCTGCAGCCCATTGAGGACCTTTCCTTAACCCTGCGACGTTCCCATCATCTGGACGTCAAGCAGCTGAATTCGCTGGTGTTTCAGTCCTCGCAGGCGCTCATCGACAGCCAGAATGTCCCGCGGGACAACATGCGAGAGGCGTGGGAGCAGTTGGGTCAGCCGAACCTCCTTCTGCAGCCGGTGGTGGTGCGCGGCCGTCCGGTCGGGGTGTTGGCGGTCGGGAACGCCCAGGAGGGGTACACGTGGTCGTCGGAATGGGTGGACCTCGTTGGGGTGTTTGTCAAGCAGGCCGCCATTGCCATCGAGAACGAACTGCTCCTCCGAAAGGCGAAGGCCTTGGCCATCCGCGACGAGCTGACCGGAGTGTACAACGAACCCTACATCCGCCAGCGGCTTGCGGAGGAGATCAAGCGCGCGGTGATGTACCAGCGGCCGTGTGCGTTTGCGATGTTTGCGCTCCACGGTTTGGAGGAGTTCCGTCGGCGGCGCGGTGAGCCGGAAGCCGAGCGAGCGCTCAAGAAAGCGGCCCGGTTGGTTCAAGAGTCGGTCACCGAGATCGATCGGGTCGGCCGCTTCAATAGCAATGAACTCGTCGTCCTGTTGCCTGAGCGCAACAAGCGCCAGGCCCTGGAGCTGATTGAGGAGATTCGCAAGCGAGTGACGTTTGTGTTTGCCGAAGCGCCCGACCTGCAGGACCGTCTCGCCCTCCTCGGGGGACTGGCGGAGAATCCGCTCGACGGGGTGACGGCCGAGGATCTGATCGAGAAGGCGTCGGCCGTGATGCACAAGAGCGGAGTCGCGGAGCCGCAAGTGGCCACCACGCACGTCTAACCCGATGCAGGCACCGGTGAGGAAGATGGGGAGGAAACCGAAGCCGACGTGCGCCCGTCCGTCCACATCCACAGGAAGGAGCTCGTGACCATGAGCGTGACCACGAAACCGACCATCGAATCGCTGCTGCGGCTGGTCGTGGAGCAGGGCGCGACCGACTTGCATCTCACCGCCAATCAGCCGCCGCACCTGCGGGTGGATGACCGCCTCGTGCCGACCGACCACGGGGTCATGAGCGGAGATGACGTGCGGGAGCTGGCGTACAGCTTGCTGTCCCCGGACAAAGTGGAGCGGTTTGAGCGGTGGAAGGAACTCGATTTCGCCTTCACGTTGGAAGGCATGGCCCGTTTCCGGGCGAACTATTTCATCCAGCAGGGCTATGTGGGCGTGGCGATCCGGATGCTGCCCTTCCGGATCTCAAGCTTCGCGGAGCTGGGACTGCAGGTGCCGATTGTGACCAGCCTGTGCGAGAAGCCCAAGGGGCTGATTCTGGTGACGGGGGCGACGGGGTCGGGGAAGACGACGACGCTGGCCTCCATGGTCGATTACCTGAATGCGAGCAAAAACTCGCACATCCTCACCATCGAAGATCCGATCGAGTACGTGCACACCAGCAAGAAATCCATTGTGGACCAACGGGAGGTCGGAACCGATACCCAGTCGTTTGCCCAAGCCTTGAAGCATGTGCTGCGGCAGGATCCGGATATCATCCTGATCGGTGAGATGCGGGATTTGGAGACCATTGAAACGGCGCTGGTCGTGGCGGAAACCGGACACTTAGTGCTGGCGACCCTGCACACCTCGGATGCGGTGCAGACGGCCAACCGTATTGTGGATGTGTTTCCGGCCCACCAGCAGAATCAGGTGCGGGTGCAGCTCTCCATGGAGTTGCTCGGCGTGCTCTCGCAACAGCTGGTGCCCAAGGCTAGCGGCCGCGGGCGGATCTTGGCCTCAGAAGTGCTCATCGTCAACCACGCCGTCCGCTCCCTGATTCGGGAGCAGAAAATTCATCAGCTGTACTCCATCATCCAGACAGGGCAGAAAGAAGGCATGCGGACGATGAACCAGTCGCTGTATGAGCTGTATGTGAACCGGATCATCACGCTTGAGGAAGCGATGGCCCGGTCCACCGATCAAGACGACCTCATGCGCATTATGAATCGGTAAGGCGTGCCAGCGGCGGCCCAGCGAAACACAACGGGACACCACGATGGGGAAGCGGGGCATTAAGAAACGGATTGGAGAGGTGCTCTTGGAGCGTGGCGTGATCAACCGCCAGCAGCTCGAGAAATCCCTGGCGCATCAGCAGGCTCACGGCGGACTGCTGGGCCAGATTTTGATTGAGCTGGGCTTTGCGACCGAGGAGGAAATCGCCCTCGCGCTGACCGCGCAGTACGGCTTTCCCTATCTGCCGCTTGAAAATTACGAACTGGACGAGGGCGTGATGCAGCTGATCCCGGAGCACGTGGCGCGGCAGTACTGCCTCATCCCGGTTGACCGGATCGGCAATGCCTTGACCGTGGCGATGTCTGATCCCTCCAACATCCAGGCGATTGAGGACCTTGAGATGCTCACCAACTGCGTGGTGCAGGCGTTTGTGAGCACGCCGTCCGATATCCAGAAAGCGATCGGCCGTTACTATAAGGGCAGCCCCAACACGGTGCCTCCCGCGGCCGACCGCAAGGCGTAGGAGTTCGTCAACGAACCATGCCGAGCTTGAAGGAACGATTGATTGATGCGCTGATCTCCAAAGGCGTCCTCAAGCAGGAACAGCTCGAGGAGGCGGTGAAGATCCAGCAGGCCCGCGGCGGCAGCCTGCAGAAGATCTTGGTGCAAAAGGGCTTCGTCAAGGAGTCCGATCTGCTGTCCGCCATCAGCCAGGGCATGGGCATTCCTCCGATCAGCCTGGGACGGATGAAAATTGATCCGTCGCTGAAGGCCCTGGTGCCGAGAGAAATCGCCAAGCAGTATGAACTCGTGCCCGTCGCGTGCATCGGTCAGTCCCTGACCGTGGCCATGGTGGACCCCCTGAACGTCTTCGCCCTGGACACCTTGACCACGTTGACCGGCTTGTCCATCAACCCCCTATTGACCAACCCGAAAGATATTCAGGAAGCGATCGACCTCTGCTATGGCACGGGGGTGGAGGAGACGTTGCAGGAGATTGTCAGGGAAACGGAGGAGACGCGGCTTGAGGTCATCTCGGCGACGTCAGAGGAAGAAACCGACGCCGACCGCCTCCTTCGGATCAGCCAGGAAGTTCCCGTGGTCCGCTTCACGGACGCCCTCCTGGCCAAGTCGATCCATCTGCGGGCGTCGGACCTGTTGATCGAGCCCATGGAGACCAAGGTGCGGGTCCGCTACAAGGTGGACGGCGTCTTTCAGGATGGGGAGGCGCCCCCGAAAGCGTTGCAGCAAGCGGTGGTCTCGCGCATCAAGGTCATGGCTGACCTCGACATTGCGGAGCGCCGCCTGCCGCAAGACGGGCACTTCACCTTCAAGGTGGATGAGCGCTTCATTGATTTCCGCGTGAACGTGATTCCCGCAAGCTTCGGGGAAAAGGTCGCCCTGCGGATCTTAGACAAGAGTCAGATCAAGCTGGACGTTGATACGCTCGGGTTCCAGCCGGAAGACCTCGAGAAGATTAAGGCCTGCGCGGAGCGGCCCCACGGCATGATCCTGGCGACCGGCCCGACGGGCTCGGGGAAGACCACCACGCTCTATGCCCTGCTCACATACATCGACAAGCCGGAGAAGAATCTCGTCACCGTTGAAGACCCGGTCGAGTTTGAATTGGGCGGCATCAACCAGGTCGGCGTCCGGGCGGACATCGGCTTGACGTTCGCGCGATCGCTGCGGTCCATCCTCCGTCAAGACCCGGATGTCATCATGGTGGGGGGGATCCGAGACGGCGAAACCGCGGATATGGCGGGGAAAGTGGCCCTGACCGGCCCCCTGGTCCC
>OBEQ012329621.1_pt1 | contig 28997 bp, 27 predicted proteins | sample 1670901 | NCBI WGS metagenome assembly OBEQ01 (sample SAMEA104232315, study PRJEB22302) | groundwater metagenome | biome: forest; feature: aquifer; material: groundwater | place: USA | collected 2011-08-07 | depth 5.4 m
GGGATTTGTGTCGATACGCATGTTCATCGGATCAGCAATCGGTGGGGATTCATTAAAACCAAAACTCCGGACGAAAGTGAATTTGTATTGCGTAAAAAACTTCCGAAAAAACATTGGAAAACCTACAACGACCTCCTCGTCACCTTCGGCCAAAACCTCTGCATGCCGATTTCCCCCTGGTGCTCAAAATGCAAGATAGAAAAATTTTGCGGCAAAATAAATGTGAAGAAATTCAGATAGTATTTTTCTTAGAACAGAAATGACAAATAAGTTTGTCGAGCGAGAATTTTCCCGCACCAAAAAATAAAATAATTAGGCTGGCCATCAGAAAAAGAAAAGGGTCGGCGGTGACAAACGAGTCGGGATCACTAAAAATATTTTTAACAACATCGGGAAACGCAGTGAGATAAGCCATGGTCATGTTGATGACCAACGGAATGGCAACCAGCCGTGAGCCAAGCCCCAGCAGCAAAAATAGCCCCCCAAAACATTCGACGCTTCCCACAAAAGTGGCGGTAAACAAAGGATGGGGAATGTTGAGGGTTGTAAAAAATTCGGCAATGCGGGTGGGGTCCTGCAACTTTCCTTTTCCGGCGATAAAAAATTGCCATCCCCAGTAAAGACGCACACTCAACAAAAAAATATTTTGGAAGCGATTCAGAATTGAAACAAAAAAATTATAAAGGTTGGTGAGTCGTTGAATCATTTTCTTTGGATCAATGATAAAATTGATGCCCCTTGTCGTTCTCGTCTTCTTCAAACAAAGCTTTTCGATCGGCGAAACTTTCTTGCAAGCCGTGCCAATAACGGATAGTCGGCTCTCCCAGTTGCCAGCAAAAATAAACTTGCTCCAAACCTACCTGCCCTACAAAATCAATCAGCCCTAATTCCATATCTTTCACCACACATCCTAGTTCTTGAATCGCTGCCAGCTCCCCTTGAAGATTATTGCCCAATTTTTCAAGTTCGGTTTTTGCGGCGACCAAATCATCATCCACGAGATCGGTCATTCCAAAAAGCGATTCCACATTAATCCCTTTTTTCACCAAGGACGAAACGTAATCGCTCAACGCTCTTTTTGTTTGAAGAAGTTTGGGAAGACGCAACTCTAAAGTGGGAATAAGCGTATTGGCTTCTTCTAATGTAAAAACTTTGGACTCCATTTTTTTCTTTTATCAAAAAGAGGGGGCAATGGCCAGTTTTCTTTGAAACGTGTTTTTTTAAGAATGGGAATAAGCCAAGTAGGCTTTAAGAACTTTTTCTTGGTACCCGTTCAGAGGTACACTTTTTCCTGCATATATCCGTGTCACCCTTGTTGGGCCAGCATTATAGGCCATGATGGCTTTGCAAACATCCCCTTTAAAACGTTTGATTAAAGCGGCCAGATAGTGGACTCCCACACGCATATTGAATGACTTATTTCTTAAAAGCTGACTACTGGCTTTTGGATTAATCCCCAACTGCTGGGCCACGTCACTCACAACAATAGGCTTCACCTGCATCAGCCCCATGGCCCCTTTGGAAGACTGGGCTTCCGGTTTGAAATGGCTTTCCACATGAATGATCGCCAAAATTAAAAGAGGATCAAGATGATATTCGTCAGCCAATTTTGTGATCGTGGCCGCAATTTCACTTTTACTTTTTGCATTCAATTCTTTTCCTTCCTGAAAAAGAATTTTTTGGATTGTGGTTTGCTGGTCGCGAGTTTGCCTGGTTATTCCCTTCATTCCTAAACTTGAAATAAAAAGAATAAATAATAAAAACCAGCGAGCCATGTGAGAGTTATTTTTTAGCATATCCCCTCTAGAATGCAAGAGCGGTGCCAGGAGTGAAATTTTATTCTAAATTACTGAAATAACTATTGATTATTGAATGACTCTTTGCGTCATAATGAGGGAAAAAGAGGGGGGCCGGCACCCGTAAAATGGGGGGTAAAAAGTAGTCGATTTTAATCGCGAAAATTGTCGAATTGGAGCGGAATGTCGAAATCTTTTGCCCGGAGAAGAGCAATAGCTTCTTGAAGATCGTCACGCTTTTTTCCGGAAATTCTCACCTGCTCATCTTGAATTTGCGCTTGGACTTTTATCTTGGCTTCTTTAATAAATTTTACAATTTCTTTGGCTTTTTCGGTCTCAATTCCTACCACCAAAGTGACGTCGCATTTTTTCATCCCCGCTCCACTGTCTGTAACGACGGTGGTGTTCAACGCTTTGGGAGAAATTCCGCGCTTGATCGCTTTTCCCAAAACAATATCGATAACCGCCTTGATTTTAAAATCGTCATCGCCAACCAGATGAATAATTTTTTTGGTTTTGTCGAAATTGATAGAACTTTTGCTCCCGCGAAAATCGAAACGAGTAAAAATTTCTTTTTGCGCTTGATTGATGGCGTTGTCTACCTCCTGCAAATTAACTTCGGAAATAACGTCGAAACTTGGCATATTCCTTATCGTCAGCATGACGCCTCTTATTGTTGATACTCAAATAAACCATCCGCCAATCTGGAATTAAATCGAATATTATTAAAAATATAATGAGTTTTGTTGTTTGACATATTCACCAGTGTCATCTCGCGGACCTGATAATTTTTCGGATCTACGCCCAAAATTATTTTTTGAAAAAGGGAACCCGCATGAACAGGCGTCAGACGAAGAAGGGTGAGTGCGTGATCCTGCATTTCGGAATTTTTAGATTCTGCAAGAGTAACGGCATTGACCGAGAAATCATGGCGGATATCGCCAAGCCCTTCGAGAAAAGTCAGTGCTTCGCGGGCCAAGATTTTTGAAAGTTTGGGATAAACCTCCACTTCCGAATCGCCGGGAGTGACAATCCACAATTTTTTGCCATTGCTGATGTAAACTCTCTCCCCTTCCCCCTTGTATTCGATCCGGAGTTTTCCTGGTTTTTTAATTGAAATGTGCCCGCTCTTTTCAATATTTTTTCCCAAAAGTTCAACAAAAGTGGATTGAGAAAAATCGGCCTGCCAATCGACGGCGGTCTGGTAAGTGTGTTGGAGGTTGCCGACGATGTTGTCAATGTTGAAGGCTTGCACCTCTTGAGTAAGAAGACCGATCAAGAAAAAAGAGAAAAGAAAAATGAAACGCATGGGAGAGTTTTAGTACGGATGAGAAAAAATTGTAAAGAAGGAAAGATTACCTTGATTTCTTCTCCCACCGAGCATTACGTCCTGCTCCTTTGCAAATCAAGACTTTTTCCTTGCGTAACTGATTCAAAACAACACGTATCATGTCGCGACTTACCGAGGGGGAGGCTCTTTCAACATCCGAAATTCCAAACTGATGGGGCAAGTTTTCCACGGCTTGGCGAATGAATCCGGTTTTGGCCCCTTTTGACTTGGTAATCATTCCGACACGCGCTTCAAATTCCTGATAGGCCTTGATAAGAATGCCCAGAAAATATTCCCACCAAGGCTTTAAACGATGCTTTTTTTCATGCCAATGTTGAGAAGAAAGTTGAAGTGCTTCATAATAACTCTCTTTCGAATCCTCAATGATCCGCTCGAGACTAACATACCGCCCCACCTCATAACCGGCCCGATGGAGAAGAAAAAGGGTAAGTAATCTGGAAACACGGCCATTACCGTCAGTAAAAGGATGAACGCAGAGAAAATCGAGAACAAAAGCGGGAATAATAAGAAGCGGACTAATTTTCTGCTGGTTCCAAAGACGGTGAAAATTAGTCAAAGTATCCTCCATAAATCGTGGAGTTTGTGCGGCTGATACCGGATTAAACCGGGTAATCCACCGGCCATCATCTAATCTTTCTTCAATGCTGTTGTCTTTTCTCTTCCAAATTCCAGCAATATTTCCTGTAAACTGAAAAAGAGCCTGATGCATTTCAAGAATGGTCTTTGAGTCCAATTCTATGGATTGAAAACGGGTATGAATTCGGGCCAGAACATTTCGGTACCCCACCACCTCGGCCTCCGAACGATCTCGCGGTTTGGTTTTATGGGCCATCAATTTTTTGAAGCGATCAGCATCAACCGTAACCCCCTCGATCCGGTTGGAAGACTCAGTACTTTGAACAATGGCAATTTCCCTCAAAGATTGAAGCACCTGAGGAGTTTGGTGGGTAAAAAGATCTTGCTTGCCTTTATACTCCCCTAATTTTTGAAGCATCCCCCCCATTTCAATGGGAATGGCTTGGGCCTCCAAATAGGCAAAGTCTAGAGAATTCATATTACCACCTTTATTACCATATTTAAGAAATCATTACCACATTTATTGATGCCACCTTAAATACCCACTTAAATACCTACTTTAAGTTGACCACAGTTGTGGACATTATTTTCTAAAATTATTTTTTAAAAAAACACAACTTTTTTTATATTTAGCCGATAATGTCGAAGTGACAACTTGATCCAATTTTTGTAGGAGCCCAAGTAATTGGTGAAGAATAAAGGTGTTTTATGGCAAAAAGTATTGAACTAATCATTTCTAAAGGGCTCTATCCACCATCGGAATTAGATCAAGATGCCAATAAAAAGGTCTCACTTGAGGAAGCCGCTCAATATGTTGCCAAATATGCCCCCCAGAGCATTATTTATAACGATCCCTACCAAGAACTGGCCATCATTGCTGACGCTAATTACCGTGAAAGCAAAACCCAAGCAACCGCACAACAGTTTTTAGATCAATTACCGGAAAATTTTCGTCAAAAGATTTTAGGTTACATGATTGAAGACCCCTTGCCGTATGTCCAAGCTGTTCCTGAAGGCATAAAGGTCAATGACCAGTTTGTGGTGCCGGTTCATGCTCAAGAGAGGGAACCGACTCAAGTGGAGGCTTTTGCTACTCGGGAATGTTTATCTTATTTGTGGGAATTTTTGTCTTCAAGACCCGCCTTAGCTGAAAAATACAAACCTAAATTGGAAAAAATGAATTTTGATTTTACTAATGAGAGGTTCATTAAAAGATTTTACACGAGTGTACATGACACCTTTTCGGAGAATCGGATAGAGTTTTCAGCAGGCCCAACAGATTTATATGAAGGTCAAGAGCAACAAAGTGATTATCGAAGTATCATGATCCATATATTTGCTGCCTCTTTTTTCGACGAAACAAAAGATGTGCAGGATTTTATCAGGTTCGTTTTTCTTCATCCTCGAGCCAACTTTCTTTTCCAGCTTGATTTTTTTGAGACCTTAAATCAAAACAACTCCCAAGCGATAACGCCAAATTTTTTACTTCAATTAACAGAATCCTGGCTCCAAGACCCTCTGCTGAACAATGATCAAATCAACGCGATTATTGACAAAGCGATTGATGCCGTCATCGCACATTCCGACGGTCAATCACAAGAGCAACTGTCGCTCATCTTCAAGAATCCACGAGTGTCTGCCGCTCTTTCAACGACTACGATAAATATCCTGAATAGTTGCGCAACAGTTAATGATGAGATTCAACCCGGTTTGAAAGAATATTTTAAAAATGTTTTGCTCGAGTTGGTCAAAGATAAAAATTTAAAAGAAGACTCATTTAGCCAACTCTTATCGAACTTAAGAGGCCCCTTTTTGGAGTGGGACGACTCTCAGAGAAATATTTTCTTAGATCAATTGATGGACGATTACCATTCAGATTTGGGTAAACTAAAACAAATACCCCATTTGTTTGAAGAAGGATCCCCCACATTCCCCATGCATCAATTAGTGGATTACTCTCAAAAAGTGATGTCTACAAAGATGCAAAATTTACCCAAAGAAGTACGTGTGGTTTTTGATCGTGTGTATGTCTCTTCTCATCTGGAAAACAAAGATGTGGGAACGGAACATATTTCTTTTTTGGCTACCCAATTTTTTTCTAATCCCGATATTTCATTGGAAAGCAAGCAGGAGCTGATTGATGAGATGATAGCCTATGATAGGAAGACAGCGACTAGAATCAACGTTACCAACAGCCGGCGTGCCATGCAAGAAATCGCCCGAAAGAACAATGTACCACGGGCCGTGCTTGATAAAATCGAGCAAGAATATCCGCAATTTCAATAACTCAAATAATCTCGTAGTCATGAGAACTGGATTGATTCAGGTGTGACCTTAACTCGCCTCAAGAGAAGAAACCAGCACCTGCCGGTGGCCGGCGCCGGAGGGGGAGGAGACGATCCCTTCCGTCTCCATTTTTTCGATCATCCGGGCGGCGCGGTTATAGCCAATGCGGAGTTTGCGTTGGATCATGGAGATGGAGGCTTGGCGGGTTTCGGAGACGATGGCCACGGCTTGATCGTAGAGTTCGTCGTTTTCTTCTTCTCCTTCAACACCTCCTTCGCCGCTCTCTGTGACTATGGGTTTGAGAATGGTCTCGTCGTAAATTGGCTTGGCTTGTTTTTTCAAAAAGTCGACAATTCGGCCGATTTCGGTTTCGGTAACATAAGCGCCATGTACCCGGATCATCCGCGAAGCACCGGGGGGAATCATCAACATATCGCCCGATCCGAGTAAGTGCTCCGAGCCAACCGTATCGAGAATGGTTCGCGCATCGTGTTTGGAAGAAACTTTGAAGGAAATACGCGCGGGAAAGTTGGCTTTGATGACGCCGGTAAGCACATCGACTGACGGCCGCTGAGTCGCCAGAATCAAGTGAATCCCGGCGGCGCGTGCCATTTGAGCCAGACGGGTGATGGCTTCTTCGACCTCTCGCGAGGAAACCATCATCAAATCGGCCAACTCGTCGATGAGAATAACAATGTAGGGAATTTTTGCCTCGTGCGTAATTTCATCCTCGTCCGAAATGGAGATGCCCAATTTTTTCTCTTCGGCCTGCTTGCTGACAAAATCTTTTTTCTCCACTTTTTTATTATAATTAATAATGTTGCGCGCGTTAATGTCCGACAATAATTTATAACGACGTTCCATTTCGCGCACCGCCCAGCGAAGAGCCAACGCCGCTTTTTTCGGTTCGGTAACCACGGGAAGCAACAAGTGGGGAATCCCTTCATAGAGCGATAGCTCCAACATTTTTGGATCGACCATGATCAGGCGGACTTCCTCGGGTTTGGCTTTGTAGAGAATGGAAATAATCATCGAGTTGATGGAAACCGATTTTCCCGCACCGGTTGCTCCTGCAACGAGCAGATGCGGCATTTTGGCGAGATCGGTGACGTAGGGAATTCCCTCGATATCTTTTCCCAAGGCAAAAACCAGACGCGATTCGTTTTTTTGGAACTTTTCGTCGACGATAATATCTTTCAACCAAACGGTTTCACGAACATGGTTGGGGATTTCGATTCCCACCGCCGGTTTATTGGGTAGGGGGGCCACAATTCGGACGGGGCGTCCCCCCATGGCAAGAGATAAATCATCTACCAAGTTGGCAATGCGCGAAAGTTTCACACCGGGCGCCGGTTCAAATTCGTACATCGTAATAACCGGTCCCGGATGAATTTCGGTCACGCGCCCCTCGACATTAAAATCGAGCAACTTTTTTTCCAGCATGCGCGACTGCATTTTCAAACTCTCTTCGTCCACCACCACTTCCTCCTGTTGAGAATCGGAATCGAGAAGAGAAATGGGAGGAAGCTGATAGCCGGCACTCATGTTGGCCAATTCGAGCTGAGAAGAAATAGCTTTTCGTTTTTTATCGATGCGATCTAAAATTCGCGGTTCCCCGTCTAGGAGCTGCTCTCCTCCTTCTTTATGAAGGGATACAGCTTCTGGAACGGGAATTTTGGAAAGAGGAGTCGCTGATGTGGTACTTGCCAGAGGTTTTGTGGAAAGAGGCACGGGTGTTGGCTTATTGATTTTTACTTGATCCAGCGCCGCCGCTTCTTTTTGTTTTTCTTGTCGACGCCTCATTTTTATTCCTTCCCACCATTTCGAAATCATTTTTTGAGTGCGCGCCGAATGAAGAACAAACTGTTGAACCAAAAATTTTCCGATCGGAATAAAAAACTTGGCCAAGGCTAGGCCCACTTCTTTAAGAGTAAGACGAGTCGCCCACACAAAAGTAAAAACAGCGCCACAAATCACCAACAAGTAAGCCCCCGGTTGCCCCAAAAAAGAAACGCCAACACTGGCCAAAAGATTCCCCACCACCCCACCAGCCGCTTCTGGAGCCACTCCGGGGATAGCTCCAAAATGGAGATTGGTCTTGGTGAGTTGAAAAAGAACAGAGACCAAGACGACAAAAGCCATGTAAATCAAAATATCATGAACATGAACTTGGGAACGATTTCCCGAAAAAAGGAGAAGAGAAATAAAAAAGAAAAAGAGACCAATAAAATAAGCGCCAGCCCCAAAAAGAAAAAAGAGAAGATCCGAAAGATAAGAACCGGCGATCCCCCCCCAGTTGTGAACAGCGCCACCGGAAGAAAGAGTAAAAAAAGAAGGATCGAGAGGATAATAGGAAAGAAGGCAAAGCCCAAAAAAAACGCCGATCGCGAGAAAAAAAATTCCGTAGAGTTCCCGACGGAAGGGAGAGAGTTCGGATGATGATTGAACTCGTTTTATTTTTTGTGCCATAAATCGGTAGCCTAGTCGGCTCTGCGCCGAATAAAGGCAGGAACGTCGTATTCCTCATCCCCAACATCTGGAATTCCAATTTCCGCCACAATTTTTTTGAGTTCTTGTTCTCCCATCCCACCAAAGTCCCGACGGCGTTGGGAGGGGTCGCTACTGACTGCTAATTCACCGGCCATCGACTCGGCAGGCGCCGATTCGCGGACAGCGGGACGGGAAAGATCTTCAGTCAATCGCCCGGTTCTTCCCATGATAGGACGCGACTCTTCCACGGCGGTAGCCGCCATGAGACTGGAAGCGGTAGGACGAGAATCGGCGGGACGAGCAGTGGGTTTTTGGTAATCCCCCCAACTTTTAATCCGAGGAGGATTGTTTCGATCACTTCGGTCACTTCGATCTTCTTGACTGCGCAACTCATACGACGACCGCACCTCGTGCGAGCGCACTTCCACTACTTTTTGTTTTTCTTCGCGACTAAAACCGGTGGCAATCACAGTGACGCGCATTTCGTCATCCATCTTATCGTCAATGACCGCGCCAAAAATAATATTAGCTTCTTCGTGCGCTTCTTCCTGAATCAGTTTGCTCGCCTCGTTAACTTCGAAAAGGGTCATATTGGATGAGCCGGTAATATTCAACAAAAGTCCGCGAGCACCGGCGATAGAAACATTTTCCAACAGAGGAGACGAGATCGCCGCCTTGGCCGCTTCGATGGCTCGACTTGCGCCACGGGCGCTTCCTGTGCCCATTAAGGCCATGCCGGTTTCACTCATGACAGTACGCACATCGGCAAAGTCGAGATTGATAAGTCCAGGAATGGTGATGAGATCGGAAATTCCTTTCACCGCTTGCAATAAAATGTTGTCGGCCATTTTGAAAGTGTCGAGCATGGCGGTTTCTTTTCCAGCCACGGTCAGTAATTTTTCATTCGGAATTGTAATGAGAGTATCCACTTCTTGTTTCAATTCCTGAACTCCCATTTCCGCTTTTTGTCTTCGCTTTTTTCCTTCGAAAGCAAAAGGCATGGTGACCACCCCCACCGTGAGAGCCCCGATTTCTTTGGCCACCCGGGCGATGACAGGAGCCGCACCGGTGCCGGTTCCCCCACCAAGTCCAGCGGTAATGAAAACAAGATCGGATCCGGTCAGCGCTTCTTGAATGGTGCGAATATCTTCCAGCGCCGCATCGCGCCCTACTTCGGGATTACTTCCGGCCCCCAATCCTTTAGTCAATTTGGCTCCCAACTGAACTTTGACCATCGACTCGTGGCTTCGCAACGCCTGGACATCGGTGTTGGCTACAATAAATTCGACTCCGTCGAGTTTGGCCTTGATCATGGTTCTGACGGCATTGCCGCCACCACCACCCACACCAATCACTTTGATGCTGGCACTGTTGGACAAATCATCTTCAAATTCAAACATGGGAACCTCCTTGTTAATGTAGTTAAAAAATATCTCCCAGCCAATTCTTCATTCGTTCTTTTACTTTGGTATAAACTCCCCCTTGATCACGAATCTTAAACTTGGCTTCTTGCAAATTTTGGCTTCCAAAGAGAACAAGCCCTACTCCGGTGGCATACATCGGACTTTTAACAACGTCAATCAATCCTCCAATACCCCTGGGAGTCCCGCGCCGGACGGGGAAATCAAAGACTTGCTCGGCCAGCTCGGGCATTCCTTCCAACAAAGTTGCACCCCCTGTTAGCACAACCCCCGAAGCGATCATTTCTTCGAAACCCGACCGAACAATTTCTTGTCGGACGAGAGAAAAAATTTCTTCAACGCGTGGCTCGATAATTTCCGCCAAAATTTGGCGCGAAAGCACTCGCGGTTTTCGGCCGCCGACAGAGGGCACTTCAATCGTTTCATCTTTGTGAACCAAACCGGCGAGCGAGCATCCATATTTTTGCTTGATCTTCTCAGCCTCAGCCGCCGGAGTTCTTAAACCCACGGCAATATCATTAGTAATGTGATTTCCGCCGAGAGCCAAAACCGACGTGTAAACAATACTTCCTTCGGAAAAAATCACAACATCGGTTGTACCGCCACCAATGTCCACGAGCACAACTCCGAGTTCTTTTTCGTCGGATGAAAGAACCGCTTCGCTGCTGGCCAAAGGTTCCAAAACAATATCGTTAACATTAAGTCCGCAACGGTTGGCACACTTCACAATATTTTGGGCAGACGTCACCGCCGCCGAAATAATGTGTACCTTCGCCTCGAGGCGAACGCCAGCCATTCCCAAAGGCTCTTTGATTCCATCCTGTTCGTCGACAATAAATTCCTGGGGAATGACATGAATCACTTCGCGGTCCAGCGGAATAGCCACCGCCTGAGCGGCGTCGATCACGCGGTTGATGTCGTTTTCGCCCACCTCTTTATTTTTCACTGCCACGATGCCGTGACTGTTGATCCCCTTGACGTGGCCTCCGGAGATGCCGGCGTAAACCGAAGTGATATCGCAACCGGCCATCAGCTCCGCTTCTTCGATCGCTTTTTTGATCGACTCCACCGTCGCTTCGATATTGACCACCACCCCTTTTCTCAAGCCCCGCGAGGGGTGGGAACCAATGCCGATAATGTCAATACCGTCGTGGGTCACCTCTCCCACGATAGCACAGACCTTGGTGGTACCAATGTCAAGTCCGACAACGAGATCATCTTTTCTAGCCATTTTTTCTCCTTTTTTTCAGTTTCTTGCAAAAATTTTTCCATCCACATGTAAATCGACACTGCGATAAAACTGCCGCGATTCATTCATCATTTTCAGAAATTCATTCCATCGTTCCAATTTGTCCTGGATCTTGTCTTGTCCAAAAAATAGTTGCATCGAAGGGGAGGTGGTGATGGCTGTCACCCCTTCCGCAACATTATAATGGACTTCGGCAAGACCCAGATTCGAGTTTTCGGTTTGTTCCTGAAATTTTTTGAAAAAATCAAATGCCTCATTCACTTTTCCCCTAAAATAATGCGGATATTTTTGGAGATGATCTTTGGTAAAACCGCTGATCATCGGATAATTTTTGTCATCCGCCGGAGATAATTTTTTGAAAATTTTTCCATCAACACTCACATAATAAAAATCTGAATTTCCCAGGTTGTCGGCGGCTAGTATGGCCATAGGTCTGTATTCCTCGACGTGAAGAGTAATGCCGTGAGGAAAATTTCTTTTCACCCGCACTTCTTTCACCCAACTGTACCGCCGAATGTTCGCCTCGATTTGATGCAAATTGACAAACAATAAATTTTCACCATACGGAATTTCCGCCAGCTCCGAAATATCGTCTTCGGACAGGTGTGCCGTTCGTCCCACCACCTGCACCGTGGCCAGCCGACAAAATTTGGAAACCACCATCAACTGATAAAGCCCCCAGCAAGCAGTGACGACAACAACGATTCCCCCGATGAGTTTGATCCAATCGAGAAAACTGCGACTCATGCGATAGAGTTTGGGGCGTTTATTGATTTTGCGATTAACTTGTCTTTTTTGAAGAAACATTTTTTTAATGAACTTTGAGTCTCGCTCCTTTTAAAATGTCCTCACACAAATCTTCAAACGAAATTCCAACAGCGGCGGCGGCCTTGGGCAACAACGATGTCTCCGTCATTCCTGGAATCGTATTCACTTCTAAAAAATAAGGTTTTTCATTTGCATCCAACATAAAGTCGGCCCTCACCGCCCCTTCACAACCAAGCAATTCGTAGAGCCTACGGCTCTTTTCAAAAACCAGCTCCGTCGTTTTTTCTTTCAATGCCGCCGGCACTTTATAGTCGGTCATTCCCTTCGTATATTTCGACGAAAAATCGTAAAAACCGTTTTTGGGAACCACTTCGACAATGGGAAGAGGGCGACCGTCGTTAATCGCCACCGTGATTTCTCTTCCTAAAATTAATTGTTCCACCAAAACCACTTTATCGAATTGAATGGCTTGTTGCAGCGCGGGAACCAGTTCCTCTTTTTTAAAAACCCGCGTCACTCCGATGCTCGAGCCTTCGGTGTTGGGCTTGACAATGACGGGATACGAAAGAGGAAAATTTTTTGCCCATTCTTCCAAAGAATTTTCAGCTCGATAAACAGCATAAGCTGGAGTTTCAATTCCTTGTGGACTCAACAATTCCTTGGTGATGCACTTGTCAAAACAAACAGCGGACGAAAGAACCGATGACCCTGTGTAAGAAATTTTGAGCCATTCGAGCATTCCCTGAATGATGCCATCCTCACCAAATTTTCCATGTAGCGCTAGATAAGCCGCATCGGGCTTGAGTTTTTGGAGAGTGACAATCACATTGGCGTCGACATCCACTTCGTGAACTTCGTATCCTTTTTTCTTCAAAGCCGTGGCCACCGCTTTTCCCGAACGAAGAGAAATTTCTCGCTCTTTGGAAAGCCCTCCCATTAAGACAGCAATTTTGTGATAATTTTTCATACCCTCAATCCTCTCCAACCACTCGCACTTCGGTTTCCAACAAAATTCCGGTTGATTCCTTGACGCGATCGCGAATCAAATTAACCAGCACCAAAACATCGCGAGCTGTTGCTTTATTTTCATTCACAATAAAGTTGGCATGTTTTGAAGAAATTCGCGCTCCGCCGATGCGCACATTTTTCAATCCTGTTTCTTCGATCAGTTGCCCCGCTGAAAGATTCGATCCTCTTTTCAAATCCCCCCTTCCCCCCTTTGACAAAGGGGGGATTGAGGGGGGATTTTTAAAAATGGAACCAAGATTGGGAAAGTTGAGTGGTTGATGTTCCACACGCCACTTTTGATAGTGCTCCACTTTTTTCTCAATCTCGCTTAACTCTCCTTTGCGTAATCGAAAAACGGCTGACAAGATAAGGGAGGAGCGAGGGAGTTTGAGATGGCGGTAATCAAATTCCAATTTTTCGCGAGAAACCGTGACCACCTCCCCTTCTTTATCCAATATTTTTATTTCGCGCAGAACATCTTGGATCTCCATTCCGTGCGCCCCCGCATTCATCATGACCGCGCCACCGATAGTTCCCGGAATTCCCACCAACGTTTCCATTCCCGAAAGAGAATTTTCTTTTGCAAAATGAACACAGCGGGTGATTTTAACACCCGCTCCCATTTCGACGTCTCCTGTGGATTCATCTTCTCGGAGAAGTTGGCACTCTTGAAAAGAAAGCGGAGGAGTGATTACAAAACCGCGGATTCCTCCGTCTCTCACTAAAGTATTGCTGCCGCTTCCGTGAAAAAGAATCGGCGCCCCTTCTTCGCGGGCGATGACAAAAATCTTTTTTAAATCTTCTAAGTCGGCCGGTTTCAGATAAACATCCGCCGCCCCCCCAACCCGCATGCTCGTATGTTTGCTCATCGGTTCGCGATACAAAACTTCGCCACGAAACTCACGAGCAAGACGGTCACGCAACAGATCACTCACCACAAATTTTTTGGGCTCTTGCGTTTTTTGATATTCTTCTAAAAGTTCGTCTTGCCAATTCATAATTTTTTTAATTTTCTCGCACACTCTCTACCAATTTTTGTCACATCCCCCGCTCCTAGTGTGACGAGAATATCCCCCGATTTCAAATTTTTGAGCACCTCGTCCACTAACCCCTCATTCTTAGGTAAGTAGAGGGAGGGCTTGTGATATTTTCTTTTGATCGTCGACATTAATCTTTTCGAATGAATCCCTTTGATCGGAGTTTCTCCCGCCGCATAAATATCGGTCAGCATCAAAAAATCGGATTTATCGAAAGAGCCGGCCAGCTCCGAAAAAAGATCTTGGGTTCGCGTGTACCGGTGTGGTTGAAATAAACAAACTAACCGATGACCGGGATACGATTCTTTAAGCGCCGCAAGCGTGGCCTTAATTTCTTCCGGATGGTGACCATAATCATCAATCACGGTAATATTTTTGTTGCGAAACAAAACTTCACAACGTCGATGAATCCCTTTGAACGCCCGCAAAGCCGAGGCCGCTTTTTTTATCGGAATATTCAACTCGTCAGCGACCGCCAAAGCCGCAAGTGAATTTTGCACATTATGTCTTCCCACCAAATTCAACGTGATTTTTCCGCGAGATTCCCCGCGGACATAAAGTTGATAGGTCATTTTTCCAGCAACAGCTTTTATTTTGTGTGCGCTAAATTGCGCCCCTTCACTCAATCCGTAAGTCACCACCCTTTTTTTAATCTGCGGAATAAGTTTTCGAACCACCGGATGATCGACACAACAAATGGCCGCTCCGTAAAAGGGAATTTTTTTGGTGAATTCCAAATAAGTTTTTTGCACCTCCTCAAAAGTTCCGTAAAAATCCATATGCTCACGATCGATATTGGTAATCACTTCAATGGCGGGAGAGAGTTTGAGAAAAGAGCCGTCCGATTCGTCCGCCTCGGCCACCATAAATTCCCCCCGTCCCAATCGCGCGTTGGATCGAAAACTGTTTACCCGGCCACCGATAATCATCGTGGGATCAAGACCTGCGGTGTAAAGAACGCTGGCTACCAACGAGGTTGTTGTTGTCTTTCCATGCGTTCCCGAAACCGCCACACCATACTTTGAAAACCGCATCAGCTCTGCCAACATTTCTGCTCGCTGAATCAGCGGAATTTTTCTTTTTTTGGCTTCCACCACTTCCGGATTATTCGATTTGATCGCGGAGCTCACCACCACCACTCCCGCCCAACCGATATTTTGGCGCCGATGCCCGTAACGAATGATGGCCCCTTTTTCTTTAAGCCGCCTAGTGATGTTGGAATGTTTTAGGTCTGAGCCCGAAACGGGATAGCCCAGATTTAAAAGAACCTCCGCAATCCCGCTCATCCCCACCCCACCGATTCCCACAAAATGAATTTTATTTTTTTTATACATTTTTGCTATTCAATAACTCGTCCACAATTTTTTGGGCCGCATCGGGTCTTGCCAATTGCAACGCTTGCGATGACATCTCACCAAGCCTTTTTTTATCTTTCAACAACGAGAGTATGTGCTCGACTAAAAGAGCACTATCTAATTCTCCTTCGATCATCACTTCGGCGGCGCCTTTTTTTTCAAACACTTTTGCGTTTTCCTGCTGATGCCCATCGGCCGCAAAAGGATACGGAATCAAAATTGAAGGAACCCCCCACAACGCCAACTCCGTTAAGGTTCCCGCTCCACTTCGCGCTACCACCAATTCCACTTCCGCATATTTTTTTTCCATGTCGTCAAAAAAAGGAGCGATCACAATATTTGTTTTGTCTGCGAGATTTTGCTGAATTTCTGCAAAATCTCTTCCTCCCGTCTGCCAATAAACAAATAACTCGGGAATTTCTTTTTTAAGACCAGGCAACGCCGCTAGAAAAATCTCGTTGATGCGGCGCGACCCTTGTGATCCGCCACACACCATCAAACTTCCTATTTTTTTAGTAAGGGGAATGGAAACCCCTCTCATTTTTTTTAAAACCGGATTTCCAAAAACCTTCGCTTTTTTCTTTGCAAAATATTTTTCTGATTCCTGAAAAGTCAGAAAAACTTTTTTCGTCCATCGTCCCAAAAAACGGTTGGTCATTCCAGGAATCGTATTTTGATCGATGATGGCTGAAGGCAACCCCATCAACTTAGCCATTAAAACCGTGGGCCCCGAGGCATAGCCACCAATTCCTAAAACCCAATCTGGTTTTTCTTCTTTCAAAATTTTTCGACTCTCCCAAAAAGAGCCAGGAAGCTGCACTAACGTTTTTAATTTCTGGATCACTCCCAATCCTTTGAGACTCAGCGCCTTGATCATCCTCAAACGATAACCAAACTTGGGAATTAATTCTTTTTCGAGCCCTTTGGGAGTCCCCACAAAAATCACCTCGAAACCGCGAGCGCCCCACTCTTCGGCAATGGCCAAACCGGAAAAAAGATGTCCTCCGGTTCCTCCTCCTGCAATGAGAAGTTTCAATCGGCTTCCTTTCCCGACTCCGTCGAAATGTTCAGCAAAATACCAACGGCCAGTAAATTAGTTATCAACGAACTCCCTCCGTAACTGATGAAAGGAAGCGCTAGACCTTTTGTCGGAAGAATTCCCATCACCACTCCCATATTGAAAAAAGCCTGAAGGCCGATCAGACAAGTGATTCCAAAAGCCAGATACATTCCAAACGCCTCTTTGGTTTTGAGAGCAATCAGCAAGCCTCGAAAAATAACCATCGTGAACAGCGCGATGACCAGTAACACCCCCACCATTCCCAGTTCTTCACCAATCACCGAAAAAATAAAATCGGTGTGCGCTTCGGGCAAATAAAAAAGTTTCTGTTTTCCTTCCCCCAATCCCACTCCGGTAAATCCTCCCGCCTTAAAAGCGACAAAGGATTGAATGATTTGAAATCCCGCTCCTTGCGGATTGCGCCACGGGTCGAGAAAAGTGAGAATGCGCTGCCGGCGAAAAGCCACCGAAAAAATCGCAAAGTAAAGAACCGGCATGCTGGCCAAAAAAGCTCCCAACAAATAAACAGGTTTTGTCCCCGCCACGAACAACATCAAAAAAACTAGAATCGCGATGATGGCCGCCCCTCCCAAATCTTTCTGCGCCAGAATCATCAGAATATAAACGCCACTCAAAAGAATCACCGGCAAAAAACCTTTAGAAAACTGACGAACTTTTTCCCCCTTCTTGGCTAGGGCGTAAGCGGTAAACATCACCGCCACCAACTTGGCCATTTCGGACGGCTGCAAAGAAAGAGGCCCCAACCGAATCCACCGATGCACTTCTCCCGTCTTTCCCCCGCGTCCAAAAAGAAGTGCTGCCATCAGAAGAGCCAAAGTAGCGATGTAGAGAGGGTAGATCCATTTCCAATAAGTTCGATAAGGAATGTTCTTGCCTAAAATCAGCCCCACCATTCCTAAGGTAACGAAAAAAATTTCCTTCTTTAAAAAATAATAAGTGTCATGATAATTTTCTTTGGCCAACACCGCACTACTCGAAAAAACCATGACGATCCCGACAAATACCAAGAGCAACACCACAAACAGAAGCGAGACATCAAAAGGACGATAGACACTCGCTCCGTTCGCTTTTTTTGACTTGAGACTTACTTTGTCCTCTTTTTTCTTTCTCCAAAATAAGAAACCCATTTCTGAAAATCGCGCCCCCGTTCCGCGTAATTCTTATATTGGTCAAAACTTGAACAAGCGGGGGACAGCAAAACCACATCCTCCGCGCTTCCCATTTCAAAACTTTTTTCGACCGCTTCTTTTATGTTTTCGACAGAATAAGTAGGACACAAACCTTCGAGTTTTTCTAAAATTTTTAATTTAGCTTCCCCCAAAACAATCAGCGCTTTTACTTTTCCGCTGATGAGAGATTTTAGAGGAGAATAATCTCCCCCTTTGTCACGTCCCCCTAAAATAAGAATGACCCCTTTTTCGAAAGAAGCGAGCGACATAACAACCGCGCCCACGTTAGTCCCTTTCGAATCGTCGTAAAAAGAAATTCCTTCGTAAACCCCTGCCAATTCCATACGATGAGAAAGTGATTTGAAATTGGCGAGAGCTTTTGCGATGGAGTCTTTCTTCACTCCCAAAATCATCGCCGACAAAATTGCGGCCAACATATTTTCCTGGTTGTGAAGTCCTTTGAGTGAACATTCGGCCAGAGAATAGCGATCTTCTCGTTCTCCGATGCGCATCACCATTTCTTCGCTGTCGACAAAACCGCCCTCGACAAAAGAATTCACCAGACTGAAAGGAATCGGCCTGGCGGGAGACGCTTTGGACATCCGCAAACAATACGGATCATCGGCGTTATAAATAAAAGTATCGTTGGCTGTCTGATTCATAAAAATTCGCGCCTTGGCTCGGGCGTAGTCATCACAATCTTTGTAACGTTCGAGATGGTCTTCGGTGATATTGAGCAGCACCGAAATTTTGGGATGAAAACTTTCGATCGTCTCGAGCTGATAGCTACTCACCTCCACCACATAAATATCTTTTGGGGGTTCCGCCAACGCCGTGATCAGTGGCGATCCAATATTTCCCTTGAGGCCAGATTTCAATCCTCCCTCCTTCAGAATGCTGTCTAAAAGCGTTACAGTTGTCGATTTCCCATTCGTCCCCGTAACGGCAACAACCCCTTGCTGAAGGTATCGGGAGGCCAATTCCAATTCACCAATGATTGGAATTTTTTTTGTCTTGGCCTCTTGGATCCACGATCGGGTTAACGGAACCCCCGGACTTACAAAAACTCCCTGACAATCTTCAAAAACTTTTTTTGGAAAGTTTTTGAAGAAAAAATTGATTTTTTGTTTTGAATATTCTTTTGAATATTTATCGGTAACCTTCTTAAACTTTTCCTCCTCTTCTTCATCAAAGGCCACCACTTCTACTTTTTGCTCGATTAAAAAATCGATGAGCGCACATCCGGTGATTCCTAAGCCCAACACAATGTATTTTCCCGGCGTCAGCATTTTTTTATCGCAGTTTCAACGTTGTGAGTGAAAGCAAAGCCAAAATAAAAGCGATGATCCAAAAACGCACAATAATTTTTGATTCTTTCCATCCTTTCAATTCGAAATGATGATGAAGAGGAGCCATTTTAAAAATTCTTTTTCCCGTCAATTTAAACGAAACGACCTGAGTAATAACCGACAAAGTTTCCAAAACAAAAATGCCACCGATCAACACCAAAAGAATTTCCTGTTTGGCGATCAACGCCACCAAACCGAGTAAACCTCCAAGGGCCAAGGCCCCGACGTCTCCCATAAAAATTTCTGCAGGGTGCGCGTTGTACCATAAAAATCCGAGGCAAGCGCCGATCACCGCGCCACAAATTACTGTTACTTCACCCGCGTCTCGCACATAAGGAAGCTGCAAATAACCAGACAAAATAGTGTTCCCCACCATGTAAGTAATGAGACCATACGTCATAAAAGCAGTCATCGAAGGAACCGTGACCAATCCATCCAAACCGTCTGTCAGATTAACGGCATTTGCTGTTCCTGCCACAACCAAAATAGACAGAATCAAATATCCATAAGAAAGATCGGGCCGAACTTCTTTGAAAAAAGGAAAATATAATTTTGTATCGAGCCCCAAATATCCATACATCCAGAGAGCGGCGATGAGGCAAATAACAATTTCCAAAATAATTTTGTAGCGCCCTGGAAAACCGTGCGGATCTTTTTTAATCACCTTGCGATAATCATCGATAAATCCAATAAGCCCCATCGAGAGAAACACAAAGAGGGAAATCCAAACATAAGGATTGGAAAGATTCCCCCAGAGCAGAACCGAAACAGTAATCGCACCGACAACCAAAACCCCTCCCATGGTCGGAGTCCCTTTTTTGATGAGGTGAGTTTGCGGACCATCAGTACGAATAGCCTGTCCCATTTGTTTGGCTTGCAAAAAACGAATCCAGGATTTACCGAACAAAAAGTAGATCGTCATCGCCGTTAAAAGTGCTGCAAAAGTTCTGAAGGTAATATACTTCAAAACGTTCAGCAGTTTGACAACGTCATGAAGCGGATAGAGAAAGTGATAGAGCATAATTTACCACGCGTTCCATTTGAGAACCACGCGATCCTTTTACCAACACCACATCATGGGGCAACAAAATCGAACTTAATTTCTGATTTAAAGAATCAATGTCCGAAAAAATATATTCATGGCCCCCCTCGCCAGCAAAACCTTTTTGTATTTCTGCACTCATCGATCCAAACGCCAGAAGAATTTCAAAACCGCTCTCTCTCACTTGCTTTCCCACTTTCTGATGCAGCAAAGAAGCTTCTTTTCCCAATTCCAACATATCTCCCAACACCGCAATTTTTCTGCGGCGTGGATACTGAAGGGCGGCCGACTGAAGAGCCGCCACCATCGAATCGGGATTGGCATTGTAGACATCGTTGATCACGACAATTCCTTTTTCGAGTTTTAATACTTCTCCTCTCATCTTTGCCGGCTTGTAGTGCGTCAAAGCGCTCTTAGCTTCGAGAGGTGAAATACCAAGGTGAAAACAAACCGCATAACAAGCCAACCAATTGAGGGCATGATGTTCTCCGACCATCGGCAATTCAAAAATAGTTTCTTGTTTGGGATCGCGAATGGTAACAAACATTTTTTCGTCATCCACACGAATGTCCTTACAAAAAATATCGGCTGATTTTTTTTTGCCAAAAATTAATTTCGCTCCTGGTGTTGGCATAGCCGCAATATAAGGATCGTCGATATTAACAAGGGCTGTAGCTGTTGACGCCAATCCTTCGAACAATTCCCCTTTGGCTTTGGCGACGCCTAATATTCCCCCAACCCCTTCCAGATGCGCTTGTCCCACATTCGTAATCACTCCCACCGTCGGTACCGCGATTTCCGTGAGCCGGGCGATTTCGCCAAAAGCATTCATTCCCATTTCGATCACGGCATATTTATGATCGATGGAGAGATTAAAAAGAGTGAGGGGCAAACCAATCAAATTATTTAAATTCCCCTCCGTCTTTAAAACTTTTCCGCGCTCGGCCAGACAGAGAGCTATCAATTCCTTGGTCGATGTCTTGCCCGAGCTCCCTGTAATGCCAATGAGGGGAATAGAAAAATTTTTCCTCCAAGCATGTGCTAAATCTCCCAGAGCTTTTAGCGTGTCGGAAACTTGGATAACAAAAAAATTTTCGGACGGGGATTTTTTCCCCGCCCCCTGTTTCGAAACAAGAGCTCCTGCAGCGCCAACACGCATTGCCTCTTGTAAAAAATCGTGGCCATCGAATTTTGGCCCTTTGAGCGGAACATACAAATTTTTGGATTGAAGTGTCCGTGTGTCGGTTGAAACTCCTTGCACGATAAACTTCGGATCTCCAGAAACCAGAGTCCCCCCAACCGCTTTTAAAATTTCTTCGACAGATAATTTCACATTTATTCCTCGATTAATTCCTCAACCACTTCCTTATCAGAAAAGTGGTGTTTGGTCGTTCCAAAAATTTGATAATTCTCATGCCCTTTTCCGGCGATGAGAACCAGATCCCCTTTTTTAGCCATCTTGAGAGCGACACCAATGGCCGCTTTCCGGTCAGGTTCGATCAGATATTTTTTTCCTGCCCGTCGAATTCCTGGAAGTATCTCCCGAATAATTTGATTTGGATCTTCCGTCCTTGGATTATCGTTCGTCACAATACAAACATCCGAAAAAAGAGCCGCCTGATATCCCATTTTCGAACGCTTCGATTTATCGCGATCCCCACCACACCCAAAAACAGTAATCACTTGTTTTGAAGCTAATTTTTTCAAAGTCATCACCACATTTTTGAGTGCATCGGGAGTGTGGGCATAATCAATAAAAATAATTCGTCCACGGGAATCTTTGATTTGCTCTAGTCTTCCCGGTACACCCTTAAAATTCTTCAACGCTTTTTGTATTTCTTTTGTCGTCAGCCCCGAATGCAATCCCACTGCAACGGCGGCCAGAGTATTGAGAACATTAAATTCGCCGATGAGTGGTGTGTCTATTTTTAGATCTCCCAGTTTTCCTTTAAAATGTGCCTTAAATCCGGCGAGACTCATTTTCAAAGAGACTGGATAAATGTCATTGTTCTTTTTAAATCCGTAAGAAATTCTTTTTAATTTTATTTTATCGACCGTTTTCAAGAGACGTTTTCCAAAACGGTCTTCGGTACAAATCACCGCTAATCTATCTTTCTTGGAACTGTGTCGAAGAGAACCCACAAAAAGTTTTTCTTTGGCGTGATAATAATTTTCCAGCGTTTTGTGATAGTCGAGATGATCTTGCGTCAAATTCGTAAAAACAGCGGAGTCGAATTGACACCCTTCAACCCGTCCAAGATCTATTCCGTGAGACGAAACTTCCATACAAACTTTTTTAACTTTTTCCGATCTCATCTCGGAAAAAAATCGTTGAAGTTCTCGGGATTCGGGGGTCGTCTGGTAGGCTTGAAAAACGGTTTTTGCGAAACGATGATTCACCGTTCCCATCACTCCCGTCTTCTGTCCTGATGTCTGCCAGAGAGCTTCTAAAAGATACGTGAGTGTTGTCTTTCCGTTCGTTCCTGTCACTCCCGCAAGATAAAAAGCCTCTGTTGGATGGCCATAAAACATACAAGACAGTCGAGCCAAAGCCAAGCGCGCCCCCGAAACCCGAATCTGAGTTGTTTTTAACTTGTCAAAGAACTTGCCTTCAAAAACAATGGCGGCCGCTCCTTTTAAAACCGCCTTCTCTACAAAATCTTTCCCGTCAAATTTAAAACCGGGAATTGCCACAAAAATAAAACCGGGGCGAATTTCTTCCGAGTTGCTGGTAATGCCGGAGATTGCGATATTGGCGTCTCCTCTGATTTCATAATCTTTCAACTCCTGTAAATAATCGGACAAAAAAATCATGAAAGTTATGTACGCGTATCGTTGTCCTCATAAACTTGCGTGTTCACCACCGCAGCTTTTGTTTTCGGATTTTGCCCCAATGGGGTCTCTACTTTAACCGCTGGTTCTTTGGACGGCTCCTCGGTCTTTGCTTTGGCTAACGCCTGATCGGGAGGCATAATTCCCCGATAAGCCAGCGCCTCGCGTGCGATATTTTTAAAAACAGGAGCCGCCACAAGTCCGCCATAGTAGACGGGGCGCGGCGTGTCGTAGACGACATAAATTACAAAATTAGGATTTTCGGCTGGAACGTAACCAATAAACGAACTTATAAATTGTCCCGGCGCATAATTTTTTGTGTTGGGATCAACCTTTTGCGCCGTTCCTGTTTTACCGGCAATTTTGTAACCGTCGAGCGACGCTTCTTTTCCAGTTCCCCCTTCTTCCACCACCCCTTCCAACATGTGAGTTAAATCTTTGGAGGTGTTGGATGCAAAAACTTGGGCTTGAATTTCGGGAGAGTGATCGACAATGTTTTGTCCTGTGGGACTTGTGATTTTGGAAATGAGCAACGGTTTCATGCGAACACCATGATTCGCAAAAGTGGAATAAGTCCCCGCCATCTGCAAACCGGTAACAGCAATTCCCTGGCCAAAGGCAATGTTGCTCTGATCGATGGCCGACCAATTTTTAACGGGACGAAGCGCCCCTTTCGATTCTCCCGGAAGACCCAGACCTGGAGTTTGGCCAAAACCTAATTTAGAAATCGAATCGTAAAAAGGTTGCTTACCCACTTTCTGTGCAATTTTAGTGGCGCCGATGTTAGAAGAAAATTTGATAATATCCGAAACACTTAAATTGCCATAAGGCTCGTGATCGTGAATGACGTGAGTGCCGAGACGATACTGTCCATTTTCACAAAAAAACATATCCGTGGGACGCACCTTTCCCATATCCAAAGCGGTAGCGGCAACGACACTCTTGAAGGTAGAGCCAGGTTCATACGTATCCATGATGGCGTGATTTTTCCACGCTTCCTGCGAATACTCCCAATAGACGTTGGGATCAAACGAGGGATAATTAGCCATCGCTAAAATTTCGCCGGTGTGCGGATCCATCACAATAGCAAAACCACTTTTCACCTGATATTTGACTGCATTTTCGCGAAGATATTTTTCGGTAAAATATTGAATGTTGGTATCGATCGTCAAAGTGACATCGTGATAAACATCGTTCGAATCGTTCAACGTAAATAATCGCCCCTTCGCATCTTTTTCACCAACGACAGCAATGGGAGTGGACTTGAGATAAGAGTCCAACGCCAACTCTAATCCTCCCAACGACTTGGCATCGTAGCCTACCGCCCCCAATAAATTACCGGCCAGCTCGCGGTTGGGATAAAAACGCTTAAACTCGGCAACCACGTTGACACCGTCTAGCTTCAACGCTTCAATGGCATTTCCCATTTCGTCGTCCACTCGGCGGGCCACCCATTCATATTTTTTAGCGGAATTAATTTTTTCACGAATGGTATTGGCCGGGAGATGAAGAATGGAAGCGAGCGAACTGACAACTTCTTCGGGATTTTTGATAGCACCCGGACGCACTCCAACGGAAGCCACTTGCACATCCATGGCCAGCGCTTTTCCATTTCGGTCGTAGACCGTTCCTCGTTTGGGAGCGATGGAGACACGAGATTGATATTGTCTTTCTGTTAAATTGAGAACACGTGAATTGTCAGCAATCTGCAAGCTATAACTTCTCAAAAGAAGCATTCCCAAAAAGGCAACGAACCCGGTGCTGATCATCAAGATTCGAAGTTTAATCCACTTGATTGGGGGCATAAGTTTCCTTAAAAAATCCTACAAAAAATTAGGGCAACGATCTAATTTGCGTTTGCGATGGTGCCTGCATTTTCAAACGCTCGGTGGCCACTCTTTCAATACGTTGAGGAGCTCTCAAAGTGGCCACTTCGACGTTCAATTTTTTATTAGCTTCCAAAAGTATGTTTTGCCGATCGCGCAGAGAATTGATTTCATAACCATACTGAACAATCTGCACGCGCGACCAAATGTAAAAAAGACTTAAGATCGCCATGAAGGCGACTAAAAATAAAATTCTGAAAAGAATTCTCGTTTTTAAAAAATCACTCTTAGTATAAGTTTTTTGCCGACGCACAACGTCGGATCCGATAGCGTAAGGGGTATAGACTCGTGACATATTTTTAGTTTCTTTCGATTCCTCTTAATTTTGCGCTTCGACTTCTTGGGTTTTTTGTCATTTCCTCTTCTGTCGGCACTAAAGGTTTCTTGGTGAGTACGTTCCACCCTTCCGCTTTCAGCGACACAAAACTTCTTTTTACCAACCGGTCTTCCAACGAGTGGAAGGAAATGATCGCCGCCCGTCCCTGCGGCGCCACGATTTTTGGAATCAACGCCAAGAGCGATTCGAGCTCCACCATCTCGTGGTTGACCGCAATCCGAAGCGCTTGAAAAATCCGGGTCGCGGGATGAATCTTTTGTCGACTTTGCCGCGACCGCCGATACGCACTTCCCAAAACTCTTTCAGCCAACCCGGCCAGATCCAGCGTCGTGGAAAATTTTTTCGACGTCCGATCTGCCACCACTGCCCGCGCCATCCGTCTTGAAAACCGTTCTTCCCCAAAAAAATAAAAAAAGTCGGCCAACTCTTTTTCGGTGGAGGTTTCGAGAAGGTCAGCCGCGGTGACTTCCAACCGGTGATCGAGCCTCATATCCAAAGGCCCCTCGCGCAAAAAACTCAAACCACGTGCGGCATCGTCTAACTCCAAACTCGAAACTCCCAGATCGGCGATGATTCCATCCACCGAAGTTATTTTCCGATTCGCCAACATCGAGGCGATTTCGGAAAACCGGGAGCGAATCACTTCACATCTTTTCTCTCCCAAAAATTTTTCTTTCAAGCGATCGACGGTGACTTCGTCACAATCGGCAATGATCAGACGACCTTTTACACCCAACTGATTCAAAAGTGCTTCGCTGTGCCCGCCGCCACCCCCCGTCACATCGAGGTAGAGCCCGTCTTCTCTGATAGCCAACAGAGAAAGACTTTCTTTTAAAAGAACGCTAGTGTGTTGTTGTTCCAAAACCCACATCCCCTGGAGTCGACAACATCAAATTTTTTTCCCCTTTCAAAAAACTCAAAATTGCGTCGGAGACGGAAGAATAATCTTCCAAAAATTGATCGGCGCCGGTGAACTTGAAAATTTGTCGGCTGGTCTCGTTGACATTGGCCAACTTGATATCGCCGCGCTGATTTTTAAGACGCACCGCCTGCACCGCCAACTTGCGAGTAACTTCGTAATGGACATGATCAACGCCCGCCATATCGAGCAAAATTTTGTAGTGTTTACTTTTTTTAAACGAACGAATTGTTTTTTCGATAAGTTCCATCTCGAGCAAACTCAGCTCGCCATAGAGATGAAGAATCGAGACATCGTAGGCTTTAGATACGTCAAACATTTTTTCTCCCCACTATTTACCATTCACCATTCACAATCCCAAATCTGCCAACCCTTTGTTGCTTGAAACTTGTGCTTGTGATTTTTCGAACTCAGTCTGCCAACGACTGCGCGACCACACTTCAATTCGTTTTGTCATGCCAACCAAAATAATTTCTTTATCAAGCGCCGCATAATCGCGCAGTGTCGGCGGGATGATGATGCGCCCCTGTTTGTCGATGGGACACTCGGTCGCCGCCGAAATAAAAACCCGCTGCAACGCCTTGACCTCTTCTTTGAACTGCGGCAGCGCCGCCACTTTGGCTTCGATGGCCTGCCACTCGATGGCGGGATACGCCCAAATACATCCGTCGAAATTAGTCATGATGAGACGCTCGTCGTAATTGGTGGCGAGCACCTCACGAAACTTGGAAGGAATGGAAGTCCTCCCTTTCGTATCAATCGTATGTTCGAAACGTCCTCTAAACATTTGATTTAAAACCCCTAAAGGCCTATTTCTCCCTTTTATTACCACTTTATACCACTATTTGGGTAGATTACACCCTTCGAATTTAACCTGTCAAGACAATTGAAAGCTCGGAGTAACAATTTTAACTGTCTGAAATGAAAAGGGATTTTTGATGATTTTTGAACAAAAAATAGCTGTGGATATGTGGATAACTAAAAATGATTAAATACCTAATAAAAACATATAGTTGATATATTTTTTGATGAAAGGTGAAAATTAATAGGATAAAATAACCTGAAAAAGCTGATTATTTTATAAGTTATCCACAATCTTATCCACAAATGCCTTCTTGCAAACTTTTTGAATTTCTCTCGCTAAACTATTTTAGAGTTGACTCTATTTTACTCGCGAGTAAAATAGAGTATAGTCTAATTTACGTGTACAATAAGGAAGGGGTTGGATCATGTTCCAGGTAAAAAGCCGTTATCTCGAAAAACCGGTCATTGAAGACCTTGAAAAAAAAATGGTCTTTTTGGGAGGTCCTCGCCAGGTGGGCAAAACAACGCTAGCCCTCAAGCTTTTGGGGGCAAAAAATGACGAGCATCCCGCTTATTTGAATTGGGACAACCCTTTGCTTCGCGCCTCTCTTATAAAAGGTGAAATTCCCACCTCGGAATCTTTGATTGTTCTGGATGAAATCCATAAATACAAGGCCTGGCGGAATTTGGTAAAAGGTTTTTTTGACGTCCATCGTCGATCATGCCGGTTTTTGATAACCGGAAGCGCCCGTCTGGACTACTATAGGCGGGGAGGCGATTCTCTGCAGGGAAGATATCATTACTACCGATTTCACCCTTTAAGCCTCTACGAAATAAACGAGAAACCAACTCTTACAGATTTTAACCATCTGCTTCATTATGGCGGATTTCCAGAACCTTTTTTCAGTAGCGACGATCGGGAATACAAAAGATGGCAAAAAGAACGCCTTTCACGTGTGGTGTATGAAGATTTGGCAGGGCTTGAAAAAGTAAGGGAGATTAGCTCTCTGGAAGTGCTCATGAGCGCTCTTCCGGAAAGAGTGGGGTCTCCATTATCCATCGCCAATTTGCGCGAAGACTTATCCGTTGCTTTTGAAACGGCGGAGCATTGGGTCCAAATTCTGGAGAGGCTTTATTATTGCTTCCGCATAAGCCCTTACGGCAGTACAAAAATAAAGGGGGTCAAAAAAGAAAAAAAACTTTATTTGTGGGACTGGTCTCAAATTCCATCACCCGGTGCGCGCCTGGAAAATATGGTGGCTTCAAACTTGCTGAAATATTGCCACTTTCACGAGGATTATAACGGCGAAAAAATGGAGCTGAAATTTTTGAGGGATATCACCAAGCGTGAAATCGATTTCGTTGTTCTTAAAAACAACAAACCCGAATTTGCCGTGGAATGCAAAACCGGTGAATCAGCCGCCGCCAAAAATATTGCGTACTTTTCAGAAAGAACCAACATCCCGTTGTTCTACCAGGTTCACCTCGGCAAAAAAAACGTGGAAGTGGCCAAAATAAGAACCCGAATCCTTCCTTTTACGGAATTTTCCAAAATATTAAAAATTTAATCATGGCTTATTCTACCGACACGCACACGCTGAAATATTTTGGCATCAAGGCGGTGATCACGAAGTCGAATACAAACTTTAAGGAATTGTTGGATATCAGACTATAGAAAAACCCACCCATCACGCTCATTCGCCTCAGGTGAACTACGAGTGATGGATGGGGACTGCATTCTTCGGTCCTCCGTGACAAAAACACGAATGACCAGGATGATCGATCTGCCATTCGCAGAGCTCACGGCATCGGGGGCACCAGAGGTGCTGATCCAGGACTCCCTTCAAACGCGCTCCTGCTCACCTTGGCAAGCAGAATTCTGGTTGAAAGACTTTTGCTCCTTCGCAAGGGAGTGCTGGGGCAACGGCCAAGCACAGCGGAAACCGACACTGCTGCCAGGATTGTCGGGATAACCGTCGTCGCGATTGGCCGAACGGTAGCCCCAGTCATCGTCGTCCCAGTCGCTAACGCTCCAAGAACCGCCGCGGATTTCCACATACTGCCTAGCTGAGTCTGTTAATGGATTGCTTGGATCTCTTGTTGCCATACGGTCGTAAAAATCTTCATCATATTGATCGAGAGTGGTTTCCCAAACATTTCCGGCAAGATCACACACGCCATAACCATTGGCACGTTCATCGTTTGTTCCGCAAACTTCAGCCGTTGTTCTAAAACCATTAC
>OBEQ011532905.1_pt1 | contig 28976 bp, 27 predicted proteins | sample 1670901 | NCBI WGS metagenome assembly OBEQ01 (sample SAMEA104232315, study PRJEB22302) | groundwater metagenome | biome: forest; feature: aquifer; material: groundwater | place: USA | collected 2011-08-07 | depth 5.4 m
GGTAGTGGTCAAGTTTGAGGGGTGACCCGGAGCCAGGGCTCCCATCCGCCCGCAGCCGACGACGCCGAGAGTGCGGCGCGGCGAGGACGGATGGGATGGCGCAGGGGCAGGACCCGGCAAACTTGACCATCACCCGACGGTGGGACGTGTTGTGAGAATCACCCCAGCATGCTAAGATAGTCGCCCGCACGAAGGACGGGTATCTGGACGCAGGCCATTGGACGTCGGACCGTTGGGCGTGCTTGTCATAACCTGCACGATAGCAAGTCGTTAACAACGATGCCAACCGAACAATCAGAGCGCAGGACAACAGTCGCGCAAGGGGGAAGCTCTCCCAGTCCCTGCCCCATCTGCGGGTCAGCGCACACCGAGCGCTACCTCGACGACGTCCCCGACTATATCACGGGGGACCATTTTGCTATCAGACGCTGTCGTGACTGCGGAGTGGGAACGACGGTGCCGCAGCCGGACGATCTCTCGCCGTACTATCCGGTGTTCTACCGCAGGTATCGGTGGGTTGTGCGGGTGGCGTTGAAGCTGATCTATCGGTGGCGGATGCGGTCGCTGACACGGGCGGTCGGGCGGGTCGGCGTGGCACTGGATTTGGGGTGTGGAGATGGCTGGATGCTTCGGTCGCTGCGCCGATATGGCTGGCGCGTGATCGGGATCGAGCGGACCTATCAGAGCGCAGCGGTGGCGGGCACGGAACACCAGCTGCCGATGCTCGTTGGAAACCTTCAGGCCATTCGCCCGCAACCCTGTATCGACTTGTTGATCATGTTCCATGTGCTCGAGCATCTTCCTGATCCGCTGACGACCCTTCGCCAATGCGCGCAACGGCTTAAGGCGGGCGGGGTCATCCTGGTGGCGGTGCCAAACCTCAGGAGCTGGCAGGCCCGCTGGTTCGGAAAATACTGGTTTCATCTCGACGTCCCCCGGCACCTGTATCATTTTTCTCCTGACTCGCTGGTCCGTATCTTGGAGGTCGCGGGGTTTGATGTGGAGTCGCTCCGCTATCGGTCGTGGGAGCACGACCCCTATGGGTGGCCCCAGAGCCTCCTCAACATGATGGGGTTCCCGTACAACCAGTTGATGAAGCTGCTGATGGGGCTCGAGCCACAGTCGATGTTCAGCCTCCGGACCTTCATGATGATGAGCCTCGGGTTGGTGCTGTTAGTCCCCAGCCTGCTCTTGACGGTTGTGAGTTGGTGGAGTCACGCGGGGGCCATCATTGTGGCCCGTGCTAGAACACGAGACGGTTCTTCGTCTCCAAAGCTCTCAGAGGGGGCACACGAGCCGTTCAGGATGGGAGGCCTCCACGACGTTCCTGACACCAGCGAGTCGGTGGGCAGGTTCCAGGCATCTCGAGGATGAACGGTTCGGTACCGGAGCCGCATGCGTCCAAGGTGATGACCGCCGGACTGGGAATCATTTTGCTCGTTGCGGCGATCCTCTTTGGGTATGGCATGACGGCGGACCTGCCCTACACCCGTCTGGGCATTGAGCAGTTGCATATTCAACTCGCGGTCAAGAGCGGCACGGGTGATTTGAACCCCCATTTCTTCATCCACCCTCCGCTGCTCTCGTATCTTCTGTTCGGCCTCTATGGGGCGACCTTCCTGGTTGGACGCGTGCTTGGGCTCATTCCCTCGATGGCCGCGTTCGAACAGTTGTACTTTACCGATCCCTCGCTCTTTTACATCATCGCGCGGGTCTTCATCCTGCTGGCCGCGCTGGGCAGTGTGGCGCTGTTCTACGGCGTGGCACGACGCCTCTACGGCGCCCCAGTGGCGCTGATGGCCACCGCGCTGATGGCCGTATCTCCGGAGCTGGTCAGGTGGGCGCACTATGCGGTGCCAACGGTGCTGATGTCGTGCCTCTTCATGGCGGCATTCTACTTTGTCACTCGGATGTTATATGGAGGGGCGTGGCGGGATTACCTCGCCGCCGGTCTTCTGACGGGACTGGCGATTGCCGCGAGATATGACGCCGCCCTCCTCGTGTTGCCGTTGGTCAGCGCCCATGCGCTGGCCCCTCGGCGTCCCTCTCCTAGCGGGTGGTGGGCGGATCGACGGCTGCTGGTTGCTTTGGTGTGTGTGGGTCTCGGGTTCCTGGCCGGCGCGTTATATACCGTGCTCGACTGGCGACAATTCCTGAAAGATTGGAACTTTCTCTACCGCACCGTGGCGTACGGCGAGTTGACAGCCCCGGGATCGCGGATCACAAAACCAGGCTGGCTCTACATCGTGTTGGATGTCTTGCCATTTGGGTGGAGTCTCCCGCTGACCTTGCTCGGTCTGGCTGGCGTGTTCCATGCCCTCTGGCGGCGACGCCGGGAAGACCTCGTCCTGCTGAGCTTCATTGTGGTGGCGCTGGTCTCCATGAGCCGTTGGACGCTGATCAATTCTCGGTATTTCGTGCAGGTCGTTCCGTTCATGTTGCTCCTCGGGGTCGACTGGGCCGTGGGACTGACGGCTCGGTGGCGCTCCGCGCGTTGGCGGAACCGGATCGTGGCGGTTGGGATGGCGGCGTTCCTGCTGGTGCCGCTTGCGAAGAGCGCTGCCTTCGACAGGAAGGTCGCACAACTCCCGCTCACGCACCAGGTGAAAGCATGGATCGAAGCCACCATTCCCTCCGGGACGGCGATCGCGACGACCGCCGATCTCCCGCTCATCCCAAATGCGCAGGCCCTCCAGAGGCAGCTGGAGGAGAACGAGCGCAAACATCTGGGGCGTAATGTTCGGCTCCAGCGTTTGCGACAGCATCTCGCGCAGTTTCCCATCACGTATGATCTGATTCAGCTGCCGTTTCCTTCGATGGGCGCCTACGATGACAGCGATTATGATTTTGAGGCGCACGTCGCCAAGGGGGTCCGCTTTTTCATCTTGGACGCGGTGGTGGAAGAGTACCGAACCGAACCCGGCACGTTCGCCGTCCAACAGCGGTATATCGAGCAAGTCCAACGTCATTGTCAACTCATCAAAGAATTTCGTGGACCATGGGTGGACGTGGTGCCTCCGATGATCGCCTCCGGCGAGTATGTCCAGATCTACGAGCTTGTGGATCCCTCGCGAGTCGCTCAGGCAGCAGGGACCCATCAACCCCACGGCCTGGCGCAATCCGGGAACAGTCTCTCGAACCCTCGGTAACAAGAGCGACGCGTTGTGTTCCCTCAGATTCAGGGGGACGGACTGTTCTGAGGAGCCGGTCGTGGCAGGGGAGTGCGTGTTCTTCGCGTGTGGTTGTTCCGCGTGTTATGGTCAACGGCGCCCTTCATGAGGCGCCGTTTGTTGTCCTGGCGACCTCTTGAGTGCTCAGTCGATGCGTGACCGACTCCTCATCTTCAGCTCCGCCGGACTCCGGGCGACTGCGGTTGGTCTCTCCGGCGTCCTGTTAGCCTTGCATCTGGCACGGCTGGGGCTGAACGCGGCGGCCGTGGGGCTGGCCATCTCGCTTGGGTTGGCGGGTTGCGCAGCCGGCACCTTTCTGGTGACCTACGCGGCCGACCGGTTCGGCCGTCGTCGCACGCTGGCCCTCCTGGCCTGGTTCATGGCCGCAGGCGGGGTAGCGCTGGCGTGGCTCCAACAACCCAGCCTCATCATGGTGAGCCTCGTCGTGGGCATGGTCAACGGCATGGGACGCGACCGTGGGGCGGGACTGACCGTGGAGCAGGCGATGCTCCCGAAGACGACCAGCGAGCAGGGCCGCACGGGTATCTTTGCGTGGTACAACCTGACGGTGGACGCCGGACATGCCATCGGCTCATTGCTGGCGGGATTGCCGGCGCTTCTGCGCGGGCAGTTCGGCTGTTCCTCCTTGACCTCCTACCAATGGACGTGGTGGCTCTACAGCGCGTGCTGTGTGGTCGCGGGCTTGTTGGCGCTTCGGCTGTCGCAGGCCGTTGAGATGTCCGACGCCCCGCGTCTGCGTTCCCTCTCACCGGCCTCACGGGCCGTCGTCGCCAGATTTGCAGCCCTGTCGGGGCTGGACAGCTTCGGGGGAGGGTTCTTAACCACGGCGCTGCTGAGCTACTGGTTTTTCCGTCGCTTCGGAGTGGACGAAGCCTTCTTGGGACCGCTGTTCTTCGTGGTCCGGATTTTCAACGGCCTGTCACACTTGGGAGCCGCCTGGCTGGCCCGGCGGATCGGGTTGGTCAACACGATGGTCTGGACGCACCTGCCGTCGAGCCTGTTGCTCATGACCGTCCCCTTTGCCCCCAATCTGCCGGTGGCGATTGCGCTGTTCCTCCTGCGTGAAGGGCTCGTGGAGATGGATGTCCCGACCCGCCAGTCCTACCTCATGGCCATGGTCCGTGACGAGGAGCGCACGCGGGCGGCTGGGTTGAGCAATCTGACGCGGAGTGTGGCGTGGGCGGTGGCGCCCGCAGCGGCGGGCTCGCTCATGGGGGCACTCTCTCTGTCCGCGCCGCTGCTCATCGGGCCGAGCCTGAAAATCGCCTACGATCTGCTGCTGTACCGGGCGTTCCGGCATGTCAAACCACCCGAAGAGCGCCACACGCGCTGGTCGCCACGGAGCCCCTCGTGACGGTGTGGCACGATGGCGGGCCGCGGGCAGGGTCGTCATCCCGCAACACGCTGGGGTACGAACCCGCGCTCCTTTCTGGTAAGATACCAGCAGGAAGGGGCCGCTCGCGTCAGGCAGACGAGAACCCCCGAAAACCCAGCAAATGATCACCACCCGATTGCTCGCGCTGCTCCTCCTGCTGCATCTGACGATCCTCGGCTTCCTCCATACTAAGATCAAGAAGGCGCCGGATCTGGAACAGTTGCAGACCTATTCGCGGCTCATCCAAGGCGCAGGCCAGTGGCAGGGCAAAGTCGCCCCTGACGTGACGGCCACCCTCCTGACTGGCGAGACGTTTCGCCTCTCCGAGCACATCGGCAAAGATCTCATCGTGCTGAATTTTTTCGCAACGTGGTGCGGTCCCTGCCGCGATGAAATGCCGGAGCTCAACCGCTTCTATGAGGCGCACCGGCAGGAGCATGTCGTGCTCGTGGGCATCGACAGCGATGAGCCGGTGGAGACGGTGCAGGCCTTCGTGAAGGAGCTCGCGGTCCAGTTTCCCGTCGCCCTGGATCCCGACGCGCGCGTGCTCAAGGCCTACGGCGTGGGCAGCTTTCCCACGACGGTGGTCATTAACGCGACCGGCCGCATCCAGCTGTATGACAGCGGCCAAATCGACAACGCGGATGCGGTCCTCGGGCCGCTGCTGAAGAGCCACGCGGCGCTCCTGGAGGCCGGCGGCGGAATCTCGGCTGACGCGTATCAGCAGCTCTTGGCCTCCCAACCGACGTCACGCCGCCTCGAGGCGCGCGCCAGCCCCGCACTGCTCCAAGGGCGCGCCAAACACATTGCCGAGCAGATGGATTGCCCCTGCGGGTGCACCAAGAAAGTGCTGCCCTGCGGCTGTCAGACCGCCAAGCGCATTAAAGCCAAGCTGCAGACGATGTCCCTGGAGGGCAAGACCGACCAAGAGGTCATCCTGGCCCTCAATCAAGAATTCTGCGTGCCGCCGTGGAGGGGCGATGATTGAGGCCACCGACGTGACGGTCTTGTACCGGCGGGGAGTCGGCCGTCCCCCGATCCGCGCGCTGGACGGCTTTCACGTCTCAGTGGACCGCGGAGACGTCTTCGGGTTGCTCGGCCCCAACGGGGCCGGGAAATCCACCGCGATGTACTGTTTCCTCGGCCTCATCAAGCCCAACCGGGGCTCGGTCCGCGTCTTCGGCGAGTCCCCGCAGCCCGGCGCGAGGGTCTTTGAACGCATCGCCTATGTCCCCGAGGAGCCGCACTACCATCTCTACCTGACGGTCGAGGAGGCGGTGACGTACTACGCCTCCCTCTATCGGGCGCCGGTGTCCCCGCAGACCATCGAGGCGGCGATTCGGCAGGTGGGGCTGCGCGAGTTCCGGGACCTCCGGCTCGATAAATGCTCCAAGGGCATGAAGCAAAAGGTCGGCTTGGCCACCTGCCTGTTGAATCAACCCCAGCTGATCTTTCTCGATGAGCCCACGCGCGGCCTGGATCCGATCATGGTGAAGGAGTTCCGGGACATCCTCCTCCGGATGAATGAGGCCGGCACCACGATCGTGCTGAATTCCCACGTGCTCTCGGAAGTGGAGATGGTCTGCAATCGGGTGGCCATCATGGACCATGGGAAGGTCCTGGTGCACAGCGCCCTCCGCAGTCTTCTCACGGTGGACCTCGAGAACTATGAGGTCACGCTGGCGGCCACGGCGGACGTGCCCCCATTCCTGACGGTGACGGGGACGAGCAAAACCGAACTCCGCGGCTTGGTGCCGACGGGCAAGGTGGATGAGCTGTTCCGGTTCGCCGCGGAGCGGCATCTGCAGGTGTACTCGTGCGCGCTGAAAAAACTGTCGCTTGAGGACGCCTTCGTGAGTGTCTTGGGCCATCGAGGCTCTTGATGGGCAAGCAGCTGCGCGCCTGCCTGGCCACCAATATCACGTTCGTCTGGCGGAACCGGCTTCCGGTCGTGGTGGGCAGTCTCTTCCTTGGGATGGCCCTGCTGACCATGCTGCCGGCCCTCTTTCTCGCCACGCCGGGCAGGCACCTGGTGCTCCTGCGGCAACTCGTGTCCACGCTGAGCGGCTGTGTCTACTGGCTGAGCGGGGCCATCGCACTGCTGACACTCTCCCACCATCTCCGCAGCCGTTCCGTGAAGCTCGTCCTGACCAAACCGTGCCCGCTTGAGGTCTGGCTGCTGGCAAACTTCCTCTCGGTCCTGGCGATTGCGTTCGTGCTCGACGTTATCATCTGGCTTGTAGGAGCCGGCTGCGCAGCGTTGTGGGGACTGTCTGTGCAGCAGGGGGTGGCGTATCTATTGTTTGATAGTTTCTGCCGGACGATGATCGTGTGCGCCTATCTCATCTTGTTGACCACGCTGTTTCACCCCGTGGTGGCGGTCTTGGTCGCGGTGATGTTCCAGGAGGGGATGTTCTATATGGTGTTGGTGTGGCTGTCGGCTAACGTGAACGCAACCGGCGGAGCAGTCCCGCCCGTCCTGGTGGTCCTCAAACAGGCGTTTCAGGCGCTCTATTTCCTCGTGCCGTCCTATGCGCCGTTTCTGATGGACACGGCAGGCGTCCATCAGAGTCTCCGCGTGGGCGCTGGGGACCTCGCGCATCTCGGTTCGACGCTGTTGTACGCCGTCTGTTTCGCGTCGTTCTGCTTCTGGGGGTCCGATCTGGTTTTGCGCAGGAAGCGCCTGACGTGATGTGGGAACTGATGGGCACCCGCGAGTGGGAGACGTTCACCAGGAGATCGTAGGATGTGCGGAGTGAACGCCCCCTGCCTTGACGGCCAAACACCCTCGGCGTATACTGCCGTATTGCCAGGGGGACGACTGATGCGAGACGAGCGAAAACTGCAGCGCCTGACGAGTGTACTCGTGGCTGTGAGTGTCGGTGCGCTGGTGGTCGCCTTCTCGACACCGCGGTATCATGCCGATGTCGATGGCGATGCCGTTGCGTCGGTGTCCGATGCAGACGGCTCCGCCGGCGCCTGGCCGCATGTCGAAGCGTTTCCCGCCACCACGCCGATTCTGCACCCTGTGCAGGTGACGACATCCTGGCTCGTCACATTTGCGTCATGCTCCAGAAGCCAGGTCCCTCGGTTTGTCCTCGTGGTTCGTGCCACGGCTCCTCGAGCCCCTCCTTTCCTCCTCTAGTTTGAAGCCCGTCCTCTGACCCTAGACGTCCCTGACGCCGCTCGTGCGGGCATCCGTGTGTGCATGACGGCGGGGAAGCAATGTCGAAGCGCTGCTTCAGGCATGCGGATGGCCTGGAACGAATCAGCACGCGGAAACGCCTGGAGGACGCTCCAGAACCGCAGGAAGGCGGACGTCGGAAACAGGCGCATCATCGGATCAACAGTGTACACGATGGAAGAGAGGAGGTGAGGGCATGAAACGATTGGAGCGGATCGTCTGTGTGGGAACCGTGTTGCTGGCGTGGCCGGTGCTGGTCTTTGCGGCCGACACGCCGAAGACGGCCAACACGTCCAAGGCCGTGGCGGTGGTGAACCAGGACGCAGCAGGTTCGGCGTCCTCAGGGACGCAGACACATGCCGTGCGGGCCCGTAAGGCCACGAACAAGACCGTCGCGAACAAGCGCGCTCGGTTGCCAAAACGCGCGGCGGCAACGCGCGCGACACCGGTGCGGCCAACTCCGCTGACGAAGGAGTCTCCAGCAACGGCGGCATCATCACAGACGGTGAACCGGTAATGGAGCAGTGAGCGTGCCGAGTGGAGCTACCCGGAGTGGTTATGTCTCTCGAACGATCAAATCAGAAAGGAACAACGCAATGAAACGACCGTGGATGATCGCATCACTGACCGTGCTCGTGATCAGCAGTGTGGCATCAGGGGTTCTGGCGGCGGAGCATGGGGGGACGCCCATATCCGATAGCTCGGATGCGTCCAAAAGCCCAGCCGCCTCGACACCAGAGGCCAAAGTCCTCTCGGCTGAGGGGTTGGTGACCGCCGTGGCCGCGAATTCTGTAAAGGTGACGGACAAACTCGGCAAGGAGTGGACTCTTGCCGTGGATCCCAAGACGCTCTCGGTGTGGCGGAACGGCCGGGGGAGCAGATTTGACGAGCTAAAGGCTGGCGATCCAGTCAAGGTGCAGTACAGCACCCGGGACGGCAAACAGATGGCTCGTTCGATCGAAATCACATCGCCAAAACCCGTTGCAGCTTCCAGTAGTGCACCGGCGTCCTCCGCTCCCCAGAAGTCGTACTGACGAGTCGCCGAGCTCGACTGCGCCGCACGGCGTAGCGGGAGGTGAGGCGTCAAGAAACGGCGCCGCGACAGACTGTCGTGGCGCCGTTTCCTTCTCTTGCCCTGGCGTTTGGCAACGAGGGATACTTGCGGTACACGCAGCGGAGAATGCTATAATCATCGCATGCGGTATCGGGACAACGAGATGCGGTACGGACCTTGGGCCATAGGACTCGGCCATTCGGTGCATGACGGGAGACGCTGCGGAGTCTGAGGAGATGGCATGATCACCCGGCCGACGGTCCAGCGCTCCTCGTCCTGGATCGCGGATGTCAGCGTCGTGACGCTGCTGGCGGCGGTGCTGTATGGCCTGGTGCGGGTCGCCACGCACTGGCAGGCGCCGCTGCAGTCCGAGGTGGAGATTTCGTTGAGCTTGTGGGCGCTCCCCGGCTACACCTTGTTGTCGCTCCTTCGGGGCTTTGTCGCGTATGGGCTGTCCCTGGCGTTTGCACTGACGTACGGATACGCCGCGGCGCACCGGGCGCACGCGGAGCGGGTGATGCTCCCGCTCCTCGACATCCTGCAGTCCATCCCCGTGCTCGGCTTTCTGCCGGGAGCCGTCCTGGCGCTCGTGAGCCTGTTTCCCAACACCAACGCCGGGCTTGAGCTGGCGTGCATCCTCATGATTTTCACCGGCCAGGTCTGGAACATGACCTTCAGCTTTTACCAATCCCTGCGCAGCATCCCGCTTGAGCTGCGCGAAGCCGCGTCGCTCTACCAGTTCAATTGGTGGCAGCGCTTCCGCCGGGTCGAGCTGTCGGCGTCGGCGGTCGGCCTGGCCTGGAACAGCATGATGGCCATGGCCGGCGGATGGTTTTTCCTCATGGTGTGCGAAGCCTTTACCCTCGGCGCGCATGACTTCAAACTCCCAGGCCTGGGGGCCTATATGAGTGTGGCCATCGCGCACCGCAACACGGCGGCCATTCTCGCCGGTATTGCGGCGATGGTGCTCATGATCGTGCTGGTGGACGTGTGTGTCTGGCGGCCAGTGCTGGCGTGGGCCCAGAAGTTCCGGATGGAGGAGACCACCACGGCAGAAATTCAGGGGTCGATGGTCTTGAACCTGCTGCGCCGCTCCTCATTGGCGCAGGCGGCCATGGCCCGCGTGGCGCATCCCATCAGCGAGTGGCTGTCGGCCAAGGCCAATCCCCGCCGTGAGGGGACGGCCAACCTGACGACCGTCAAACGCTCGAGCCGCGTCCGGCGCTTAGTGAGCGGGCTCGCGGTTAGCGCTGGGGCTGGAGGGACGCTGTGGGCGGCCTGGCGGCTGGTCATCTTGCTGGCGCATCTGCCGCTTCAGGAATGGATCCAGGTGATGGGTGGTGCGGTGCTGACGTTTTTCCGTGTCGTCGCGGCCGTCGTCCTGGGAAGCCTCTGGGCCGTTCCGGTCGGCGTCTGGATCGGGCGGTCGGACCGTCGGCGCGCGCTCCTGCAGCCCGTGGTGCAGGTGGCGGCGTCGTTTCCGGCGCCGATGCTCTTTCCCCTCGTGCTCTTGGCGCTCCACCAGTTCGGGTTGGAGCTCAACCTCGGCGCGGTGCTCTTGATGTTATTGGGCACCCAGTGGTACATTCTCTTTAACGTCATCGCCGGGGTCTCTTCGGTCCCGGATGACCTCCGCGAGGTCGCGCGCAGCTACCAGTTCACGCCGTGGCAGCGGTGGTGGATGCTCTGGTGGCCCGGCGTGTTTCCTTATCTGATTACCGGGTGGGTGACGGCCGCGGGCGGAGCCTGGAATGCGAGCATTGTGGCCGAGTACCTCTCGATGGGCCGGCAGGTCTTCGTGGCGCCGGGATTAGGGTCGCTGATCTCCCTGGCGGCCAGTCACGGCCGTTACGATTTGCTTGCGGCCGGCGTGCTGACCATGGCGGTCGTCGTCATCCTCATCAATCGGTATTGCTGGAAGCCGCTCTACCGGTTGGCGGAAACGCGATATGCCTACTGAGTATTTCAAAACCTGGGAATTTCGGATTGCGGATTTTCGATTGCGGATTCGCTCGTCGTTCAATCCGCAATTCGCAATCGGCAATCCGCAATGCCAAACGGTTTTGAAATGACTTCTACTGAGGGAAGCCCCCATGGCTAACGGCGGCGGGACGTCGGACCTCCTCTTACGGTTGTCCGGCGTCGAGCACGTGTTCACCCTGCCCTCCGGCAAGAAACTGCCGGTGCTGGCGGACATTAATTTCACGATGGGCAGCGGGGAACTGGTCGCGATTCTGGGGCCGTCCGGCTGCGGGAAATCCACGCTCATCCGCATCGCCGCGGGATTGCTGCAGCCGAGCCGTGGCGAGGTCACCTACCGCAGCCAGCCCATCGCGGAACCGAACCCCCACGTCGCGATGGTCTTTCAGCAGTTCGCGCTCTTTCCCTGGCTGACCGTCTCGCAGAACATCGAACAGGCGCTGATCCCCCGCGGACTCGACCAGACCGAGCGGCGGCAGCGCGTGGCGGAAATCATCGGCCTCATCGGTTTGGAGGGGTTTGAGGAAACCTATCCGCGCGAGCTCTCCGGGGGCATGAAACAGCGTGTGGGTATCGCCCGGGCGCTGGTGGTGCATCCGGAGCTGCTGTTCATGGATGAGCCGTTCAGCCAGGTGGATGCGCTGACCGCCGAAACGCTGCGCAGCGAGGTCGTCAACCTCTGGCGGGACCGGGAGAAATACCCCCTCTCCATCTGCCTGGTCAGCCACGATATCCACGAGGTGGCCTTCATGGCTAGCCGGATTCTGGTGATGACGGCCAACCCCGGCCGGCTCAAGACCGTCATCGACAACCCGCTGCCCTATCCACGGGATCCGCGCGCCCCCGCCTACCAGGCGCTGGTGGACCGTCTGCATGGGGTGATTACGGGCCTCTACCTGCCGGAGCAGGAACCGGGTCCCCACCCCGTCGCGGTCCAGACCGGACCGTTGGTGGCCTCCATTCCATCGGTTGAGGTGCGGGAGATCATGGGATTGCTGGAGGCGGTGAAGAGCCGTGGCGGTGACGTGGCCTTCTTCCGGCTGACGGCGGAGCTGGGCAGGACCTTCACGCGCCTTCTGCTCGCGGCCAAGGCGGCTGAGCTCCTCAGATTTCTGGAAACACCCCAAGATCATCTGGTGCTCACGGAGCTTGGACGCCAGTTCATCGCGGCACCGCGACGAGGGCGCAAACCCATCTTTCTCAAACAACTGCTGCAGGTGCCTTTGGTGCGCCGCGTGCGGGAGATGCTGGAGCACAGTCCCGACCACCGGCTCGGAAAGGATGTCTTGCTGGAAGAGCTGGCGATTCAGTGCCCGCAGGAAGACCCCAAGCGGCTGCTCCGCATTCTCATCAACTGGGGCCGGTTCGCGGAGCTGTGGGTCTATCCGTCGGTGAACGGAACGCTGGCGCTCCACCTCGGCGAAACGGCGGCCTCCTCCGGTGAGCGCCCGTCCACGGCGCCGCCCGGGAACGCCTCACCCCGCCACGGCTGACACGCCAGCAGGGCTCGGACCGCATGGCCCCGCGGCATCCGATAGGCTTTTCTGTTAAGATAATGGCCGGCTCGGGGTCCTCCACGTCAGCCCAGCGCGCGGTTGGGAACCATGGCAAAAGAAAAAATCCTCGTCGTTGATGACGAAAAAAGCATCGCCGAGGCCGTCACCTACACCCTCAAGCAGGAGGGGTTTCGGACCACCATCGCGCACGACGGCGCCAAAGCCCTGGAGCTGGCCCGCCGAGAGCTGCCGGACTTGATCGTGTTGGACTGGATGCTCCCTGAGGTGGACGGGTTAGAAGCCTGCCGCATCTTGAAGCAGGACGCCAAGACGGCGCACATCCCCGTCATCATGCTCACCGTCAAGTCTGAGGAGACCGATAAGGTCCTCGGCCTGGAGATGGGGGCGGATGACTATATGACCAAGCCCTTCAGCTCCCGCGAGCTGGTCGCGCGCGTGAAAGCCGTCTTGAGACGCCGGAACGCTGCTGCCTCGGTTGAGCTCGTGCAGATCGGCGAGCTTCGGGTCGACTGGGGCAAGCACCTGGTCTGGGTGACGCACAAGCCGGTGGCCTTGACGTCCAAAGAATTTGACCTGCTGCGCGTGCTCCTGGAAGCTAATGGACGCGTCCTGACTCGCGACGCGCTGCTGGAACACGTCTGGAGCTATGAGCGCGCCGTCGAGATTGAAACCCGCACCGTCGACCTGCACATCAGCCAGCTCAGAAAGAAGCTCGGGCCTGTCGGAAAACGGATCCTGACCCTCAAAAACGTCGGGTACCGGTTTGTCATTGACGAATAGTCGTCCGGACTGATGCGGCGTTCCCTGTCCTGGCTGCTGTTCCTGACGCATGTGGCGGCGTGCGCCATCGCGGTCGTGGCGATGGCGAAATTCACGGTGCCCTGGGCGGCCGTGGCGGCGTTGCTCGGGGCGTCTCTGGTCAGTCTGTGGGCGGCCCGCCAGCTCACGCGCCCCATCCAGCGTCTCACGCACGCCACCCAGGCGCTCTCCCAGGGCCGTTCGACGGCGGTTCCCGCGATGCCCATGATAGAACTCCATGAACTGGGACAGGCCGTGGCGGCCGCCGCCCACTCGGTCCAGCAGCAGGTGGAGACGCTCGGAGGCGAACGTGATCAGGCGCGGGTCGTCTTGGAGAGCATGGCGGAAGGCGTCATCGCGCTGGATGCCGACGGGCGTGTGCTCCTCATCAACCCCGCGGCCGCCTCGGTGTTCGGCGTGGAGTCGCAGCAGGCCCATGGCAAGCCGTTGCTTGAGGTCATCCGCCACCACGAGCTGCATGCGCTGGTGAACCGCGTGCGGGCGCAGCAGCACGCGGTGACGCAAGATTGGACGGTCTTTCAGCCGACGGAGCGGGTCTTCCGGGCCCGCGGCGTTTTCTGCGGGAGCCGGCCGTCCGTCGGCCCGGCCATCATTTTGGTCATCCAGGACCTCACCGAGCAGCACAAGTACGAGCGGCTGCGGAAAGACTTTGTCGCCAACGTCTCCCATGAGCTCAAGAGCCCCGTCACCGCCATCCGCAGCCTAACGGAGACGCTGCTCGAGGGGGCGCTGGCCGATCCGGCGAACAACCGCCGGTTCGTCGGCCTCATCGAGGAAGAAACCGCGCGCTTGAGCAGGCTCATTGACGATCTCCTGCAGCTGTCCTTGATTGAATCGCAGCCCGTCCCCCCCGCCCTCAAGCCGGTCGCGCTCAAGGAGCTGGTGCAGGGCGTGTTGCCCACCTTCGAAGCCGAACTGGCGAAGCGTCAGCTGCGCCTGTCGGTCGACATGGACGGGGGCTGGCGCGTTCGCGCCGACCCGGACCGGCTCAAGCAGGTCGTCATCAACCTGCTCGACAACGCCATCAAGTACAATCGGCCGGGCGGCCGCATCGACATCACGGCACGCCCGGACGGTCACATGCTCCGCATCGAGGTACGCGACACCGGCATTGGCATTCCCGAGGTGGACGTCCCCAGAATCTTCGAGCGTTTCTACCGCGTCGACAAGGCGCGGTCGCGCGAGCTGGGCGGGACCGGCCTTGGCCTATCCATCGTCAAGCACATCGTGGAAACCCATGGCGGCAGCCTCGCTGTTGAGAGCCGGCTGAACCAGGGCTCCCGATTTTCCTTCACGATTCCGCTGGTTTCTTGACCGCCTGCTCGCCTCCTACAGACCCGCTCGTTTTACGCACACCTTACGTCACCTTCACGTCATCCTGACGCCTCTTGTGTAGACTTCCTGCGACACTGAGAGGAGGTGGAGCGATGGTGGAAGCGGAGTTTGTGATCTGTCACCTGCGCAGCCAGGTGCGGAATCTCCAGTCGATGCTGAACTATCTGGAGAGCCGCGAGGGGGTGGGGGATGAGGAGTACGCCTACCTCCAGACGAAGCTGCACGAGGTCATCGGACGGCTCAGGGACGTGCAGCGGTTCTCCGGTCGGCGGAGCGACCTGCAGCAACTGCAGGCGCAGTGGCTGAATTGAGCCCTGACACACACAGGAGGCGTGTAAGCATGAGTCGTTGGAGGCAATGGATCCTTGTGGGAGCATTGGTCGCAACGAGCGTTCCAGGAGCCGTGTGGGCCAGTGAGGCGGATGCCATACTGAAGAAACTGGTCGAAAAAGGACTCCTGACCGCTTCCGAGGCGCAGGAAGTTCGGAATGAAATTGGCGGCGAAGCCAAGCAACGGGAGGAGACTCAGAAGACCTTCGTGAAAGACACAGCCAAGGAGCTTCTCCCGGAGTCCTCGCAGAACTGGAAATGGAACGGTGATTTTCGTCTGCGCGATGAGTACCGCAATCAAACCGGCAGCGGTCAGGATAAGAATCGTCAGCGGATCCGGTTCCGCTACGGGTTTGCGGCAAAGGCCAACGATCAATTGAAATTCGGCGCGCGCTTCGCAACCGGCAGTACAGCAGATCCCATCTCAACCAACCAGAGTTTTGACACCTCATTCAATCACAAGACCTTGGTGTTGGACCGTGCCTTCGTAGAGTACACCCCTGAGGTACCTGGAGTGAGCACGGTGAAATTGACCGGCGGGGTCATGGGAAATCCATTTTGGCTCGTGCCGGGCCAGTTGGTGTGGGATGATGACCTGAACTTTGACGGGGCAGCCCTCCACCTCGACAAACAACTCGGTCTTGTCAATCTATTTACGACGGGTGGCGTCTTTTCCCTAAACACGAACGTGACGGAATCTTCAACGCTCTGGTCGCTCCAGGGTGGAGCTTCCCTCCAGCCGTTTCGTGGCATGGAAGAGGAAGTGCTCGATCATCTGAAAGTGACCGGCGCGTTGGCCTACCACGACTATGTAAATGTGGGCAATAGCAAAACCGAAACCTCCACCGCCATTACAAACGCCGGCGGATTAAAAGGAACTACCTCCGCCCTCCAAGATTTTAACCTCTTGAATCCCACGTTTGCGATCGAAAGCCAGGTGGCGGGGGTGCCCGTAGGGGCCTTTAGTGATTGGATCCACAACACCGCCGCGTCAGAGGGCAAAAACGGCTATCTGTTCGGCGTGAAGATCGGTAAAGCCAGTGTGCCCTTTGATCTCCGGAAAGGCTGGGAGGTGGGTTACTACTTTGAGCGACTGGGCCAAGATGCCACATTCGGACCGTTCACCCATTCCGACTTTGGCAACGGGGGCACGAACCACCGCGGCCATGCGTACTGGCTGAAACTCGCCGCGTTGAAAAACTCCACGATCGGTCTGGCCGCTTTTAACACTCGCGAGGCCAAGGGCACCACGAAGAATCACGTCGACACCTACCAAATGGACTGGGTCACCATATTCTAGACGACTGTATCGTTCGGCTGGCCTCGTCCTTAGAGAAAGGAGTTTGAAGATATGAAAGGGTTCCGAGGGATTATCGGCTTAGGGCTCCTGTTGTGTACACAAGGAGGCGTTGTACAGGCTGAGGAACTCCAGGGCACCCTCCAAATCAAAGGCTCCGACACGATGGTCAACCTCTGCCAGGCGTGGGCGGAGGCGTTTATGGCCCGCCATCCGCAGGCCAGTGTCGCCGTGACCGGCGGCGGCTCGGGAACGGGTATCGCGGCTTTGATTGGGGGGACCTGCGATTTGGCCGCGGCCTCACGGGCGATGACCGCCAAGGAACGTGAGGCGGCCGTCGCGCATGGCGCGTCCCCGCAGGAAGTGACGGTGGCCCTGGATGGATTGGCGGTGGTCGTCCATCCCTCCAATTCCGTGACACGCCTGACCATCCCGCAGCTCGCCGCATTGTTCACGGGAACCATCCGCAACTGGCGCGAGCTCGGCGGTCTCAACACAACCGTGGTGCTGCTCTCCCGCGAGGTCAACTCGGGCACCCATGTCTATTTCAAGGAACACGTGCTGGCGGCGGCGAAGGCTGGCGAGCCGAAGGAGTTCGCGCCGGAAGCCCTGCTCTTACCATCCTCGCAGGCCATTGCGGATGAGGTGGCCGCCAGCCCCGCGGCCATCGGCTATTACGGCATGGGCTACCTCAATCCCAAAAACGTTGCGGTGGCCGTCGCGAAGACCTCGGACGGTCCCTACATCACGCCGTCGGAAGCTGCTGTGCGCTCCGGGGCTTATCCGATTTCGCGGCCGCTCTTGTTGTATTCGCGGGAGGCCCCACAGGGCCTGGTGAAGGCGTTCCTAGACTTTGTCATGTCCCCTGAGGGTCAGACGATCGTGCGCGACACCGATTTCGTCCCCGTTGCAGCCACTCAACAGCCCTGATGTCGTGGCAGCGGTGTCGCGAGTGGATGATCGAGACCTCCATCCGGGTCTGCGGCATCTCTTCCATCGTCATCGTGACGCTGATTTTTCTCTTTCTCCTGAAGGAGGGCCTGGTCCTCTTCAAGACAGTCTCGCTCTCGGAATTTCTGGGAGGCCACCGCTGGTATCCCATTTCGGACCCGCCGCGCTTTGGGATTTTGCCGCTGATCCTCGGCTCATGCCTGGTGACGGCAGGCGCAATCATGCTGGCGGTGCCGGTGGGTATCGCCAGCGCGCTGTTTGTGTCCGAGATTGCCAAGGGGTGGACGAAAGAAGCGCTCAAGACCGGCATCGAGCTGCTGGCCGCGATCCCCAGCGTGGTGCTTGGATTCATCGGCGTGACGGTGCTGGCTCCCGTCATGAAGCAGGCGTTCCATCTGTCAACGGGCTTGACCGCCATGACGGGGGCCGCCATCCTGGCGTTCATGGCTATGCCGACGATTGTCAGCATTACGGAGGATGCCCTGGCGGCTGTGCCGCGCGGCCACCGTGAGGCGGCGCTTGCCCTCGGGGCCACGCGGTGGCAGATGATGTGGCGCGTGCTGCTGCCGGCTGCGGCCTCCGGGATTGTCGCGGCGGTAATGTTGGGGATCGGCCGGGTGATCGGTGAAACCATGGCGGTGATGATGGTGACCGGCAACGCGGCGGTGATCCCTCACACCCTGCTGCAGCCGGTTCGGACGATGACCGCCACGATCGCTGCCGAGATGGGCGAAACCGTGCGGGGGTCGGAACACTACATCGCGCTCTTTGCCATCGGCATCGTGTTGTTTGTCATTTCGTTTCTCATCAACGTGGTGGCGGATCTGTTCTTGCACCGCGAGCGGACCTGATGGCAGAGCCCACGTGGCGACGGGCGCTTCGCATCCAGCGGACCGCCTTCGCGGTTCTGTTCCTAGCCACTCTCCTCGTGGTGCTGGCCGCCGTCGCGGTCATTGGGGTCATCGGGGTCTACGGGTTCAAGGGATTGTCGTGGGAGTTTCTGACGCGCATGCCGACCCAGGGGATGCGGGCGGGCGGCATCTTCCCGGCGATCGTCGGGACGCTGGAATTAGTGGGATTGACGGCGCTCTTTGCCTTGCCCATGGGGGTCGCCGCGGCGATCTACTTGACCGAGTATGCCAGCGAAAACTGGTTGACGCGCCTGGTTCGGTTGGCGATTGTCAACCTGTCCGGCGTGCCCTCCGTCGTCTACGGTCTCTTCGGGCTTGGGCTGTTCGTCATCTTTTTCAAGTTCGGGACCTCGCTGTTGGCCGGCTCGCTGACGCTGGCCATCATGACGCTGCCGGTCATCATCACCGCTTCCGAAGAGGCGCTGCGCAGCGTGCCCCAGAGTTTTCGCGAGGTCAGCCTGTCGCTGGGGGCCAGCCGCTGGCAGACGGTGCGGCACGCCGTCCTGCCGTTCGCCGTCCCCGGCATCATGACGGGCACCATCCTGGGCATCAGCCGAGCGGCAGGGGAGACCGCGCCGATCCTCTTTACGGTCGCAGCGTTTTACCTGCCGCGGCTTCCCGCGTCCATCTTCGACCAGGCCATGGCCCTGCCGTATCATCTCTATGTGATCTCGACGCAAATTCCTCATATCCCGGTCACTCAACGGTATGGGACGGCGCTGGTCTTGTTGTTGCTCGTGCTGTCACTCAACGTGCTCGCGGTGGTGCTGCGGGCTCGGTTTCGGCGGAGGCGTCAATGGTAGGCCCACCGGCCACCAAGATGGCCCTGCAGGAATGGTCGGTATGGTACGGCGCGGTTCAGGCGCTCAAGGCCGTGTCGCTGGACGTCCGCTCGCAGGAGATTTTGGGGGTCATTGGGCCGGCCAACAGCGGGAAGACCTCGCTCCTGCGCAGCTTGAATCGCATGAATGACACCCACCCCGCTTTTCGCTATGCTGGTAGCATCAGACTGGATGGCCAGGACCTCTACCGCCAGTTCGATGCGCAGACGGTCAGGCGCCGGGTGGGGATTGTCTTCGCCCTGCCGCTGCCGTTGCCCCTGTCCATCCGTGACAATGTGACCTATGGGCCCCGCCTGCGCGGTGAGCGGAGCACACGGCGGCTCGACGAGCTCACCGAACAGAGTCTGCGGGCGGCGTCGCTCTGGGACGAAGTGAAGGACCGTCTCGAGAGCCCAGCCATGAAACTTTCGGGAGGCCAGCAGCAGCGGTTGTGCATCGCCCGAACCCTCGCGATGGAGCCGGAGGTGGTCTTGTTCGACGAGCCCTGCTCCGGCCTGGACCCCATCTCTACGGCGAAGGTTGAAGAGACGATGGTTAACTTGAAAGCCCAGTACACGATGATTCTGGTGACCAACAACACCAAGCAGGCGGCCCGTGTGAGCGACCGGGTCGCCTTCTTTCTCATGGGTGAGCTGATCGAGCTGGACCGGACCGAGGTCCTGTTTACGGCGCCGCATGACCGGCGGACTAATGACTACCTTACTGGACGCTTTGGTTGAGGAGGGCGTGACGGTGGAAGAACGCCATCGCCGACTCGAAGAAGAGCGGGAGCGGGCGGCCGGTGTGCGGGAGCGCCCAAAGCTGGAGGCGGACAGCCTCAATCTTTTCTACGGCGACTTCCATGCCTTGAAACAGATCCAAATCGCGATTGCCCCCAACCGCGTGACGGCCATGATTGGTCCCTCCGGCTGCGGGAAGTCCTCGCTGTTGCGGTGTTTTAATCGGATGAATGAGCTGATTGACGCGGCGCGGGTGACTGGGCGTATTCTGCTGGATGGGGAGGACATCATGCAGCCGGACTTGCCGCTGGTCCCCCTCCGCAAGCGGGTGGGCATGGTGTTCCAGCGCCCCAATCTGTTTCCGCTGTCGGTGTTTGAGAACATCGCCTTCGGTCCCCGCATCCATGGGCTGGCCACCCCGCGGGAGATTCCGGGCATCGTCGAATCGAGCCTGCGCGCGGTCGGGCTGTGGGACGATTTGAAGGACCGGCTGCGCCAGTCCGCGCTCCGCCTGTCGCTGGAGCAGCAGCAGCGGCTGTGCATCGCCCGCCTTCTCGTCGTGGAACCGGAGGTGTTGCTGATGGATGAGCCCTGCTCGGCGCTGGATCCCATCGCCACCGGCAAGATCGAGGAGTTGTTGCACAGCCTGAAGGCGCGCTATACCATTGTCATCGTGACGCACAACATGCAGCAGGCGGCGCGCGTCTCGGATTTCACCGGTTTTCTGCTGCTGGGGGAGCTCATCGAATTCGGCCGGACGGACACCATCTTTACGCGACCCCAGGATGCTCGCACCGAGGCCTATATCACGGGGAGGTTCGGGTGACCCCACCACCTGGCTGCTCCGCCAATGGCGGGGTGGCATTAACTCGGATCGCATAATGTGGAATCTGGTAGTGGTCAAGTTTGAGGGGTGACCCGGAGCCAGGCCTCCCATCCGCCCGCAGCCGACGACGCCGAGAGTGCGGCGCGGCGAGGACGGATGGGATGGCGCAGGGGCAGGACCCGGCAAACTTTACCATCACCTGCGAAGTCGAGGCGGTGACACCCTGCACGCGCTACGGTACAATCGTGCACACTGTGTCGGCTAGACCGAGACGCCCACGCATGCGTTGGGCCCACCCAACCACCCAGGCATCCAGATGAGCACTAAACGACTCGCCCGTCCGCGCCGACGACGCCCGTCCGCCCGTCCGCGCCTGAAGGCCTTGGCCGTCCACACGGAGGCCCGCGTGCGACCGGTCGTGCGGGGGTTCGCTCGGGCCGGCCCCCGCCGCCTGCGGATCGGGCTGCCGAAGGGCAGCCTCCAAGAGGCGACCACCAAGCTCTTCGAGCGGGCGGGATTCAAAGTCCTCATCAGCTCGCGCTCCTACAGCCCCTCTATCGACGATCCAGAGCTGGAGCCCATGTTGCTGCGCGCGCAGGAGATGTCCCGGTATGTCGAGCAGGGGGTTCTCGACTGCGGCATTACCGGTCACGACTGGATCCTCGAAAACGGCTCCACGGTCGAACGGGTGGCCGAGCTGCTCTACGCCAAACAGACCAGTCATCCGGTGCGGTGGGTGTTGGCCGTGGCCAACAGCTCGCCGATCCGCAGCGTCGCCGATCTGCACGGCAAGCGGATCGCGACGGAGCTGGTCCGCGTCACCAAGAACTTTTTAGCCCAGCGCAACATCAACGCCGACGTGGAGTTTTCCTGGGGCGCGACGGAAGCCAAGGCCCGCGCGGGGCTGGTCGATGCGGTGGTGGAACTCACCGAGACCGGCCAGACGCTCATCGCCAACGGCTTGCGGATTGTCGACACGATCTGTCTGTCCACGACGCAGTTCATCGCCAACCGCCAGGCCCTGACCGACGCCTGGACGCGTCGCAAGATCGACAGCCTGAAGACCCTGTTGCTGGGCGCGGTGGAAGCCGAGGGCAAAGTCGGGCTGAAGCTCAACATCTCGGACCGCCAGCTCAAATCGGTCATGGCGGTGCTGCCGGCGATGAAGCGCCCGACGGTGTCCCAGTTGTGGTCGGCGTCGAAGCAGGGCGAAAAATGGTGGGCGGTTGAAGTGGTGATTGAGGAGCAACAGGTGAAGGCCTTGGTTCCCAAGCTGAAGGACGCCGGCGCCTGCGACATCATCGAATATCCGCTGAACAAAGTGATCCGCTGATGGAGAAAAAATCGGAGCGAGGTGGAGATGCCTAGCGGCAAGAAGCGGAAGCGCCAAAAAATCCGCACGCACAAGCGCAAGAAATTGCGCCGTCGCTTGCGGCATAAGAAGCATTAGAGCCCTGTTCAAAACCTCCCGCGGCTCGCGCGAGGTTTCGAGCGGTGCTCATAGTGCCCTGCCCCGCATGAGGGGGCACGACGAGCCCTGACCCGCAGTGGGGGCAGGGCTGGCCTGACGTGGGGCGGAATGCCCCCTGAGCGGCATGAAGCGTTCAGGGGTGCTGGTCTACAGGCATGCTGAGCGTTGCGAAAACCTTTCGGGTGTCCGCAGGGGTGGTGGCCGTCGTCCTGAGCGCCGGCTGCGCGCACGTGCCGTTGCGGCAGAATACGCAGGCGCAGCGGGCCTCGTCCTACGCCCTGTACATGCGCGGGCTGTTGATGGAGAAAACGTCGCATCTGACCGACGCGCTGGATGCCTACGAGCAGGCGTTGGAGCATGATTATGACTCGCCGTTTTTGTACGTCCGCATCGGCGCCACGCACGTCAAGCTTGGACAACCGGAGCAAGCCCTCAAGAGCTTTCAGCGAGCGCTGAGCCTCGAGCCCACCCAGCAGGATGCCTTGCGGTGGCTGGCGATCCTCTACACTTCGCAGGGACAGATTCAGGAGGCGATCCGGGTCTACGAGCAGTTGATTCAGCAGGATCCGACGGACCGATTCCTCCTCAGCACGCTGGCGGACCTGTACGTGCTCCAGGGCCAGTTGACGAAAGCCGCCGCGCTGTACGAACGGCTCATCACGGAATACGGCTCCTCCGAGCCGCTCCATTTCAATCTGGGGGTGCTCTACGGCCGGATGGGCCAGTATACTGAGGCCCTCCAGCAATTGTCGCGCGCTGCCGAGCTCGCCCCCCAGTCGGTGGAGATCCGAGTGGCCTTAGGACTCACCTACGAGTTGAGCGGGCAGCTGGAGAAGGCGGCCGCGCACTACGAGGACGCCATCCAGTCGGACCCGCTGAATCCGAGGCTCTACCATCACGCGGCCCGAGTGGAAGCCAACGCCGACCATCTCCAGAAAGCGATTCAGCACTACCAAACCGCGCTGGATTTGGTGCCAGACGATTTGGAGGCGGTGGTGGGGCTGGTGCGGTTGTGGATCCTGGAGAAGCGCTTCAGCGACGCCCAGGACCTGCTCGGCGCCAAACTGAGCGCGCTGGGGCCGTCGCCGGAACTCTATCTGGTGCTCGGGTTGCTCTATCGGGAAGCCGAGGCCCAGGAAGAGGCTCTCCGGGCCTTTGCCCAAGCGGTCGCGCTGAACCAGGCCTCCGCGCAGGCGCATTTCTATCTGGCGGCGCAGTTGGAGCGGCTCAACCACAAGCCGGAGGCGCGGCAGGAACTGCGCCGAGTGCTTGCGCTGGACCCCAATCACGCCGACGCCCTCAACTATCTGGGCTATCTGGATGCCGAAGACGGCGTCAACCTGCAAGAGGCCAAGGCGCTGATCGAGCGGGCGCTGGCCCTGGACCCGGCCAACGGCGCCTACCTCGACAGCTTGGGGTGGGTGTACTACCAGCTGGGCAATCTCGAGGAGGCGATTCGGTACCTCGAGCGGGCCGCGGCCGCGCTGGACACGGATCCGACGGTCTTCGATCATCTGGGCGATGCGTACCTCAAGCAGCACCGGCTCGATCACGCCCAGCAGGCGTGGGAAAAATCGCTGGAGCTGGACCGTACCCGTCAGGCTGTGAGCCGAAAACTGGAGCAGCTCATGCACCGCGAAGCGGCCGTGCAAGGCAGTGGCCCAGTGACCAGTGGTCAGTGACGAGTCAGGAAAAACAGCGACAAGGGCGATAGCGAAATGAGAAAGTCGCAGCCGGTTTGCCGTCAGTACGGCAAGCGGTGTTTGCTGGTCACTCGTCACTGGTCACTCGTCACTTGCCGAACAACGTGAGGCCCATGACCCGACCAGACCCTGCGGCCCTCCGCCGGCTTGCCGTCGAGCTCCGCCAAGTCATCCTGCGCACGATCGCCAAGGCCGGCAGCGGCCACCCCGGCGGCTCGCTGTCGATGGTGGAGCTGCTCGTTGGCCTGTACTGGTACATACTGCGCCATGACCCCAAGCGTCCGGACTGGCCCGAGCGCGATGTGTTTCTGCTGTCCAAGGGACACGGGTGCCCGACGCTGTATACGGTGCTGGCCTTCCAGGGCTATTTCCCGCGGGAAGAGCTCACGACGCTCCGCCAGTACCCGACGCGGCTGCAGGGGCATCCGGAAAAGGGTTCCCCGCCCGGCGTGGAGATGGCCTCGGGGTCGCTGGGGCAGGGCCTGTCGATGGCCAACGGGATCGCCCTGGCGGATCGGCTGGACGGCCGCCGCCGGCGGATCTTCTGTCTCCTCGGCGACGGGGAAATCCAGGAAGGCCAAATCTGGGAAGCCGCCATGACCGCGCACCACCACGCGCTCGAATCCGTCTGCGCGATCGTCGACGCCAACCAGCTCCAGCAGAACGGTCCGGTGAAGCACATCCAAGACATCGAGCCCCTCGCGGACAAGTGGCGGGCCTTCGGGTGGGAGGCCAAGGAAATCGACGGCCATGACATCGTGCAGGTCATGGACGCCTACGACTGGGCCGCCGCCGTCAGGGGCCGGCCACAGGTGGTGGTCGCCCGCACCGTGAAAGGCAAGGGCGTGTCGTTCATGGAATTGAACCCCGCCTGGCACGGCGTCGCCCCCAAACCGGATGAACTCGAGAAGGCGTTGAAAGAACTTGAAGTCGCTGCCCATGACATTGCACCTCGATAAGCAATCAGCAATCAGCAATCAGCAATTAGCGTGTTTATGCTGGCTGCTTGGTGTGGTTTATCGACATGCCCGATAAAGCGACCCGCGACGGATTTGGCGAAGGCTTGCTCGAACTCGGGAAAACCAACCCGAACGTCGTCGCGCTCTCCGGCGACCTGGAAGATTCCGCCCGCGCCATCTGGTTCAAGAAGGAATTCCCGGACCGGTTCTTCTCCGTGGGCATCGCGGAGCAGGACATGGTCGGCACGGCGGCGGGCCTGGCGATGGCGGGCAAGATCCCCTTTGCCTGCTCGTTCTCGCAGTTCGTGACGGGTAAGGCGCTGGAGCAGATGCGCATGGCGGTGTGCTACCAGAAGCTCAACGTGAAAATCGTCGGCTCGCACGGCGGCCTGTCCGTCGGCGCCGACGGCGCCACGGCGGAGGCGCTGGAGGAATTCGCGCATCTGCGCAGCCTGCCGCACATGACGGTCATCGCGCCCTGCGACGCGCTCGAAGCCAAGAAGGCGACGCTGGCCGCCGCCGTCTATCCCGGCCCGGTCTACCTGCGGCTGGGGCGGGCCCCCGTGCCACCGCTGACGAAACCCGACGATCCGTTTGAGATCGGCAAGGCCAACCTCCTGCGGGAGGGCACCGACGTGACCCTGATAGCCTGCGGCGTGATGGTGGCCCAGGCCCTCCAGGCCGCGGAGCTGCTCACGAAGGACGAGATCAGTGCCTGCGTCCTGAATCTCCACACCATCAAGCCGCTCGACAAGGGCGCGATTCTCAAAGCCGCCCGCCAGACGGGCGCCATCGTGACGGCGGAGGAGCACACCGTTCTGGGCGGGTTGGGCAGCGCCGTGGCCGAAGTCGTGGTGCAGGAGCATCCGGTGCCGATGCGGTTGGTCGGCGTGATGGACCGCTTCGGGACCTCCGGAGACCCGGCCGTCCTGCTCAAGGCCTTCCACCTCATGCCGGAGGACATCGCCAAAGCCGCCCGAGACGTCATCCGATTGAAATAAAACACAGTTGGCTCGTCGGCAATAGGCAGTAAGCAGTAGAACATCTCCTCCTTACTGCGGACGAGCTGACGAGCCCACGAGCTGATTGTGATCCGTCTGCTCGCTCCTGCCAAGGTTAATCTCTACCTGCGCGTGGTCGGCCGGCGACCCGACGGCTACCACGAGCTCGAAACCCTCTTTGAGCGCATCGATCTGCATGACGAGCTCACCTTCGAGGACCATCCGTCCGAGTTGCACCTGAGTTGTTCGGATCCGTCGCTCGCCTGCGGAGCGGACAACCTCATCCTCACCGCCGCCCGCCTCCTCCAACAGCACACCGGCACGGCCCGTGGCGCCCGCATCCACCTGACCAAACGAATTCCCATTGCCGCCGGATTGGGCGGCGGCTCCTCCGACGCCGCTATCACGCTCATGGGCCTCAATCGGCTGTGGAACGCCGGGTGTTCCGCGTCCCAGCTGCTCGAGTTGGCCGCCAGGCTTGGGTCTGACGTCCCATTTTTCCTTGGCGACCGGCCGTTTGCGGTTGGGCGTGGTCGTGGGGAACTCATTGAACCCGTGATGGTTACGACAGTGCTCCATCAGGTGCTGGTCACGCCAAAGACGCGGCTGTCCACGCAAGAAGTCTTTCAGGGCGCACAATTCAGCTTGACAGCCTCCACGCCCTCCATTACCATACTGCTACACGCCTTACGCAACGGCTCGCTTGGCGAGCTCGCTAAGGGGCTCTATAACGATCTTCAACCTGAGGCGATCCGGCGTTGTCCTGTCATGACGGAGATTCACGCCAGCCTGCGCACCCATGGGTGCCTCGCCGCGCTGGCCTCCGGCAGCGGACCCACCGTGTTCGGACTCTGCCAGGATGCCGCCCACGCAGAGGCGGTCGCCCAGGCTCTGCGTCGTGACGGCCCCGCCGACTGGCGGGTGCACAGTGTGGGGACCTGCTGAGAATGAAACGCACTGACCGGATCGAAGCCGTCCAATTTCGACGCACCGGGGCGACCTATGCCCAGACGATGCAACACTTCGGCATTGCGAAATCCACGCTCTGGCGTTGGCTCAACCTGGAAGGGTTAGTTGAGACGCACCCTCAAAAATTGACTGAGTTGAAGCGACTGGCACAACGCAAAGGAGCTGCCACAGTCAAGGCCGCCCGACTGGCTCGAACAGCGACTGTTATGCAACAGGCGAGGGGAGAAGTCGGCCGGCTTTCCGGACGGGATCTATGGTGGCTTGGAACAGCGCTGTACTGGGGTGAAGGCGCCAAGCAGAAACCTCATAACGTCTCAGCCCAAGTGTCGTTTTCCAACTCGGATCCAGCAGCAATTCGGTTGATGATGCGGTGGTTCCAAGAAATCTGCGGTGTGTCAGCAGCGCGCCTGAGTTTCGAGATTTATCTGCACGAAACCGCAGATGCCGAACGCGCCCGCCGTTACTGGGCGCACCAACTGGGCCTTTCGAGGGAGGAGCTCTCCCGCATTCGATGGAAACGTCACCGCCCAGCGACTCGCAGAACCAACGTCGGCGATTCCTATTATGGGCTCATTCGCCTTCGGGTGTCTCGCAGTGCTGAGCTGAACCGCAGGATCGCGGGATGGATTGTTGGGATCTGCGATTCGCTGGGGAGTGGTGTAACGGTAACACACCAGACTTTGGATCTGGCAGATCCTGGTTCGATTCCAGGCTCCCCAGCCATCGTTGCCGACGGCAATGGTCATCGCTACAGCGCACGTGAAATGATGAACGGACATGCTCACAACAGTCATCGGCGTCCGCATCGCTCACGGCATCAGCAGAAGGGAGCCCGATGAAAGTCTTGCATGTCGTGATCCTGGCGGCGGGCGGCGGCACCCGGATGAAGTCGGAACTGCCGAAAGTGTTGCACCCGATGTGCGGACGGCCGATGATCGCCTATGCCCTGGACCTGGCCGCCGCCACTGGCGTGAAACAGCCGGTGGTGGTGCTGGGAGAATCGGCGGACCAGATCGCGCCCCATCTGCCCAAAGAGGCGAAGGTGGTCATTCAGCGCAAGCCTCTGGGGACCGGCGATGCGGTCGTCGCAGCCAAGCGATCCCTCGGCGGACTCACCGGCGACACCTTGATCTTGTACGCCGACACGCCGCTGTTGCGCCGGACCACCATCCAACGCCTCATCGAGGCGCACCACAAATCCGGCGCCACCTGCACCTTCCTGACGACCCATCTGGCCGATCCGACCGGGTACGGGCGCATCCTGCGGGAGCCGTCCGGGACGATCAGTAGCATCGTCGAGGAGGCCGACGCCACGGCCACCCAGCGCGCCATCCGTGAGGTCAATGCGGGGCCGCTCTGCATCAACACCCAGCTGTTGTTCGAGGCGCTGGCCAGCGTGCAGCCCAGCGGCGTGAAGAAGGAATGGCATCTCACCAAGGCGGTGGCGATTCTCGCCAAACGCGACGGGACCAAATTCCAAGCCGTGCGGGTGGACGAGGCGACCGAAGCGATGGGCGTCAATTCGCGGCTGGATCTGGCCAGGACCTCCGGCATCATTCGGCAGCGCATCATCGAGGGGCACCTTAATAACGGCGTGATGATCGTGGAGCCCCACGCGACGTTCATCGACCACGGCGTCTCCATTGGGCAGGACACGGTCATTTATCCGGGCACCGTGATCGAATCAGGGGTCCATATCGGCCGACGGTGCTCCGTCGGCCCGTTCGCGCGGTTGCGGCGCGGCGTGACGCTCGCGGATGAGGTGCGCGTGGGGAATTTCGTGGAGTTGGTCCGCACCAAGGTCGGCACCCGCGTCCGGATCAACCACGTCGCCTATCTCGGCGATACCACCATCGAGGAAGATGTGAATATCGGGGCCGGGACGATCACGGCCAACTTTGACGGCGAGAAGAAACTGCCCACGACCATCGGCAAGGGCGCTTTCGTCGGCTGCGACACCATTCTGGTGGCCCCGGTGAAGGTGGGGCCGGGGGCGGTGACCGGAGCCGGCAGCGTCATTCCCAAGGGCCACGATGTGCCGCCGGGCGGCGTCGTGGTGGGGGTGCCGGCGCATCCGTTCGAAGGGCGGGCCGCAAAAAGCGGACTCCCATCGTCGCTGGATGACGGAGCCAAGCCGGCCGCCGTGAGCCGGCGTCCCGTAGCGGGGCGGACGCCGCTGGCGAGACGTCCCGCGGCGAAGCCATCGCCGAAGAGGCCGCTCAAGAAGGCCGCGCCGAAGGCGGCGCGACGCCGCGCGAAGCCGAAGGCCCGTCGTGGAGTGGCGCGTCGGCGAGCGGTTGTGCCCAGACGGCGGGCAGTGTCCTCGAAGCGGCGAGCGACGGCCAAGCGGATGCGGAGGGTCGGAGCCAGCCGATGATCCCACCACCTCTTTGGACCAGCACCGTTGGTCAAGGGTGGTGGGGAGTTCGCTCGTCGGCCAACGGCGCGGGTCGCGAGCGCCGCACGGAGATCTCTGTCGGGATCATGCGACCTGAAAGGCCACCGTTCACCATGGTGTCGGCTCGCTACCACGAAGTGGTCA
>OBEQ012195187.1_pt1 | contig 28975 bp, 33 predicted proteins | sample 1670901 | NCBI WGS metagenome assembly OBEQ01 (sample SAMEA104232315, study PRJEB22302) | groundwater metagenome | biome: forest; feature: aquifer; material: groundwater | place: USA | collected 2011-08-07 | depth 5.4 m
CGATCCCCCGCCTTGCCTACGCCTGAGGAGATCCATTCGATGGCTCAAGAATCCAAAGTCACCGGTCACGCACGGATCGAGACCAGCAACTTCCTGATGATCGCGTTGATCCTGGTCGTGATCGCGGTCGGCGGCCTGGTCGAGATCGTGCCGCTGTTCTTCCAGCGCTCCACCACCGAACCGGTCGCCGGGCTCAAGCCCTATGAAGCGCTGCAGCTCGTCGGGCGCGACATCTACCTGCGCGAGGGTTGCTACAACTGCCACTCGCAGATGATCCGCCCGCTGCATGCCGAAACGCTGCGCTACGGCCACTACTCGACCGCCGGCGAGTTCGTCTACGACCGTCCGTTCCAGTGGGGCAGCAAGCGCACCGGGCCCGACCTGCACCGCGTCGGCGGCAAGTACAGCGACGAGTGGCAGCGCCTGCACCTGTCGGGGCCGCGCGACCTGGTGCCCGAATCGAACATGCCGGCCTACCCGTGGCTCGAACGCAGCGCCGTCGACCCGGCCAGCGTGCCGCCGCGCCTGCTCGCGATGCAGCGCCTGGGCGTCCCGTACAGCGACGCCGAGATCGCGGCCAGCGCCGAGGCGGTGAAGGGCAAGAGCGAGATGGATGCGATCGTCGCCTACCTGCAATCGCTGGGCACGCACGTGAAGTGAGGAGCGTGAACATGGATCTCAACGACATCCGCAGCCTCGTCACGCTGGCGAGCCTTGCACTTTTTCTCGGCCTGATGGCGTGGACCTGGTGGCCGGCGCACAAGTCGGCCCACGACGCCGCTGCACAGTTGCCCTTTGATGGCGAAGCAGACGACCACCGCGGAGCAGCGCAATGAGCGACTTTTTCAACAGCGGCTGGTCTGTCTACATCGCGGTTGCGACGGTGGTGAGCCTCGTCGCCTGTCTCGCGCTGCTCATCATCGCAGCGCGCCGCCGCATGATGGCCAACGACAACACCACCGGCCATGTCTGGGACGAAGACCTGCGCGAGCTCAACAACCCGCTGCCGCGCTGGTGGATGTGGCTGTTCGTCATCACCATCGTGTTCTCGGCGGCCTACGTGGTGTTCTACCCGGGGCTGGGCAGCGCACCCGGCACGTTGGGCTGGAGCAGCGTGGCGCAGCACCGCGACGAGCAGAACAAGGCACTCGCTGCGACCGCGCCGCTGTTCGCCTCCTTCGCCGCCACGCCGGTCGCCGAGCTTGCGCGCAATGCGCCGGCCATGGCCATCGGCGAGCGGCTGTTCGCCAACAACTGCGCGGCCTGCCATGGGGCCGACGCGCGCGGCAGCAAGGGATTTCCGAACCTGACCGACAAGGACTGGCTGTACGGCGGCACGCCGGAGAAGATCGCCGAAACCATCACCAACGGCCGCCAGGGCAACATGCCGCCGCTCGCCGCGGCAGTGGGCAACTCGCAGGACGTGCGCGACGTCGCCAACTACGTGCTGAGCCTGTCGGGCAGCCCGCACAACAGCATCGACGCGAGCCGCGGCCGCGCCAAGTTCGCGCTCTGTGCGGCCTGCCACGGCGTCGACGGCAAGGGCAACCCGGCGCTCGGCGCGCCCAACCTGACCGACGACGTGTGGCTGCACGGCTGGGGCGAAGACGCGATCGTCGCGATGGTCACCAAGGGCAAGACCAACGTGATGCCGGCCCACGGCGCGCGTCTCACGCCGCAGCAGATCCATGTGTTGACGGCGTATGTATGGAGCCTGTCGAACTCGAGCGCGCTCGCGGCGGCACCTTGAGAGCCCGGTCGCGATGACACACCCGCAAGGCGCCACGGCCCGCGTCATTCCGATCCAGCCGATGCGTCCGCAAGGGGTGTCGCTGTACGAGAAGCAGAAGAAGATCTACCCGCGCTCGGTGCAAGGCACGTTCGCACGCTGGCGCTGGGCCATGGTGTGGCTCACGCAGGCGCTGTTCTACGGCCTGCCGTGGCTGCCGTGGAACGGCCGCCAGGCGGTGCTGTTCGACCTGTCGGCGCGCCGCTTCTACGTCTTCGACCTGGTGCTGTACCCGCAGGACTTCATCTACCTGACCGGGCTGCTGGTGCTGGCCGCATTCGCGCTGTTCTTCGTCACGGCGGTCGGCGGGCGGCTGTGGTGCGGCTATGCCTGCCCGCAGACCGTCTACACCGAGATCTTCCTGTGGGTCGAGCAGCGCATCGAAGGCGAGCGCGGCGCGCGCATGAAGCTCGACGCGGGGCCGTGGAGCGCCAACAAGGCCCGGCGCAAGGCCGCCAAGCATGCGGTGTGGCTTGCGCTCGGGCTGTGGACCGGCTTCAGCTTCGTCGGCTACTTCACGCCGATCCGCACGCTGTGGGCCGAATCGTTCACGCTCGCCTTCGGTCCGTGGGAATGGTTCTGGGTCAACTTCTACGGCCTGGCGACCTACGGCAACGCCGGCTTTCTACGCGAGCAGGTCTGCAAGTACATGTGCCCTTACGCGCGCTTCCAGAGCGCGATGTTCGACCGCGACACGCTGATCGTCAGCTACGACGCGGCGCGCGGCGACCCACGCGGCAAGCGCGCGCGCAGCACCGACCTGGCGGCGGCCAAGCTCGGTCACTGCATCGATTGCGGGCTGTGCGTGCATGTGTGCCCGGTCGGCATCGACATCCGCAACGGGCTGCAGTACGAATGCATCGCCTGCAGCGCCTGCATCGATGCCTGCGACGGCGTAATGGACAAGATGAAGTACCCGCGCGGCCTGATCCGCTACGCGACCCAGAACGGGCTGGCCGGGCACTTCGATCGCAGGCAGATGATCCGGCGTGTGCTGCGCCCGCGGGTGCTGGTCTACGCCGGCGTGCTGGCCGCCATCTGCGCCGCGTTCGTCGTCAGCCTGTCGCTGCGCCACACGCTCAAGGTCGACGTGGTGCGCGACCGCATGACACTCGCCCGCATCGTCGCGCAGGGCCGGATCGAAAACGTCTACCGCCTGCAGCTGATGAATGCGACCGAAGAGGCCCAGCGTTACCGCGTCGGCGTGCAGGGCATCGCCGGTGCCGAGCTGGCAACCGCGACCGAGGTCGAGGTGCTGCCCGCGCAGGCGCGCTGGGTCACCGTCGCGGTGCGGGTGCCGCCTCAATCGGCACAGGCCCTGGGGCCCGGCGCCCACCCGATCCGCTTCCAGGTGCTGCCAGTGGGCGATGTCTCGGCGGCAGTCACCGAAAAATCGACCTTCGTCGTTCCACGTTGAAAGGACACGCCGTGAATCAAGACATGTTGCATCCCGCATTGCCGTGGTGGCGGGTGCCCACCGCATGGCTGGCAGTCGGCGGCCCGGCGCTGGTGGTGCTGGCGAGCATCGCCACCCTGGTCATCGCCGTGCGGGGCGGCGACGTCCCGTTGCATGAAACCGCGGCGACACATGCCGGGACACTGGCGCCCGCGACCCAGGCGCGCAACCATGCCGTCGCACCCCGCCGTTGAGCCCGCCCTGCGCGGCGCCGGCATGCCGGCGCGACGGCCGTTGCGCGAACGGGTGCTGCTGATCCTGTGGCCGGCCTTCCTGATGGCCGGCGTGCTCGAGATGATGGTCTTCGCGGTCCTCGACCCGAGCGGCATGCACTGGTTCGGCGCCGAGCCGATCGAGTGGTCGCGCAGCGCGATCTACTCGGTGAGCTTCTTCATCTTCTGGGGCGTGATCGCGACGTCGGGGGCGATCACGGCGCTGCTCGAGCAACCGGGAGGACCGGGTAGTTCGTCCGGTTGACGAGCTTCTCGAGCGCCACCGGATCCAGCACCCGGATCTGGCGCTGCTTGACGAGCAGCACGCCGTCGTCCTGGAAGCGCGAGAAGCAGCGGCTCACCGTTTCGAGCTTCAATCCGAGATAGGTGCCGATCTCCGCACGGGTCATGCGCAGCACCAGCGATGTCGCCGAAAAGCCGCGCGCCCGCAGGCGCTGCATGAGGTTGAGCAGGAACGCCGCCAGCCGCTCCTCGGCCCGCATGCTGCCCAGCAGCAGCATCACGCCGTGGTCGCGCACGATCTCGCGGCTCATGATCTTGTGGAACTGGCGCTGCAGGTCGGTGAACTCGCGCGACAGGTGCTCGAGCTGGTCGTAGCGGATCACGCAGACCTGCGAATCCTCCAGCGCCACCGCATCGCAGCTGTGCCGGTCGGTGCCGATGCCGTCCAGCCCGAGCAGCTCGCCGGCCATCTGGAAGCCCGTCACCTGGTCGCGCCCGTCCTCGGTCGACACGCGGGTCTTGAAGAAGCCGGTGCGCACCGCGTAGACCGCCTCGAAGCGGTCGCCGCTGCGATACAGCGTGTCGCCGCGGCGCACCGACCGGCGCAGCGCGACCATCGTGTCCAGCCGATCGAGTTCCTGGCCTGAAAAACCCACGGGCAGGCACAGCTCGCGCAGGTTGCAGCTCGAACAGGCGACCTTGAGCGCGACGGCCTTGATCGGCATGGAGGCGATGCGTTCGGTCATGGCAGGGCATTCCGATGATGTGGCTCAACAGCGTTGATTGTTCGGCCGCCCACCTGCGGCGAGCTTGCGCCAGATCAAAGCCGGCCACGCCAGGCGCGTGCAGCATGACCAGCCATGTCAGCAGCACCACCCGTCACCCAACACACCGAGGCGCCCGGCGTGCTTTCAGAGGCGCTGCTGCGGCGCTTCGATGCACCCGGCCCGCGCTACACCTCCTACCCGACGGCCGACCGCTTCGTCGAAGCCTTCGGTCCGGCCGACGCCGCGCGCGCGCTCGGGCAGCGCGCCGCCGGTGCGACGGCGCTCGGCTCCGCGCCCTTGTCTGTCTATGTGCACATCCCGTTCTGCGAGTCGGTGTGTTACTACTGCGCCTGCAACAAGGTCATCACCAAACATCACGAACGTGCGGGCCAGTACCTGGACGCACTCGACACCGAGATCGGCCTCGTGCGCGATGTGCTCGGTGCGAACCAGCCGGTATCGCAATTGCACTTCGGCGGGGGCTCGCCGACCTTCCTCTGCGACGCCGAACTCGAGCGGGTGCTGGGCTCGCTGCGCGGCGCGTTCCATGTCGCCGCCGGCGCCGAGATCTCGATCGAGGTCGATCCCCGCACCGTAACGCCGCTGCGCCTGGCGCACCTGCGCAACATCGGCTTCAACCGCATCAGCTTCGGTGTCCAGGACTTCGACCCACAGGTGCAGCAGGCGGTGCACCGGGTCCAGCCCTACGACAGCGTGCGCGAGCTGATGCACAGCGCCCGCGCGCTCGGTTTCGAGTCGATCAACGCCGACCTGATCTACGGCCTGCCGCGCCAGACGCCCGACAGCTTCGCCCGCACGGTGGCGCAGATCGGCCAGCTGCGCCCGGACCGCATCGCCCTCTACGCCTACGCCCACCTGCCGCAGCGCTTCAAGCCGCAGCGACGCATCGTCGACGCCGACTTGCCCGACGCCGGGCAGCGCCTGCGCATGCTGGGCGGCGCGATCGCGTATTTCCTCGGGCGCGGCTACAGCTACATCGGGATGGACCACTTCGCGCTCGCCGACGACGCGCTCGCGGTCGCCAAGCGGCAGGGCCGGCTGCACCGCAACTTCCAGGGCTACAGCACCCAGCCCGAGTGCGATCTGGTCGGCCTGGGCGTGTCGGCCATCGGCCGAATCGGCGCGACCTACCAGCAGAACGCCAAGACGCTGCCCGAGTACTACGACGCGTTGCGCCAGGGTCAGCTGCCGGTGGTGCGGGGCATGGCGCTGAGCCGCGACGACCTGGTGCGGCGCGCCGCCATCATGGCGCTGATGTGCCAGGGGCGGCTCGAGTTCGAGTCGATGGAACTTGCCCACCTGGTCCGGGTGCGCGAGTATTTTGCGAGCGAGCTCGAGCAACTCGCGCCGCTCGCTGCAGCCGGCCTGGTCGAGCTCGAGGACGACGCGATCCAGGTCACCGCCGCCGGCTGGTACGTGGTGCGCGCGGTGGCGATGGGGTTCGATCGCTACCTGCAGACCGACAAGCTGCGCGAACGCTTTTCGCGAATCATTTGAGGCCTGTCGGGTGGATGCCCCGCTGATACTCGCCGGGTTCGTGGCAGGGCTTGCCGCGTCGCCGCATTGCGCGCTGATGTGCGGCGCGCCGTGCGCGGCACTGACGAGCGGCTGCGGGCGCAACGCGACCGGCTTTCACCTCGGCCGTGGGCTCGGCTACATGGCGGGCGGTGCGCTTGCCGCGCTCAGCATGGCGGCACTGGCTGCCTGGAGCCAGGCAGCGCCCGCGCTGCGGCCGTTGTGGATGCTGCTGCAGCTCGCCTTCCTGGCGCTCGGACTGTGGTGGCTGGCCACCGGCCGCCAGCCCGACCGAATGAAACGCGGCGGCGCGATGCCGGTGCGCATCGTGGCACGTCGCGGCCGTCCATGGCGCTCCGGCCTGGCCGGGCTGGCCTGGGTCGCGTGGCCTTGCGGCGCGTTGCAGGCGGCCTTGTTGTTGGCGGCGCTGGCGAGCAGCCCGCTCGGCGGGGCGTTCGTGATGGCAGGCTTCGCGCTCGGCTCGATGCCGGCGCTGGCGGTCGCGCCGTGGGCCTGGGCGCGCTGGCGGTCGATGCGCGGCGGCGCGGCATCGCCGGCGCAGGCGGCCACGCTCGGTTTTCGCGTCGCCGGCTTCGGCCTGGTGCTGGCCTCGGGCTGGGCGCTGACGCACGGCCTGTGGGAGCGCGTCGCGGCCTGGTGCATCGCCTGACGAGACAAGCTCGACCCGCAACGCAGCCACTGTTGACGGCCCGCGTGTTGCGGCCCGGCTGGCACGGCGCTCAGGCTATCGTGCTCAGCAGCACCGCCTGAAGCACGAAACGCCGGTTCTCCTCCGGGGCAGTGTCGTCGTCGAGCTGTTCGGCGAGGCAGGCGGTCGGGTGGCGTGGGCTGGCAATGCCGTCGTAGACCGGCCCGCCGGCTTCGCTGCCGACCGCGGCCACCAGGCCGGGGGCCATGCCCTGGCATTCGATCGCGTCGTACAGCCGGCCCAGCACCCGCGCCGTGTGCGCCACCTCCTGGGGTGTGCTGCGCTCCGACAGGCTCGGCCGGATGTGGGCCACATGCGCCCCCAGTTCCACCGCGGCACGGCGAAACAGGGCCGCGTCGGCGTCCTTGTCGGCCTCGCACAGCAGCCCGAGCTTCTTGCCGCGCAGCACGGGCTGGGTCTTGCCCGTCTGCGCCGCGTGCCGCAGCGAACGGGCGTTGGCCAGCAAAGCGCTCACGTCGTCCGGCGTCATCGATTCGAGGCGATTGAGACCGCAGCGAGGGAAGGTGGGAAACATGGCATCCGGTTCGTGCACGAAACCAGCTGCGCTGCACGGTGAAGGCAAGCGTAGCGAGCCCACGTGCGTCCGCCTTGACGGCCGTCAAGGCAGCACGCGACACGATGTGCTGATACGCAGCGGACACAATCCGTTCACCCAGCGTTACCGAGCGACGCGCGCCGTTGTCACGGCGTTATCGGGCGCTTCCTAGCATCGACTCCATCGATTCGCCGCATGCCACCCAGGAGTCCAAGATGCTGAGCACCGCCACCCCGACCGCCCCGACCCTCGCCCGCGCCATGAACGCCGCCGTGCCTGCATTCAAGTCGCCCGACGACGGAGCCAACCAGCGCGCCAGCCAGCACATCGGCGACACGCTCAAGCTGCTCAACGACCAACTCGGCCCGCAGCGCCGCGTGGTGCATGTGGGCGACGTGGTCTACCAGTCCGGCGAGCGCTTCGCCAACCTGTACATCCTGAACTCGGGCTTCTTCAAGATCGTCAACCTGTCGGCCGACGGGCGCGAACAGGTGGTCGGGCTCAAGTTCCGCGGCGACTGGCTCGGCTTCGACGGCATCGCCAACGGCCAGTACGCCTGCGATGCGGTGGCGATGGACACCGGCGAGGTCTGGGTGATCCCCTACGACGCGCTGTTGGCTGCCTGTGCCGGCCAGCCGGCGCTGCTGATGGCGCTGCACGAGGCGATGAGCCGCGAGATCGCACGCGACCGCGACTCGCTGATGTCGGTGTGCACGCTGCCGGCCGATGCGCGGGTGGCCGACTTCCTGCGCTACTGGGCCGAGTCGCTTGCCAAGCGCGGCCTGCGCACCGACCAGATCACGCTGCGCATGACCCGCGCCGAGATCGGCAACTACCTGGGCATGACGCTCGAAACGGTGAGCCGCGCGCTGTCGCGCCTGGCGCGCTGCGAGCTGATCCACTTCGCCGAGAAGGGACGGCGCGACATTCGCATTCCCGAAGTGAATGCGCTGGCCGAATTCGTGCAGCGCTGCCTCGCGCCGGCACCGGTCGTGCTGCAGTGATCGACGCTCAGCGCGCCATCACCTTGGCGATGGCCTGCGCGAGTTCGCCGCGCGTGTAGGGCTTGCGCAGCAGCTCCCAGCTCGGCGGCGAGTCGCGGTCGGCGTCGAGCAGCTCCGACGAGAAGCCCGACATCAGCAGGATTGCCAGCTTCGGACAGCGCCGCTGCGCTTCGGCGGCGAGCTGGGTGCCTCGCATGCCGGCGCCGAGCGCGATGTCGGTCAGCAGCAGGTCGAAACGCGTGCCGGGCGCGAGCGCGAGCAGCGCCTGCTCGCCGGTCGCCGCCGTGGTAACCGCGCAGCCGAGCGTGTCGAGGAAGGTGCGCACGACGCTGCGCACCTCGACATCGTCTTCGACCATCAGCACCTTGAGGCCCGGCGGCACGCTTTCGCCGACGCTTTCGGTTTCGTCCGGCCTGGCCTCGGCGTCCCACGGCCGCGGAATGTAGAGCGTGACTGTGGTGCCGGCACCGGGTGCACTGTCGATTGCGATCGAGCCCTTGGACTGCTTGACGAAACCATGGACCGTGCTCAGGCCGAGCCCGGTGCCGCGCCCCGCCTCCTTGGTCGTGAAGAAGGGCTCGAACGCACGTTCCTTGACCTCTTCGGGCATGCCGGAGCCGCTGTCGCTGATCGAGATCGCGATGAAGCGTTCGTCGGGCGCGCTCGGGTCTTCGAGGTCGGCGCGCACGTCGACCGGCAGCAGCACCGAATCTTCGCTGCGAAAGCGCAGCGTCCCGCCGTCGGGCATCGCGTCGCGCGCGTTGATCGCGATGTTGAGCAGCGCCGATTCGAGCTGGCCCGGGTCGGCCAGCACCTTCGTGCCGCCGGCCGATGTGTCGACCTCGATGCGGATGCGCTGGTCGAGCGTGCGGCGCAGCATGTCGGCCAGCGAGCCGAGCAGCGTGTTCACGTCGACCGGGCTCGGCTGCAGCACCTGGCGGCGCGAAAAGGCGAGCAGCTTGCTCGTCAGCTCGGCGCCGCGTTTGGTGGCGCGCGCCGCAGCGCTCACCAGTTGCTGGCCGTAGCCGTCGTCGACGAGCGCCGGCAGCTCTTCGAGCACCTGCAGGTTGCCCTGGATGACGGTCAGCAGGTTGTTGAAGTCGTGCGCGATGCCGCCGGTCAACTGGCCGACGCTTTCGAGGCGCTGCGCATGGTTGAGCGCCTCTTCGCTTTGTGCGCGCTGCAAGCTCGTGGCCAGCAGGTTGGCCAGCGCTTCGAGGAAGCGCACTTCATCGTCGCCGAAGCGCTGCGCATTGCGCGAGCGCACGGCCAGGGCGCCGATCGTGCGGCCCCGGTCCGACAGGGGCACCGCCAGCCCGCTCGTCAGGCCGGCATCGAGGTAGGTCTGCGGTACGCTGAAGCGCTGCTCGCTGCGGTAGTCGGCCACGACCACCGGCTTGCCGCTGGCCAGCACGAAGCCGAACGAGCTGTCGGCGCGGTTCGGGATGCGCGCGCCGACCTGCTCGCCGGGTACGCCACCGACGCCGGCGGCGACGCGGAACTCGATCCGGTTGCTTTCGAGCAGGAACACGGTGGCCACATCGACCTGGAGGGCCTCGGCCGCAATCGCAGGCACCTGGTCGAGCAGCACCTGCGGGTCGCGCGCGTCGACCGCCAGACGCCCCAGTTGGGCCAGGTGCTCGCTGTAGCGCGCGCGCTGCAGGGCCTGCTTGACACGCGGGTAAGCGCCGATGTCGCGGATCGCCGCCACCACGAAAGGCAGGCCATGCTCCTGCAGCGGGCTGAGCGCGATTTCGACCATCACCTCGGTGCCGTCCTTGCGCTTGGCCACCAGCTCCATCTGCATGCCCATCGGTCGTGCGCGCGGGGCGCGGCCGTAGGCTTCGCGGTACGACGCGTGGCGCGGGCGGATGCTGTCGGGCACCAGCGCGTCGACGTTCAGGCCCCTGAGCTCGTCGACCGCAAAACCGAGCAGGGTGGCCGCCGACGGATTGGCGAGCACGATGACGCCGGCCTGGTCGACGAGCAGCAGCGAGTCAGGGTAGGCGGTGAACAGCGAACGGAAAACGCTTGATTCGTCGACGCCGGGCGGCAACGCGGCCGGCTCCGGGAGCGATGGCGGATTCATGCCGGGCGCTGGTGTCACCCGGCCGTGACCGGCGGCACCAGGATGTAGCCGGCGCCGCGCACCGACTTGATGATCTGCGGATCTTCGGCGTCGGCTTCGAGCTTCTTGCGCAGTCGGCCCACCTGAACGTCGATCGTGCGATCGAACGGCGCCGCTTCGCGGCCGCGTGTGCTTTCGAGCAGGAAGTCGCGCGACAGCACGCGGCCGGGGTGCTGGGCGAAGGCGCACAGCAGGTCGAACTCGCCGCTGGTCAGCGCCACGTCCTGAGCCTGCGGGCCGGTCAGGCGGCGCGCCGCGGTGTCGAGTTCCCAGCCGGCGAAACAAAGCTTGCTGCGCGGCGGCGTGGCCGTCGCGACGGCCAGCGGTTCGGCCGGCGTGATGCGGCGCAACACCGCCTTGATGCGCGCCAGCAGCTCGCGCAGGTCGAAGGGCTTGGTCACGTAGTCGTCGGCGCCGACCTCCAGCCCCACCACCTTGTCGATCGAATCGCCGCGGCCGGTGACGATGACGAGGCCGCAGTGCCAGTGTTCGCGCAGTTGGCGGGCGATGCTGAACCCGTCTTCACCCGGCAGGCCCAGGTCGAGCAGCACCAGCGCCGGCGGATCGCCGGCCATCAGCTCCAACAGCGAGCGCCCGGAATGGAGCTGGCTGACACGAAAGCCCTGGCTTTGCAGATAGCTCGCCAGAAGCTGGGTGATGTCGGCTTCGTCGTCGAGGACGGCAAGGTGCTGTGGGGCGGTCACGTTTCGGGCTGCGCTGAACCGTCGCCCGCGGGATGGGCGCTTGCGGCAAGGGTAGCAGCTTCCGTCCCTGTTGCGAACCGTGCGCCGGGCGCGGCAGCATCGGCGAAGCGGTCAATGCGCCACCTGAGCAGCGACGAGCTTCAGCTTGATGCATGCCCCCCGGGGTCAAGCGGCGCGCGTCGGCGCGAGGTCGAGGTGCCGCAGGATGGAGCGGATGGTGTCCATTCGGCGTCTCGCCGGTTGGCGATCAGCGCGACATCAGCACCGGCACCGTCATCGCTGCGAGCAGCCCGCGGGTCGCACCGCCCAGCACACGCTCGGCCCAGCGGGCATGGCCGTAGGCCCCCATCACGATCAGGTCGGCGCTCAGGTCGGCCGCGCGCGAGAGCATGGCCTCGGCAATGCCGATCCCGGTCGTCTCCACGCCGACATCGGCCGTGACACCCTGCCACATCAGCCACTTGTGCAAGGCATCCAGGCGCGGGCGCAGCGTCTGGTCGGTGCCGGCGCCCTTTTCGTTCCAGGCCACGACGTTCACGCTTGCGGCCCGGCGCAGCAGCGGCAGCGCATCCGACAGCGCACGTGCGGCTTCGCGGCTGTCGTCCCAGGCGACCATCGCCTTGTCGAAGGCGGCGTCGAAGCGGCCGGCGTACGGAAGAATCAGCGTCGGGCGTGCGCTGTGCAGCACTACCTGCTCGACCAGGGCCTGTGCCCCGCCGTGTCCGGGCGCGCCGGGGTCGGCTTGGGTCAGCAGCGTGAGGTCGCTGCAATGGGCATGCCGCACCAGCGACGCCGCTTCCTCGGATTCGTCGACGACCGCTTCGAAGGACTTGATCCCGGCCGCCTCGCAGTCGTTGCGGAAGCGGTGCGCGGCGAGCTGCGCCCGGTCGCGCAGCGTGTCCCATGCGAGAGTCGCGAACTCGCTGTACGCAGTGGTCGCCTCGGCGAACACGGGGATGTCGATCAGGCCGGTCGGCGCGAGGCCGACGAGGTGGCAATCGAGGTCCTTCGCGAGGCGGATCGCGGCCTGGGTGCGTGCACGGCACAGCGGATCCTGGTTCACGTGGACGAGAAGGCTGCGGTAGGTCATGGTTTCTCCGGTGTCGCCGATGCCCGATTGTTCGAGCCCCCGGCCGGCCGCGGCTTGATCTTGCGCAAGGGCGACATCAGGCGGCCGCTGGCGCGGCATGCTGGGCTTCCTTTCGCACCAGCAACACCGGCACCGGGCTGGCCCGCACGACGAGCTCGGCTTCGCTGCCCATCGTCAGGCGGCTGACGCCGCGGCGGCCGTGGGTGCCCATCACGATCAGGTCGCAGCGGGGCTTGCCGGCTTCGTCGACGATTGCGTCGGCGACGCTCGCCTGCATCACGTCGCGCAGCACGGTCTTGGCCCGCACGTTGGCTTGCACGGTGGCGTCGTTGGCCTTGGCCAGCAGCTCTCCACCGTGCCGGCGCAAGCGGCCCGACGTGGCCCCCAAGCCGCGCGCGGAGGACCCTTCCGTCAACACCGGACAGGCGTCGACGACATGCAGCAGGAACAGCGTGGCCTTCTGGTCGGCGGCCAGCCGGATGGCTTCGTGCAGGCCGCGATCGGAGGGTGCGCTGCCATCCAGCGGAACCAGGATTCGGTGGTACATGAGGGGTGTCCTTCGGGGCGTTGCGATGAAATGCCAGCTGTCGGCCAGTGCGATCCGCGCGTGGAGCAGCGATCAATCCGGGTGGTTGAGGAACCAGGCAAGGGTGCTCACCACCAGCGCCGCAAGCACGACGATCGAGCCGATGCCGGCCGCCAGCCACTTTGCGATGTCGATCCAGGAGTTCATGACAGCAGTCTAGGCGGCGCTGCGGCGGCCGCATTGAGGGCGATCAAGGGATTGCTTGATCGGGGACAAGGCCACCGCGCGGGCGAATGCCTAGACTGGTTTCAGCGGCCGAAGTCCGAAGGCCGGGAGCACCGCAATGATCGAGCGCCTGTTGGTACCCATCGACGGCGGAGCGCTCGACGACCGCGCCTTCGACGTCAGCATCCAGCTGGCACGCCAGCTGCGTGCGGCCATCACCGGTCTTATCGTCGAACCGTTCGCGTCAGCGCCGGCCCCGAGCGCTGTGGCATCGGGTGCCGCCGCGGGATCCACCGAAGCGACGCTGCTGGCCCATGCGCGCGGCGTGCTGGCGCGCTTCGAGCAGCGCTCGCGCGAGGCCGGCGTGCCGTTCGACGGCGTGGCGACCCAGGCCAGCCATGTCAGCGACGCCATCGTCGCCGCTGCGGGCGAACATGCCTGCGACATGATCGTGATGGTCACGCATGGGCGCGGCCTGGTCGCCGAGCTGCTGTGGGGCTCGAACACCCGCGAGGTGATGTCGCGCACCAGGCTGCCGGTGCTGGTGCTGCATTGAGAGGGCTCTGTCAGCGCACCCTGTCTATCGTCAGCGCGACGCGCGCATCGCCCGGCGTGTCTCGCCGGTCCTCGAACCGAGGTCGATTCCGCGTCGATCGTTGATGCCGATCAATGCCGTTGCCCGACACCCGACGTAGCTTGTCTGTACGGTGGGCAGGGATGCCGATCGTCTCTGTGAGAGGAGATCTCGATGCGTACCGCGACTCGATCCGGCCCCGCGCGGGCGTTGTTGCCGGCGATTGTCTGGTTCGCCGCCCTCTGCGTTTTGAGTGAGGCCGCCGACGCCCAGCGCAAGGAGCGGCTGGGCAAGGAGGTGGTCGATGCCATCTGCGCTTCGTGTCACGCTGCAGGCAAGGACAACGCGCCCAGGATCGGCGACGCCAAGGCCTGGGCGGGCAGGGCCTCGCAGGGCCTCGCTGCGCTGAACGAGCATGCGTTGCAGGGCATCCGCAAGATGCCGGCCCATGGCGGCGGCGCCGGCTTCAGCGACATCGAGGTCGAGCGCGCCATCATCTACATGATCAACCAGTCGGGCGGGCACTGGGTCGAGCCACTGGGCGGCGCGACGCCGGCGGTCGTGCGCAGCAGCGAGACGATCGTCCAGAACCAATGCGCCAAGTGCCACCAGACCGGGCAGGGTGGTGCGCCGAGAATCGGCGACCGGGCGGCGTGGATTCCGCGCCTGAAGAAGGGGCTGGATCCCTTGGTGGCATCGGCCATCCACGGCCATGGGCCGATGCCGGCTCGCGGCGGCCTGCCCGACCTCAGCGACCAGGAGATCCGGGGTGCCGTCATCTACATGTTCAACTACGGCGTGCCGATCGCCTCGGCGCCGGCGCCGGTCGCCGCACCAGCCGATCCGCGTCACAAGCTCGTCTCCGGGACCGACATCTACCTCGGCATGATGCCGGTGGAGAAGATCTCCGGGGCAAAGTCCGACATCCCTTCGGGCAAGGGCTACTACCACCTCAACATCTCCCTCGCGGACAAACAAGTCGCAGGTGCCGGTGACCGACGCGCAGGTGAAGCTGCGGGTCTCCGACGGGATGACCAGCGAGAGCAAGACGCTCGGCCTGGTGGCGGCCAACAACGCCGTGAGCTATGGCAACTACTTCCGCTTCTCGAGCGGCAACGCCTACAACATCACGGCCGAGATCCGGCGCCCGGGCACGGCCGGCATCATCGAGGCGAAGTTCGATTTCAAGGCGCCGTAGGGCCGCGATGATCGAGGATGCGCGCGAGCTGTCGCCGGCCGGCTTTCAGATGGCGGTGATCGGTGCGCGAATCCGCTACGGCAGGACCGACGCGCGCGTCGTCGAATACGCCAACGTCGACCCCTCACCCCAACCCTCTCCCCCGAGTACGGGGGAGAGGGAGCCACGATGTGCCCCCTCTCCCGCTTGCGGGAGAGGGTTGGGGTGAGGGTGTGCACGGGTCGCCATGCGTCAAGCTGAAGCCGCCGGGATCGCGCGACGGCTCGCTTCCGCTCGCGCGGCGCCTCAAAGGTCGTACCACGCCACCCCGACCACGACGCCGCTGGCCTTCTCACCCTGGCCGCGCAGTCGCTGCACGCTCAAATCCACCGCGAACCTGTCGCGCCGAACCCAGTGCCGCACGCCGGCGTGCCACAGCGTCTTCCTGTCCTCACGACCGAGCTCAACGAACGCCGTGCTGCGCCATGGCAGCCGGTGCTCAAACGCCGCCGATGCGACCCATTCGCGCCGTTCTTCGCGCTGCTTCGAGAGCCCGGCGTTCAGATGCAGGAACGCGTCGCCGTCGCGCAACTGCAGCGTGTACGGCAGCTTCAACGCGACGCTGTCCGAGCGCCATGCGGCGCCACCGACACTCGCCATGCCGAGCGACAGGTGCAGCCCCCAACCCCAGCCATCGCGTGCGATGTGGTTGAACAGGTGCTTGAGCTCGATCTCGAGTCCGTTGGCGTTGTCGCCGCTGCTGCGCGAGAGCTCGAACTGGATCGAAGTCGTCGGATTGAACGCGTACTCCGGCGCGACGCTCAGCACCTGCTGATCGCCGACGCGCTGCCACGACGTCTCGACCGACCAGACCTGGTCGTCGTCCTCCTCGGCGGCGGCGTTCGAGGTCAGCAGGTACGGCCGGTCGTTGGCCTGCACCGCGGCGGGCAGCGCCGCCGCGGTACACAGCCAGGCCAACGACCAGCGCCGCGCCCGCCGCCTCAGCCCGGCTTCCTGGCCCATGCGCTGCACCAGCCGGACCCCGCGATGTGCTTGCGCCCGAACATCGCGCAGCCGCCCCAGTCGTCGCTGGCCGCGCCCTGGTAGAACGAGCAGTTCGAACACTTCTGCGTCGCCGCATGGTTGGGATAGCGCTTGGCGTCGACCTTGTTCGTATCGTGCTTGTAGCCGAGCGCCTGCGCCGTCTCGTCGGCCTCGTCGACGCGTGACGGTGCCGCGCGCGCGACGAGTGGCGCCGCCAGCACCGCGCAGGTGCCGGCAACGCTGCGGCGGATGAAGATGCGCCTTGTCGTGTGAGTCATGCTGGTCTCCCCTCGATCAGCGGCCAGCCTTGGGCAGCTTGAACACCCACACCATGCCGCCCTGCTCGAGGAAGTTGACCTTCTTGGCCACCTCGCCGCCCCACAGCGGCACCGCGCCGCCCCAGCCGGACACGACACTCACGTACTGCTCGCCGCCTTGCTGCCAGGTGATGGGCGGCGCGACGACGCCGGAGCCGGTCTGGAACTCCCACACCACCTTGCCGGTCTTCGCGTCGGCCGCCTTGAGGTAGCCCTCGGGCGTGCCCCAGAACACGAGGTTGCCGCCGGTCGTCAGCACGCCGCCCCACAGCGGCGCGCTGTTCTTCACTTCCCAGACGATCTTGCCGCTCTTCGGGTCGACCGCGCGCAGCGCGCCGATGTAGTCGTCGTTGATCGTCTTGATGGTGAAGCCGGCACCGAGGTAGGCCGCGCCCTTCTTGTAGGCGACCGGTTCGTTCCAGATCTCCATCGCCCATTCGTTGGCCGGCACGTAGAACAACTGGGTGTCGGGGCTGTAGGCCATCGGCATCTGGTTCTTGCCGCCGAGGAAGCTCGGCGCGGAAAGGATCGAGCTGCCCTTCTTGCCGTCGCTGCTCGCGGTCGGGTCACCGGGCCGGTTCTCGGCGATGAAGTTGGGCCGCCCGGTCTTCAGGTCGATGCTGCTCGCCCAAGTGATCTTCTTGACGAACGGAAAGGCGTTCAGCAGTTGCCCGGTGCTCGCGTCGTTGACGTAGAAGAAGCCGTTGCGGTCGGCCTTGCCGCCGACACGCTTGCCGTCCATGTCGAAGGTGACGAACTCGTTGACGCCGTCGAAGTCCCAGCCGTCGTTGGGCGTGCCCTGGTAGTGCCAGACGATCTTGCCGCTCTTCACGTCGATGGCGACGGTGGAGCACGAGAACAGGTTGTCGCCCTTGCGCAAGTGGCTGTTCCACGGCGCCGGGTTGCCGGTGCCGAAGTAGGCGAGGCCGGTCTTGGCGTCGTAGGTGCCACCGAGCCAGGTGGCCGCGCCGCCGGTCTTCCACAGGTCGCCCGGCCAGGTCTGGTTGGTGGTGCCGGAGACGCCGTTCTCCTTGGCCGCGCCGTCGGGGTCGTAGCTGTAGCCCATGTGGCCTTCGACCGTCGGGCGGCTCCAGACGAGCTGCCCGGTCTTGGCGCTGCGCGCCTCGACCCGGCCGACCACGCCGAACTCGCCACCCGACACGCCGGTGAGCACGAGGCCGTTGGCGATGATCGGCGCGGCGGGGGCCGAGTAACCGGCCTTGTAGTCGTCGATCTTCTCCTTCCAGATGACGTTGCCGCTGTCCTGGTCGAGCGCCACGAGCTGCGCGTCGAGCGTGGCGAAGATCACCAGGTTGTCGTACAGCGCGGCGCCGCGGTTGACCACGTCGCAGCACGGCATGATGCCTTCGGGCAGGCGGTGCTCGTACTTCCACAGCTTCTTGCCGGTGGTCGCGTCGAGCGCGAACAGGCGCGAGTACGACGCGGTGACGAACATCTTGCCGTTGTGCACGACCGGCTGCGCTTCCTGGCCGCGCTGCTTCTCGCCGCCGAAGGAGAACGCCCACACCGGCACGAGCTTGCCGACCGTGGTGGTGTTGACCTGCTTGAGCGGCGAGTAGCGCTGGCCCTGGGTGTTGATTCCCCAGGTGAGCACGTTGCCGGTGGAGGTGGCTTCGTTCTGGATCATCGAGTCGGTGACCACGGCGGGGGCCGCGGTCGACGCGCACGCGGCGGCGACCAGAACGCTGATGAGTTTGGGTTGCATGGTGTTGTCTCCTCGATTCAGAAGAAGCCGAGCTTGTTCGGGTCGTAGCTCACCAGCAGGTTCTTGGTCTGCTGGTAGTGGTCGAGCATCATCTTGTGGGTCTCGCGCCCGATGCCCGATTCCTTGTAGCCGCCGAAGGTCGCGTGCGCCGGATAGGCGTGGTAGCAGTTGGTCCAGACACGCCCCGCCTTGATCGCACGGCCCATGCGATAGGCTGCCCCGCCGTCGCGCGTCCACACGCCGGCACCGAGGCCATACGGCGTGTCGTTGGCGATCTGCAGCGCCTCGGCTTCGGTCTTGAAGGTGGTCACGGCGAGCACCGGGCCGAAGATCTCCTCGCGGAAGATGCGCATGTTGTTGTTGCCCTTGAACAGCGTCGGCTGGATGTAGTAGCCGCCCGCCAGGTCGCCCGGCAGCTGCGCGCGCTCGCCGCCGATCAGGCACTGCGCGCCTTCGTGCTTGCCGACCTCCATGTAGGACAGGATCTTGTCCATCTGCATCGCAGAGGCTTGCGCGCCCATCATCGTGTCGGTGTCGAGCGGGCTGCCCTGCTTGATGGCCTTCACGCGCTCGAGCGCACGCGCCATGAACTTGTCGTAGATCGATTCCTGGATCAGCGCGCGTGACGGGCAGGTGCAGACCTCGCCCTGGTTGAACGCGAACAGCACCAGGCCTTCGATCGCCTTGTCGAACAACGCATCGTCGGCATCGGCGATGTCTTCGAAGAAGATGTTCGGGCTCTTGCCGCCGAGCTCGAGCGTCGCCGGGATCAGGTTGGTGGCCGCGGCCTGGCCGATGACGCGCCCGGTCGCGGTCGAGCCGGTGAAGGCGATCTTGGCGATGCGCTTGCTGCTCGCGAGCGGCATGCCGGCTTCGCGGCCGTAGCCGTTGACGATGTTCAGCACGCCCGGCGGCAGCAGGTCGGCGATCAGCTCGGCGAGCACCATGATGCTGACGGGCGTCGATTCGGCGGGCTTCAGGACGACGCAGTTGCCGGCGCCGATCGCAGGCGCGAGCTTCCACGCCGCCATCAGGATCGGGAAGTTCCACGGAATGATCTGGCCGACGACGCCGAGCGGCTCGTGGAAGTGATAGGCGATCGTGTTCTCGTCGATCTCGCTCAGCGCGCCTTCCTGCGCACGCACGCAGCCGGCGAAATAGCGGAAGTGGTCGACGGTGAGCGGGATGTCGGCATTCAGCGTCTCGCGGATCGGCTTGCCGTTGTCCACCGTCTCGGCATAAGCGAGCAGCTCGAGGTTCTGCTCGATGCGGTCGGCGATCTTCAGCAGGATGTTGGCGCGCGTGGCCGGCGCGGTGCGGCCCCAGGCGTCGGCCGCCGCATGCGCCGCGTCGAGCGCGAGCTCGATGTCTTCGGCGCCCGAGCGCGCGGCGCGCGTGAAGACCTTGCCGGTGATCGGCGTGATCACGTCGAAGTACTGGCCCTTGAGCGGCGGCACGAACTTGCCGTTGATGAAGTTGTCGTACTGCGGCTTGAAGGCGAGCTTGGCACCGGGGGTACCGGGGGCGGCGTAGAGCATGGAAGTCTCCTGGGGGTGGATCGGACGTGGGTGGAATGCGAGTCCCACAGCGCAACGTCCGTGCCATCGCCCCCGGGGCAGCAAATCGGCATGAAATCTCAGGCAAAACCCGAAGTTCGCGCGCGCGACGGCCTGTCCATGCGCATCTGCGGTGGTACAGGTGTCCTGCGATGGAGCAGTTCACGCGGTGCATTGCTGCCACTGAAATGCAAACGCCTGCGAACTTCAGCTTTCTGCCCAATGCGGTCACTCGCGGAGGTCGGCGCGAGAGCAGGCCGGCGGGGCGCTCTGCTCCGCTCATGTCCCCCGGCGTCGGCCTTCGGCCGCCGCCTCCTCCTTTACTTCGCTGCGCAGAGCACCCCACCGGCCTGCTCCGGAGCCGCTGGTGTATTCCATGGGACGGCAACACCGTGTCCAGCCAAGGACGTCGGGTGGCCGACGGAGCGAAGTAAAGGAGGAGGGGTGGGCGCAGCCCGCCTCGGGGGACATGAGCGCAGTCGGCCACCCGACGGCCTTGGCTGTCGCGCAGGCGGCGAAGGAATGACCGCCTTGGGCAGCAAGCCGAACTTCGACGACCCAACTCGTTTCACGCGTCGCGGATCGCGCGAAGCGCGGTGGAGCAACTGAAATGCAAACGGCGAGGACCGGGTGGCCTCGCCGTTCGCTGGATGGCGGGTGGCCGCCTCGAGCGGGTCTACGCGGCCTGCCACGCGACGTTGCCGCGCGCAAACATCTGGCGCAGCCGGCCGCTGCTCGCGAGCCCGTCGACGGCAGCTTGAAGCGCGCGGGACAGTTCGTCGGCATCGCGTTTGACCGCGAGCCCCACGGCCCATCCGTCGCGCGGTGCACGCGGCGACGGCAGCGGCTCGATCGCAAAACGCGGGTCACCGCGCAGCACCGATTCGAGCTCCGATGCAAGCCCCGCGGCGGCTGCCACGTCGCCGCGCAGCAGCGCACGCGCGGCCTCGGCGCCATCCTTGCAGCGGGTGTTGAGCTGGTCGCGGTAGGCACCGCCGTCGGCACCGATCAGCAGCCAGCCGGCGAGCGACTGGCCCGCCACCGCCATCGGCCGGCCGCCGACCTGCGCCAGCGTGTCGAGCCGCGGCAGCTGCGCCAGGCTGCGCGCGAGCATCACCCGCTCGCGGCAGTAGGGCGCGAAGATCTTCACCTGCGGGTTGGCCGCCATCAGCGGGCGGTCCACCGGCACGTGCAGCAGCACGTCGGCCGGGCCGTAGCCCAGGTAGTGGCCGCGCCACACCATGTGGCGCAGGTCGTCGTTGACGCTATCGTCGGCATGAAACGGCAGCAGCGCGAGCCGCACGCCGAGTGACTCGGCCAGCGCGCGGGCGAGCTCGACGTCGATGCCCTGGCCGCCGACATGGAACGGCGGCATGTCGTGGTACAGGCCGACCGTCAGCACGCCGCGCTCGCGCACGCGCTCGAGCGGTGTCGCCGATGTGATCGTCGGCGCGGCCGCCATGCCCGTCGCGCACGCCGCGCTGAACCACCGCAGACAATCGCGCCGCGTCGCGCGCGACGCTTTCATCGCGCGTCCTGCAGCGGCTTGTCGCGCCGCGTCTCGAGGTAGGCCTTGATTGCCCAGATCGCTTCCTGGTTCATCGTGCCCTCGAACGGCGGCATGTAGACGGCACCGTTGCGGGTGCGGCCGCGCCGCACGGTCGAGACGAAGTAGTCGTCGATCTCCTTGACGCACGCGCTGCGCTTGCCGCCATCCTTCAGCGCGGCGCATTCGTTGTCGATCTTGCGCAGGTCGGGCGCGATGCCGCCGGAGATCGCTTCGAGGCCGTGGCAGCGGGCGCAGTTCTGGTTGTAGGCCGAGGTGCCGACCTTGATCGCGCCGTCGTGGTTGCGAAACGGGTTCTCGTCGCGCCAGGCCTCGCCGAGCGTCGGCAGCGACGTGGTGTCGACCGCCTGCGGCACCACGTCGCCGTGGGCGAACGCGCAAGTGCAGGCGGCCAGGGCGAGCAGCGCCGCGGCAAGCGGTGCGTGGGAACGAGAAGAAAGCGTCATGTCAGGTCTCCGTCAAGCTGGGGTTGGACGATGCGACCTGTCTGCAAAGCCTGTGCCACGAGCCCGGTGCTGCAGCCGGGTACACAAATCGCTTGGCGTGCTCCGGTTTGCGCCAGATCAACGTGCCAGGCCGAAACACAGGCAACCTTGACCGACCGCGCCCGATGCGCATCGGCACAGGGTTTCGACGGAGACAGTCCTGCCGCGGCAGGAGAACAGGAACACGACGATGTCCGAGACTCACCGTGCCATGGTCACGCATGCCAAGCGCTGGAGCACGCCGTCGGCGCTGCCCTTCGTGCGCCAGCCCGGCCGCGCCGAGCTGATCGAGCAATCGCACCTGCGCTGCGCCGCACTCGGCCTGACCCGGGTCGAGCGGCCCGACTTCGAGCCGCTGATGCGCAGCGACCTGACGGTCGCGCGCGAGCGCAACCAGCGCCTCTCCACGCATGCCGCGCCGGTGATGGAAATGCTGTTCGAGCAGATCGTCGACACCGACAGCATGATCGTGCTCACCGACGCCCAGGGCACGATCCTGCATTCGGTCGGCGACGACGCGTTTCTCGCGCGCGCCGACAAGGTGGCGCTGTCGCCGGGTGTCAACTGGGCCGAGCAGTCCAAGGGCACCAACGCGATCGGCACGGCGCTGTTCGAAGAGCAGCCGACGCTCGTGCACGGCGGCGAGCACTTCATGCATGCCAACAGCTTTCTCACCTGCTCGGCGGCGCCGATCTTCGACCCGCGCGGCAACATGCTCGGCGTGCTGGACGTGACCGGCGACCAGCGCTCGTACCACCAGCACACGATGGGGCTGGTCCGCATGTCGGCGCGCATGATCGAGAACCACTGGCTGTCCGACGACTACGGCAACCGGCTGCGCCTGCACTTCCACAGCCGCGTCGAGTTCATCGGCACGCTGCTCGAAGGCATCATCGTCGTCGGCGCCGACGGCAAGATCCTCGGCGCCAACCGCAGCGCGCTGGACCAGCTCGACATGAGCAGCGCCGCGCTGCGCATGCACAGCCTCACGAGCCTGTTCGGCACCACCGCGTCGGCGGTGTTCGACCACTTCCGCGCGCCGCTGTGCGTGCCGATGAGCCTCGCCATCCCGAGCGGGCGCCAGTTCCACGTCAACGCGCGCTTGAACGGACCGGTGCGTTCGATGGCGGCGGGCCTCGCCACCGACGAGCCGCCGGCGCAGGCCGGAGTCATCGGCGAATCGCTGCGTGCGGCGCCGCGCCCCAACGCCCCGGCCGGCGAGGCGGCGAGTGCGTCACGCCTGTCGGGGCTGCACTATCTGAAGACCGGCGACGCGCAGCTCGACGCGGTCGTGACCAAGGTGCAGCGAGTGCTGAACCGCGACATCCCGCTCTTGATCCTCGGCGAAACGGGGACCGGCAAGGAGCTGCTGGCACGCGCGGTGCACCAGGATTCGAACCGCGCGAAGCAGGCCTTCGTCGCGGTCAACTGCGCGTCGATTCCCGAGTCGCTGATCGAGGCCGAGCTGTTCGGCTACGAAGACGGCGCCTTCACCGGCGCGCGCCGCAAGGGGGCGAGCGGGCGCATCGTGCAGGCCAACGGCGGCACGCTGTTCCTCCACGAGATCGGCGACATGCCGCTGGCGCTGCAGGCACGGCTGCTGCGGGTGCTGCAGGAGCGCAGCGTGACGCCGCTCGGCAGCCAGAAATCGATCGCGGTCGACATCGCGGTGATCGGCGCGACGCACCGCAACCTGCGCGAGATGATCGATGCCGGCAGCTTCCGCGAAGACCTGTACTACCGTCTGAACGGGCTCGTGGTGCGACTGCCCGCGCTGCGCGACCGCAGCGACCTCGGCGCCGTCGCGCAGCGCATCCTGCTCGCCGAATGTCCGCAGGCCACGCCGCACATCGGCGCCGGCGTGATGGCGCTGTTCAGGCGCTTCGCCTGGCCGGGCAACATCCGCCAGCTCGCCAACGTGCTGCGCACCGCGGCCGTGATGGCGGCGGGCGAGCCGCAGATCACCGAAGACCATCTGTCGGACGACTTTCTCGAGGATGTGCAGCGGGTGCGTGTGGAGGCGCAGCCGGCGATGCCGGACGTGATGTCGTCAGCGCGCCCGGCGGTCGCCGCGATCGAGTTGCCCCCGATCGAGGCTGCGCCGCCAGACATCGCGCGCACGCTCGGCGAGGCCGAGATCGACATGATCCGCAACGCCGTCGATGCGGCCAACGGCAACATCTCGGAAGCATCGAAGCGGCTGGGCATCAGCCGCAACACCGTCTACCGCAAGCTGCGCTGGAACCAGGGCGGCTGACGGCGAGGTACACCCGGCCAGGGATTTCCCTGTGCCAAGGATGAGCGCCACTGTCACGCAGTGGCACAGCGACAGCCATCGGAGCCCGGTTTCACACCGGCATGGGTCTTGCGCGAGAAGAGGTGTCCGTCAAGGCATTCCGCCCGGGCATTCGTCGCAACCCCAAGGAGACTCCCATGCATTGGTCGCAACCCGCGTTCGAAGACATGCGCTACGGCTACGAGATCACGATGTACATCTCGCACCGTTGACGCTTGCGCCACCGGCACGCCCATGAAGATTCTCATTCTCGGTTCGGGTGCCGGTGGCGGCTTCCCGCAATGGAACTGCAACTGCCGGCTGTGCGCCGGCCAGCGCCGCGGCGAGTTGCGCTCGCATGCGCGCACGCAGAGCTCGATCGCCGTGTCGTCCGACGGCGTGTCGTGGGTGCTGCTCAACGCATCGCCCGACATCGGCCCGCAGATCCGCAAGCACCCGCAGCTGCATCCGCGCCACGGCCTGCGCGACACGCCGATCAAGGCGGTCGTGCTGATGGATGCGCAGATCGACCATGTCACCGGCCTGCTCGGCCTGCGCGAAGGGCCGTGCATCGACCTCTACGCGACCCCCTGCGTGTTCGAAGACCTGACGACCGGACTGCCGCTGCTCAACGTGCTGCAGCACTACTGCGGCACCCGCTGGCACATGCTGCCGGTGGCAGGCGAGCAGACCCGCGCCGACTTCGAGATCGACGGCTTCGCCTCGCTGCGCTTCAGCGCGCTCGCGATTCCCGGCAAGGCGCCGCCGTATTCGCCGCACCGGCGCGAGCAGGTGGTCGGCGACAACATCGCGCTGCTGATCGAAGACCTGAGCGACGGCCGGCGCCTGTTCTATTCGCCCGGCCTCGCCGAGGTCGGCGAACGCGAGCTCGCGTGGATGGCCGACGCCGATTGCCTGCTCGTCGACGGCACGTTCTGGGAAGAAGACGAGATGCGCGGCGCCGGGCTCAGCGCCAAGAGCGCCGCCGAGATGGGCCACCTGCCGCAGTGGGGCGGCCCGGCACGCCCCGGCATGGTCGACGTGATGAACACGCTCGCTGCCGAGCGCAAGGTGCTCATCCACATCAACAACAGCAACCCGATCCTCGACGAAGCCAGCGCGCAGCGCCGCGTGCTCGAGCGGCATGGCATCGAGGTCGCTTACGACGGAATGGAGATCACGTTGTGAGCCGCCGGGCCGTCCCAAGGCGAACACCGCAGGCCGACAGGCCGGAGGTTACCCAATGAACACCGAACTCTTCCACTGCGCCCCGCCGCAGGCTGATATCCGCGAGCCGTGGAGCGCGGCCGACTTCGAAGCGCGGCTGCGGGCCTGCGAGTCGGGCTACCACATCCACCACCCGTTCAACCTGCGATTGAACCGCGGCGAGTTGCAGCCGTACCAGGTGCGGGCGTGGGTGGCCAACCGCTTCTACTACCAGGTGAAGATTCCGCAGAAGGACGCTGCGGTGCTCGCCAACTGCCCCGACCGCGCGGAGCGCCGGCGCTGGGCCGAGCGCATCCTCGACCACGACGGGCGTGGCGACTTCGGCGGCGTCAACGCCGGCGGCATCGAAGCCTGGGCGCGACTGGGCGTGGCGACCGGCCTGAAGCGCGAGGACCTGTGGTCGCACCGCCATGTGCGCGCCGGCGTGCGCTTCGCGGTCGATGCCTACGTCAACTTCGCGCGCAGCGTGCCGTGGGAAGAAGCCGCCATCTCGTCGCTGACCGAGATGTTCGCGCCTCGCATCCACGCCGACCGGCTGGCCGGCTGGCCGACGCTGTACCCCTGGATCGATGCCGACGGCCTGAGCTACTTCCGCAGCCGCATCCCGCTCGCGACCCGCGACGTCGAGCACGGCCTCGAGGTCGCGCACCGCTGGTGCAGCACCCGCGCTCGGCAGGAACGCGCCATCGCGATCCTGCAGTTCAAGCTCGACGTGCTGTGGGCGATGCTCGATGCCATCGAGCACGCGTACCCCGACGACCTGCCGCTGGAGTCACGGCCATGAACACTACTCACACAAGACCGATCGTCGCGACGATGTTCCGGCTGCAATTCGAACCGGTGCAGGACAGCTGGGTGCTGCTCTACCCCGAGGGCATGGTCAAGCTGAACACGCCGGCGGCCGAGATCCTGCGCCGCTGCGACGGCCACCGTTCGGTCGACGAGATCGTGGCCGAGCTCGAGACCGCGTTTGCGCAAAGCGCGCTGCGCGACGATGTCTGCAATTTCCTCGGCCAGGCCCGCCAGCGCGGCTGGTTGCAGTAGGGGGTGCCACGATGAAACCCCCGCTGTGGCTGCTGGCCGAGCTGACCTATCGCTGCCCCTTGCATTGTGTGTTCTGCTCGAACCCGGTCGACTACACGCGCCACGACCAGGAGCTGGACACGCAGACCTGGAAACGTGTGCTCGCCGAGGCACGCGCGCTCGGCGCGGTGCAGCTCGGTTTTTCGGGCGGCGAGCCGCTGCTGCGCGACGACCTCGAAGAGCTGGTCGCGCATGCACGCGAGCTCGGCTTCTACACCAACCTCATCACCTCGGGTGTCGGGCTCACCGAGAAGCGCGCCTGGGCACTGAAGCAGGTCGGGCTGGACCACATCCAGCTCTCGTTCCAGGACTCGACACGCGAGCTCAACGACTTCATCACCTCGACCCGCACCTTCGACCTGAAGGCGAAGGTCGCCGCGACCATCAAGGGGCTGGGTTACCCGATGGTGCTGAACTGCGTGATGCACCGCTTCAACCTGCCGCATGTCGGCCGCATCATCGACATGGCCGAGCGCATGGGGGCCGACTACCTGGAACTCGCCAACACGCAGTACTACGGCTGGGCCTGGCTCAACCGCACGGCGCTGATGCCCACCGTGGACGAGCTGCGCGATGCCGAGGCGATCGTGATGGCGCACCGTGCGCGGCTTGCCGGCCGCATGAAGGTGCTGTGGGTGTCGCCCGACTACGCCGACGCCAAGCCCAAGCCCTGCATGGCCGGCTGGGGCGCGGTCTTCATGCTGGTGGCGCCCGACGGCACCGCGCTGCCCTGCCACAGCGCGCGCATGCTGCCCGACATCACGTTCCCGAACCTGCGCGACAGCTCGGTGCGCGAGGCCTGGTTCGACAGCGACGGGTTCAACCGCTACCGCGGCCAGGCCTGGATGAACGACACCTGCGGCAATTGCGACGAGCGCGGCCACGACTTCGGCGGTTGCCGCTGCCAGGCGTATCTGGTGACGGGCGATGCCGCCGCCACCGACCCGGTGTGCCCGAAGAGCGAGCACCGCCCTCGCATCGACGCAGTGCTCGGCGCGGCCGAGGCGAGCCGCGTCGAGGCCGGGCGCAGCAACGTGCCCGCGCAGCCGCTGCGCTTCGTTCCGAACGCGGCACAGCAGGCCGGGCTGATCTACCGCACCGACGAGATGTCGCTCGCGCTCAGCGCTGCCGACATGCTGCTGCGATGCTGAAGCTCGATCGCCTCACCCAGCGCTACGGCCCGCGGGTCGCGCTCGACGCGTTGAGCCTGCACATCGCGCGCGGCAGCTTCGTCGTGCTGCTCGGGCCCAACGGCGCCGGCAAGTCGACGCTGTTCCAGGTGCTGACGGGCCTGTTCGCCGCCGATGCGGGCGATGTCGAGGTGGCGGGGCTGTCGATGCGCAGCGACGCGCGCCGCGCGCTGGCGCAGATCGGGGTCGTGTTCCAGCAGCAGTCGCTCGACCTCGATCTGAGCGTCGCGCGCAACCTGCAGTTGCACGCCGACCTGCAAGGCCTGCCGCGCGCGTTGGCAGCCGAGCGCATCGCCGCAGACACGGCGCGCTTCGGTCTCGCGGCCGAGATGGGGCGCCCGGTGCGCGAGCTGTCCGGGGGCAGCCGGCGCAAGGTCGAGTTGGTGCGCGCGCTGCTGCACCGGCCCGCGCTGCTGCTGATGGACGAAGCCACCGTCGGCCTCGACCCGCAGTCGCGCCGCGACCTGATCGCCGCGCTGCACGACGAGGTGCACGCGCGCGGCGTGACGGTGTTGTGGGCAACCCACCTGGTGGCCGAGGCCGACGGCGCCGACCGTGTGCTGGTGCTGCACCGCGGCCGGCTGCTGGCCGACGGCACGCCGGGCGACGTGGTCGCGGCGCTGGGCGGGCCGACGCTCGAAGCCGCCTTCATCAACGCAACCCTCCATTGAGCCAAGCCATGCGAACCCTTCTCTTGTCTGTGTCGCTGCTGCTCGCAGCAGCCTCCGCGGCCCATGCGAAAGACAGCGGCCTCGCCTACGTCTCGAGCGAGAAGGACCATGCGATCACGCTGGTCGACCTGAAGACGCTCGCCGTCGTCGGCACGATCCCGACCTGCAAGCGCCCGCGCCACATGCAGCGCCTGGCGGGAGACACGCAGCTGATGGTCGCCTGCAGCGATTCGGGCCGCGCCGACTTCATCGACCTGGCGAGCCGGCGCTCGGTCGGCGGCATGCCGTTCGGCGACGACCCCGAGGTCTTCGATGCGTCGCCCGACGGCGCGTCGGCCTATGTGTCGGCCGAGGACGACGGCGCGCTCAACGTGTTCGACCTGCGCGAGCGCACGCAGCGTGGCAGCGTGGCGCTCGGCAAGGAGCCCGAGGGCGTCAAGGTGTCGCCCGACGGCAAACGCATCTACGTCACGTCCGAGGTCGCGAACATGGTTCACGTGGTCGATGCCGCGACCTTGCAGATCGTGAAGAACATCGCGGTCGGCAAGCGGCCGCGCCGCTTCGCGTTCAACGCCGACGGCAGCGAGCTGTGGGTCACCAACGAGCTCGGCGCCAGCGTCAGCATCATCTCGGTGGCGGACCTGGCGCTGCGCGCGACGCTCGCCTTCGAGCTCAAGGGCATGCGCGCCGACGACATCACGCCGGTCGGGCTGACGCTGTCGCGCGACGGCAAGACGATGTACGTCGGGCTGGGTCGGGCCAACCACGTGGCCTTCGTCGATGTCGCGAGCCGCAAGACGAGGGAGCTCGTGCTGGTCGGCAAACGTGCCTGGGGACTCGGCTTGAATCGCGACGGTTCGCGCCTGTTCGTCGTCAACGGACTGTCGGACGACATGACGGTGGTCGACACGGCAAGCGCGAAGGCGATCAGGACGGGGCCGGTCGGGCGCGTTCCGCACACGGTGGTCATCGATGACTGATGCTCCGTCTTACCCCCTCTCCCCCTGGGAGAGGGTTGGGGTGAGGGCGGCGGTCTGTGCCGAACACGCAGCCCTCACCCTGGCCCTCTCCCAGAGGGAGAGGGGACAGGCCCTCGGTGTCTTGGCGGTGGTGGCGTTGACCATCACCTTCAACGCCA
>OBEQ012084979.1_pt1 | contig 28956 bp, 27 predicted proteins | sample 1670901 | NCBI WGS metagenome assembly OBEQ01 (sample SAMEA104232315, study PRJEB22302) | groundwater metagenome | biome: forest; feature: aquifer; material: groundwater | place: USA | collected 2011-08-07 | depth 5.4 m
GGATGCGATTTCGCGTTATTGTGACGCATGTGGACGAAAGTGCTATTGTGGACAAAAGTCCTCTCAGCATGCTGCAGCGTCGGGCTCGCGCCAAAGTCGACGAAGTTGCAAAGCATCCACGGGTCTACAATCTTTCGGAAAATGCCCAAAGTCTGGTGACTTCGGCCGACTCCATGGCAATCCTCCGTGCCCAAACCTTTGGGAAAGCCAATGACCGCGAAGATGCCAAAGTCATTCTCAAGGCTCTCATGGGTAAAACCCATGCCTTTGCCACCGCCGTTTCTATAGTACTTATGGATAAAGGGGAAGAAAAAAAGCGTTGGGAAAAAGTGGTACAAACCAAAGTCACTCTACGGAAACTCCCGCCAGCTGAACTGGAAACGTATGTCATACGCTATGATTTTACCCGCTTTGCTGCAGGCTACGCCTTAAACGAAACCCCTTGGGATCTGGTCACCAAAGTAGATGGCAGCTACACCAATGTCATCGGGCTTCCCTTTGAGGTCCTCCTCCCCATCCTTCGAAACTTGAAAATCATCATTTAGTGTGCTATACTTCTTCTTATAGGCCATTACGGCCTGTATTTATATTCGTGCTCCATTCATCTGTAGACCATGTGCGTCTACTCGATGGATACACACGATGCACATTGACCCAGCCGTATCTTGCCGTTCGCCTTACCTACTATTCGTAGCGCGGCTCACGGCGCGATTCTTGGCGGGTTGCAGTGCAAAAGCACATTGACAGTTGAAGAGCAACTTCCATTGACTAGCTCCAGATGGTCTCAAACCATCGAAATCGTCTATTAGCTAGTCAAAGGAAAAAGGAAATGTCTAAGCTTATCGTTCAACAGCTCTCTACCGCCGTTCGTCTTGCTGAATCTTCAGAGGAAGAAGAACTTTTGGAGATCTTACCCAGCATCATCGGTCGCCTCCTGGCTCTACAGAGCAAACTGATTGTCAGAGAAGAACTGGCAAAACAGTCCAATCAGCGGCCAATTGAGGCCCGACTAGTCCCGCCATCGGGACTTTCTGAAGTCGACACACAGCCAACACCGGCTGTGATCACCGTTCCTGATGATGAGATCGATCAGGCAAAGAAGGTCCGTAAGATGTTCGAGAAGTCTACTGGATCACCCAGGCTCAGAAAGCTAATGGCGCAAACCATGCCTGCCGTAGCGCAGCAAGTCCGAAAGTAAATTTTTTCGTCCGTATCTCAAATAAGGAGAACATGAAATGACAGATCCAGTAGTAGTCAAAGCCTTGCAGGAACGACTCCTGCGAATGGCCCAGGAACAAGAATTTCTCGATGCCCTACAAACCCTTTTGGCTCTCCACGAAGGATTGCCGGTGACTCGCGCAGGGATGCATAGAGTATGTAGCGCTTTTTCAAAGATGCATGAAGTCGACTCTGACGGCTTTCAAATCGCGCACAACCTCATGCATGACTTACCTGAAAAAGAGGCTTCACCAAGCCTGGTCACATTTGCTGTCTTGGGCAGTGCCTGGACCATGAACATCGACCATCCTGTCTGGCACTTGGTCGATCACGACAGCGACTAAAGCTCTTCAACCATTTATCTAAGGGATCTTGCGACGGACTCGTCCGTTTTTCTATCACACGCAAGGTCCCTTTTTGTTGCACTTCTACCTTAATCTTTATATAATCACTCCCATAGGAAATACGTCCAAGCCATATGCGGCTTGATGGCGTTGTTTTCTTTGCACATTAAAAACCCAAGAGCACGCGTATGGACGGTAACGAAAGACCCAATGAGATTGAGTCTTTTATTCCCGTCCGTACGAAAAGGCCACATGGCTAGAAAGGGAGAAAACGTTTTTTCCTCGTCCTACAATTGCCTACGTAAAGGAGATGACAAATGCGTGAACTTACAGAAGCGATCCAAGAAGTGGAGCAAATTGCTCAAACGATCAACGCCTTCAAAGACCGATGCAAAAAACTCGCAAACACCCCTGCAACAGCTGATGAGTTGTACCAACTATCCAGCGCCGCAGGAAAATTCTCCGTCAGCTTACCGGAGACTTTCGGTTACATTGCACAAGAGTTAAACTATGCGGCTGACGACATAATCGCTGAGGAAGAATTGACTGCTGATGACGAGGAACCCGTCAAACTCAGCCGGGCCGGACTGAAAGCCGAGCGATTCGGCTAATCGTGCTCTTGACTGTACATTGACATGCTGAAGAGATAGAAAGGAAAAACCGAGATGACAGCAATAACTGTTCAACCCGATAACAGGCCGCTCGTCACAACGACAGGCTATCTAGCAGACCTCAGAGTTGCCCTCAGCAAACATCTTCCTATTCAAGGTGGTCATCACTGGATCACTAGCTTGGAGACTTTGTTTGTCTTGGGCAAGGAAGATCCTGACGTCCTGGCATTTGCCCAAGAATTACGACGCTGTTTCAGCGGCATCGTGAACACCATGAAAATGGACAATAGGATGGGCATTCCTTCTCATAGTGTCGAGCTCAATATCATCTATGCGGCAAATAACGTCGAGTCAGGACTGTCGGCATTAGAAGGCGGCAACTTGTACAAAGCCAAATTCTATCTTGAAATTGCCCAAAGCTATGCGCGTAACCATCCTGATGTCCTGGCGCTTGCCCAACTCATTGCGGAAAAAACGGCTGCGGCAATGGCGATTATGGAACCTATGAAGGTACCAGCACTCGTCGCTGCTCTGGAAAATCCTCCGCGTGATGGCTATATCTCTGTGGTTGATCTGCCAGCGCTTGTGCCTGCTGAGCCTGAACTTCAGGTCAACCCGCCGAGACGGCCCGAAGACGATTTTACCAGAGTGGTGCCCGTGGCACCTGTTGATACGGCACCGGTAGATGGTCCCGCGGAAGCCACTCGGGAGGCACTGACGACCCAAGAACAACACGCCATAGTTTTCAGCGTAGCCGCCCAAGTGACAGGCACGCTTCATCCTGTTGTCAACGAGCCAATCCAAGAGGCCGCTGTCCCACCTGCCGATCCTGCTCGCGATTCATCAACCTGGAAAGTTGATCCGGATGTAATTGGTCCATGGTTTACAGAGGCGATCCAAGGGACTGATTTATTGACAGATGAGGAGAAACGGAAACTCTTAGCCCATTTGGAAAGTCCATCGACACAGGGGCCTGAGAAAGAACCAAAACCAGCGGATGCGCCGCCTGCGACCGCTGCCGAGGAAACCGGGTCGTATCACGACGGAGACTACGTTCCACACGAGGAACCCGGAACGACACTCTATATGTAGAGGCTCTTCAATAATGTACTAACTAGCGAGACGCGAAATGGATTGTGGCTTTACCAGCCGTAACAAACAATCCAGGCCGCGTCTCTTTTTTTGGCTTACACGCACTGTAAGTTAACATCGATATTTTTGCATAAATTTAACATCGTTTGAACCTAAGTGATGTTAAATTTTGCCATTTTTTGGCATGTTAACTTACAATGCGGTCAGTGGTTGCTAATATTGAAGAAGGTTACCGTCGGCCTACTACATCGGAATATCTTACCTTTTTAGGGTACAGTCAGGCAAGTCTTATTGAAGTCAAAGGGGATATCCAACGATGTCGACAAGATGGATTTTTAAAATCAGCTCCAGGAAGTTCGATTGCAAGCTTAGGCATCGACCTGGCCCATTGGCAGGAGGCACTGAAGCGCTCGGTAATCTCGCGACCTGCGGAAGTTAGAGGAGATTACAGGAATATAAAGGAGTTTAAAGGAGCCGTACAAGAACGAGAGTCCCGTGACCACGACTTTTTCTTTCAAAATCCTTCAAATTCCTATACATTCCTCTATGATCCTGTCGATAAGCTCCGAGCCGGAGACCTAACCTACGAAATCTTTATTGAGCTGGTCAACAAAACCGATTGGCACCTCCGAAGACTCGTAGAATCTTTAGAGGATAAGCTGAACCGTGATCAAAAGTTCTATGAAGTGGAAAAAGCGAGGCTCCGTAGCAAACTAAAGATGAGGTAGAGGAATCTACAGGATATTAAAGGATCTTAAGGGAATCTAAAAAGACTAAAAGGAAAAATCAGAGATTCCGCGGTTTTTCGTCTGCTCTAGATTTAAATTCCTCTAAAATCCTCTAAGTTCCTCTAGAATCCTTTAAAAAATCTCCTCAGATTTAAAAAGCAACCCGATCTCTTTGGCTGCGGCTTCAACTGAATCTGAACGATGAACCACATTATGCGGCTTGTCAACACCAAAGTCTTTTCTGATGGTCCCTGGCGCTGCCTCTAGCGGGTCTGTGGGACCACAGAGATCAAATACTTTTTGTATCGCACCTTCTCCTTCTAAAACAAACGCAATCACGGGAGTCGAGGTCATTTGTGTCACAATTTCTGGAAAAAAGGGTTTATCTTTGTGATGGCTATACCAGACTTCCAAAAGTTCACGCGTCAACCGAAGCATTCTGAGGGCAACGATGGTCAAGCCCGCGCGCTCAAATCGGTCAATCACTTGACCAACCACTTTTTTTTGATAGCCATCAGGCTTGATAAGGACAACAGTTTTTTCCATCATAGTGTAAGAAGCTTTTCCAGCTTCTCCTCCTTTCCTTTCGACCACACGAGTGCCATATTCAACGTATGCTGCTTAATATATTTCTTAAGTAATGCATTAATATCTGATTTTGATACTTTTTCTATTGTTTTGATGTAATCTTCCAGCGTCATGATCGGCTCGTGAAACAACTCTTGTCTGCCGTACCATTCATTCATAAATTCCGGATCTTCACTGCGGAAAGCTAAAGCAGTCTTTAAGCGTTTTTTGGCAACCTGCACTTCCTCATCCGTCACCCCTTTGTCCACTGCCTTGGTCATTTCATGCAAAATTGCTTGCACTGCTTCTTCTACTTTATTGGTTGCCACCCCGGCATAGATACTCCAGTATCCCACGTCCTGCCAACCATCCTGGCCAGAGCGGATGTGGTAGCAAAGTCCTTTTTTCTCACGAATTTCTTTGAATAAACGAGAGGTAAACGATACGCCCATCAGAAGATTAAACACACTCCAGGCAAAACGATCTACACTTCCCCTGCTAAACGTACGGAAACCCAAGGTGAGATGTGCTTGTTGCGCATCCGGCTTGGTAATCACTGCTAATTGCGGCTTGTCTTGTGTCTCCAAGACCTTTTCCGCCTCTCCGGTTGATATTTCTCTACGTTTTCCAAACCATTCTTCTACCTGCGACTTGATAGAAGACGTTTGCGTTTTCAGGTTGCCCGCAACGACCACTACGAGCCGGTTAGGTGCGTACCATGCGTCGTGATATCTTCGCAAGGTCGACGCGTCACTGGACCGAAGAGACGATTCTTCCCCGATAATTCGCATCCCCAACGGAGTTCCTGGATAGAGCATCTGATGAAACACTTCAGAAACTTTCATAGAAGGTTCGTCTTCATAGCGCTTCATTTCTTCTAAGATGACATCGCGCTCTTTATCGACATGTTTTTGAGCAAGAAGTGGCGTCAATGCAAGCTCTTTATTTATCTCTAGCGCTAACTGCCAGTCAGTGCTAAGCACTTTGTTGTGATAATTGGTGATATCAATGTCGGTATAGGCATTTTGTAATCCGCCGATGCGCTCTATGACGTTCACATCGTCGGTTGTTGGGTACTTTTTGGTCCCTTTAAATACCATGTGTTCCAGGAAATGCGAGATGCCATTGATCATTGGCGTTTCGTAGCGACTCCCCACGCCCACCATTACCGAGGTTGCCACACTATTGACACCAGTCATGGGAACCAAAATCAAACGCACGCCGTTGGGAAGGACTATTCGTTCATACGGAAGAGACTTCTTCATAAGAGCTTATGATAAATCAATTTGACTCATTTGTCTAATTCAGTTAATCTAGTTTCATGACCCCGGATGACCTGCGCCAACAGATTGAACTCAATGTCGTTGAGCTTATCAAAGAAAAGCTTACCGACGGGACGATGACGGAGGAAAAAAGCCAGCAGATTTCCCAGCTCGTACTTGATACTCTCCAGCCTGGCATGAGTTTTGAAGAACTCTACCGAGCCATCCCCAAACTTGATGACACGCTCCCTGAGCTTTCCCCCATCATTTTGCCGATTCTCAAGGAGTATGAAACCAATGTTACCCAGCAAGTGAAACAAAATGTCGAAAACCTCATCAGACAGGGTCAATTTGATGCAGCAGCGAAGCTTGCCCAAAAAGCCGTGGACCAGGACGTAAAACTTGTTTGGACGGGGAAAGGAAAAGGAGTATAATTTGCCTATGCCTACCAACCTGACCCTGGATGTCTTTATCGACAAGCTTCTGGATGAAAAACATGCCGGAGTCGTTATCCCTCTGGAAAACCAGCAACAAATGAAAGCGGATATGCTCATCTCACTCAACCGCATGATTACTCTTAAAACCCTTGAGCAGTTGTCGCCTGTAGAAATGGCGGAATTTCAAAAACTCGAGGAAGCCAAAGCAACGGATGACCAGTTGCAAAAATATGTTACTGACCATGTCGGACCAAAAATTAAGGAAAAGGATATATTTTTGGCGGAAATCTTAGGTGAATTCCGCGACTTGTATCTTTCCAAACCATAACTTATGCCGGAATCTAAAGAACAACCTCAAAAAGTCATAACAAAATGGTTCGCTTCTGCCCGAGCGCCAAAACAACGGGAAGCATTTGAAGTGCCCGGTCAAGGGATCGCCCTTGCCCCGGACGAAGAAAAGCTCGTCATTACCACGACTGGTTTTAAAGCAGTCCAATCCAAAGCCGCGGAAATGGCAGAACGCGAGATGCAGAAAAAACCTGGCGAGAAGGGTGTAGCTAGCATTGTCAAAACCATTTGGAAACGTTCTCTTTTAAGTGAATATTTCCGAGAACGTGAGTTTCAGTTTAGCAAAGAACTTCTTGGCGCGGTAAATAACGACGTGTTGGCTGATGACGTAATCAATAAAGCAAAAAGTGATGCAAAAACACATTATCAAAATGAACTGAAATCTGCAGGTACTGCAAAGCAGATAGGGCGCAAAGCATTAGAATTCCTCAAATCCGCAACCGGAAGAAAAACGCGAATCCAACAACTCACGCTCGATGAACTTTCTAACCGCAAGGATAAAACAATCAGTGCAGCCATGACCCGCGAAATTTCCGCGGCAAATGCAAGATTTCATGAGGCGCTTAATAAAAACGACGACATGATCCGGACCGAAATGGGTGAACAAATGCGTGTCTTAGATGAAGCCAAACCAGAAGAGAAAGCAATTATTGATGAAGGCCATAGTCTCATGCTCGATCTTTTCGATGGCTTGCCTGATGCTGATTTTCAAACCCGATCTCGTAAACTTTGGGACAATATGAAAAAATTGGAACCCAAGGTTTTCAATACAGCAGATTTATATATATCTTCCCTATTTGAAACAGTCCAAGGGCTCAAAGTACAAAAGGATCATGGCATATCAATGGATGTAATACGGGCTCGGATCATGACCAGCGAATTCCGTTTGGGCTTTGGCATATTAGGAGCCGCCACCAGCGTGGATGCGTCTGATACACGCCGGATTATGGCGGGCATCGACCGCGTCGTGAGCAGATTTGAAAAAAATCCTTTGGGTGCAGCCATATTTAATGAAGCGGTCATCGGATCTGCAACTGCTTTAGTAATTAGCGGCACACTCCGCGTCCCGCAGCAAGTAGCCACTAATGCCGCACGTGCAGCCGCAGGTCTGGTTGGCGGAGGAGCCGTGGGCGGGCTCGTTGCCGGTACTCGGGAATACCGACGGCTTGGCCGCGAACGCAAAGTGCATCTTAGCGAAAAAGAGTCAGGATACCAACTACCACAGGAAGGCAGCAGAAAATGGATGGAACAATTTGCTATCGAGCAAACCAGCGCAAATGACTTAAAAAATGCGGTCGGGCAATCCATTGATAGCCTGGCTGACGCACAGGCAAAGATAAATATCTCCAGCCGCAGAGATAACCGCATCGGGCTCGTCCGTTTTTCTTCCCCGCAGACCATGGAGTCTGAACGCACCGATCTTTACCGCGCCATCCGCGATGCAAAAGCAAATTTGAGTATTGAGGACAGAAAACTATTGGATGAAAAAGTTCAAAAACAAACCGATAAACTTAACGATGCGATGAAGGAAGCAACGGGTCGGTTTAACAAAGCTCGTACTGTGCGCGCAGTAAAATACGGCGCAACGGCTGCAGGGGCCGGCATTTTGGTTGGCGCGGCCACCCATGGCATCCAAGGCGCCACAGAACAACTCTCCTATCACGCAAAAGTAACAGCAGCTGCTCCGGAAAAAGTTGCAGAAACGCTTAATAAAGCAGTTGGCGAAATGGGCAAATCACACGGGATGCGTGGACCATGGGGGTGGTTTGAAGAACCTATGCAGGATAAGGCCAATGCGATTTTTCACCAAGTTCCGGCGACAAACCTTGTTAAAAATCTCTTCCGCGGCTGGGAAGAAAACGTTCAGGGAAAACATGTGGACTATACCCGTTTATCGAACAGTTTTGTTTTTAAAGATTTACCCAAAGGATTATTTGGCGATGAAACACTTCCAAAAATTGGCCACATCATGGATGAAGCCATAAAAATGCGCGAAATTGATCACATTGCGCTGGATAAAATGGATGAGCTGCACCGGCTTGCCTATGAAATCGGACGTGTCAGCCGCATACCGAGCAAAGATGAGGTATACAAATTCATGGAATTTTTGAGTCCGGCAAAACCTCCGGTTGAAGGCGCCAATATAGTAGAGCAAATCATTCAGTCGCCTTCACCCGTAATAGCACCCGCAGTAAGCATCCATCCCCCGCTTGAAGGATTCATAGCGGCTGCCGCTCCGAGCGGGACAACAGAACAAGCAAAACTACCGGAACGCCCCACACCTACTCGACTTTTATCCCCTGGAACACTAAGGCTCTCTTCTGGACCATTACGACTATCCCCTGGAGCACCACCTCCGCCGCCCAAAAGACGAGAGACAACAACTCCCCCAGTGATAATCTTGGGAAGTCCGCCAGAACGGACTGAGGAACCAATCGTAGAAGTTCTTTCCACGCAAGCATTTCCTAAAGCAGACGAATACGAAAAAATGCTGAAACGTAAATCAAGGGAAATCTTGGGAACAATACGATGGAAATTAAATAATGATGATAAAATTGCAAAACGAGAATCTCGACATTTTGATCCAAAAAAAACCTTGGACATGCTGATTCGAGGCAACATGGCAGAACAATATTCAGAAATCCTTCCTGTTTCCGGTGGTAAAACCGTATTCTCTGTCGGCGGAAATACCTCTGACATAGCTCTCGCAACATTCCAAAGAGAATTTGGTGTAAGCATAAAACACAAAATCTTGGAAAAAGCGGTAAGAAAGTCTTTTATAGACAAACCAATAAAACTGCAAAATATTTCCGGAGAAGTAACAGAGGCGGATATAAAAGCATTAGAAGAAAGAATTGTGCAAGCATATAGCTCAAAGCCCGAAGAAAGTTTAAGTGCAGGAATTTTATATGAAGAAAGCATTATCCCGGATGGGGTACTGAAAAATGGACAGGGCGAAATCGTTGGGTTTTCCGAGGTAAAAGCGTATCTTCCGGAGGAATTTGATGGCCTCATAGAAAAATTGCCAGACCAACTTTCCAATGAAATAACCTTTATTGACAATATCAGAACTGTTGGCTTTGGAAATGAAGCGTTAAGAGATGACATGCCTATCCTTCTCCGATTCCCTTCTGACATACCCGATGCATCACTGCAATTACTTGGCCAACGCTTGCAGGAACAAGGTTTCACCAATGTATTAATTCAAAAAATACCGTTGACCTCAACGCAAATTACACAAGAATCTAAAAAATTTGTACAAAACAATCTGGAACAAATAAAAAATGGAACTATAAAAATGGAGCAAGAAGGAATCGAACTGTTCGAATGGTACGCCCAGCAACCGGAAACCCTCGCCACAACTATACCGACACCAATGCCTCCCACACCCGAAGGACCGCAAGAACCTGAGGCTTCAGATGATTTTGATTTAGAGGATTTTTCAGAGGCAACTCCACCACCTGTCGAAACTCCTGAAACACTGGCAACAACGAGACCAGCACCAATGCTTGAAATCCAAAACGAACAAAATGTAACAAACTATCAACAATATATTCAAGAACACCCATTACGTCTTCTCGATACAAGAATTGATCAATCAAATCTAGAACGAACGGAGTTAAACACACAAAATAATGAATTTGCAGAACGAATCATAGACAATGCACATAATTTAGGTATCATTACTGGAGTCGCTAAAGCAGAAGATGCCATCGGAATAAGAGATTCATCAAAAATCCTCTTTTTTGCTGTAGCAGACGGAGTGAGTCGAACGATTTGTCCCAAAGTTGCCTCGCGTGTTGCCGTAGAAACGAGTCTTCTGCAAATGCAGCAAGATAAACCATTGAGTGATATCTTCCCTATGGTTCAGAACAATCTTAGTGGCATAAATATTCAAGAAATGGCACAAAAAGAAATTGATGCGCTCATCGCAAAAGTAAAACAAGCACAACAATCTCCTCCGACACAGACATCTCCGCAACCCTCTGGACCTGTCACTTCGTATCGCGAGCTTAATTCTGATTCAATGAATTTAGATCGTCTTTTACGACTACAAAATGAAAATGCTCTCGCATCAACCACACTCGCGCTCGCGCGATATACCAAAGAAACCGGCAGAGTAGAACTGGCGCTCAAGGGCGACACGAGTGCAATGGTTATTCGCGCTGATGGAACAATGCACGTGCATAAAAATACAAATAATAGTAGCCAAATCCACTATTATCCAACCCAACAACCATATGAATATAAACAAGGCGCTGAGCAATTTAAGGAAATTGTTTTACAACCCAATGATATTCTCGTTGTATTTACGGATGGAGTAGACAGATTAAGATCGCCATTTGAATCAATTGTTAAAACGGCTATTGAAAAAATTTCACCTATCTCTCACCGATATAACGGGCTTACCCAAGCAATCTACAATAAAATAGTAGAAAATGGTGAGTTGGATGATGACGTTTCCGTCGTCATCCTGCAACATACCATAGAAGGAAAAACAGAAGAAAAGCCTGCGGCACCAACCCAAGCGCAACAACCCACTCCAACGCCTCCATCCACCCAGCCGACTGCAAGCACACCAGAAGCGCAACCAAGCATTTTACTTCCCTCCGGACAACAAATTATAGACTTCATCGGCGACCGCGAGAGTAATTTTGACGGAGTATATCAGGATCGATTAAGGGATGTTGCCGGCCAACTCACTATCCAAGCATCCGTTGAAACCCAACGCAGGATTCTTACCCAAACGTCAAGAACGCTTGGCCAAATGGAGCAAGATTTTCTCAAAGCAAAAGGCTCATGGGGTAAATTAAATGTAGGTTACGCAAAGCAACTGAGAAATATGATAGACCGGGCACTAGATGAACTTCCCCTTCCCCCCGGAACAACACGAACAAAGAATCTTTAAGAAAAGCTACGCTTTGCATGTGGCTGGCTTATCTAGACGGGCTAAGAAAAACCACTTCCAACTAATTTGCTATTTACATCAGAATCTCTATCATCAGAAATGAGGCCATATATGAAAATTGAACCATCAAACGCAGTTTTCAAAACTCCAACGACATCGATCATGACAAAACATCCTAAAACCAGAAAAAAAGATACCGCCGTGAGCCGAGAATTCCAAGAATGGCTTGAGAACATGCTTAAAGAAGACGCTGGAATTATCAAAGCTCTTGCAGAGCGATAGTCTTTCTTAACTTAACGCTGTTTATGGAGCTCTTCATTGACTTTTTCCGCCAACAGAATCTTCATAAGTGACTGATACGGCACGTCTCGCTTGTTGGCAAGCGTGCGCAGGTCAGACAAAAGACTCTGTGGAAGACGCACCGTTACCGATTGGGTCGAAAATTTCAGATGGGAAAGATCCATATTGACCCGAACAAAACGATCTGGAAAGTCAAGCACGCTATGCGTTGCCCAAAAATCTCGCTCTTCATCTTCATTTTTAAAGACCGGAATATCTTTAGTTTTTTTGACTGGCATACAAACTCCTTTCTTTTTTATTTTGATCTCGTGCGGATATCACACGGATTTTTTCATGTCGAACCGTATAGATAACATGCAATCCTCTCCCAATATTTGTTTTTCCTAAAATAATAAATCGCTCTTCTGTCGTCGAATGCTTTTTATCTCTCCATATGATGCGTGGGATATTCATAAAAACTTCCTCGCATTCTTTAATCTCCACATCATGCTTTGCTTTATTTTTCTCTGCATTTCCTTCATCCCACTCAAATTCCTCAGGTATCACTGGCATATCTGTACATGATGGTACATTACATTCTTCCTGCTGTCAAGAGGTGGTTCTTGCCTTCTATAGGCTTTTGTCGTACACTACCATCACCATGCAACCTTCTGGAACTATCTACCTTTACGAACCAATCAAGAGAGATCCCTCGCTAATCACTCGGGATGACAAAAAACGTAGTTTTCAACAAGCTCGAACACTCGGCATGCTTCTTATTGCTCTCAGTTTGGGCGGCATAACCGGCCCCTTTATTCCCACCATTCGCTTAGAATCCGGCTACTACGTTTCCCAGACCAAGGTTGCTTTGTCTGCCAAAAACGACCCAGTCAAAGCCTTGCCGCCGTCAGTACCGGTGATTTTCAATCCCCTTTTGACTGATAACGGAAGCTCAATTAACCCGGTGAATAAGGATTTTAGCCTCATTATTCCTAAAATCGGCATCAATGCACCGATTATCCCCGCCATCAATCCGGCTGATCCCAAAGCATATGATGAGGCACTCCTCAAAGGCGTTGCCCATGCAAGCACGAGTTTTTTTCCAAATGAAGACGGCACGGTGTACCTATTTTCTCATTCCACCAATTATGACTGGTTTGTTAAAGACCTCAACGCCGTCTTTTACCTTTTGAAAAATCTCAATACCGGCGATACTATGGTGATCTTCTACAAAGGGAGGCAGTACACCTACCGCTTGATGGACAAACGCATCGTCAAACCAACAGAAATCTCCTATTTAGTGCCTCAAAGTGGTAAAAAGCGCCTCATTCTCCAAACCTGCTGGCCGCCTGGCTCGACCACGGAACGATTACTCATTTTTGCAGACCTTATTGACTCTTCTACCCTATAACTGTTATAATATGTATAGCTCTGATACAAAACACATGAAAACACAAATGACCATTTTCACTCTTCTTCTTGCCGTACTTGCCTTGGCTCCTTCACGCGTCATGGCCCAAAGCTGCACCACGCAATACGGCGGAAGTACAACGTGTGTGTCTACTGATCTTACCATCAACAAACAAGTAAAAAATCCAGCAACAGGAAATTTCGTAGAAAATTTAGGCGCGAGCGACGCGACATTTTCTGCCAATGGCCAAGCGCATTTCCGCCTTATCATCAAAAACAACAGCAATCAAACGTTTTCTACCGTCACGGTGAAAGATATTTTTCCCAAAGAACTTACCTTTACCGCTGGCCCAGGCACATTTGACCAAGCGAACAATACATTAACGTTTACATTGGATAACGTAAATGCCGGTGAAAGCCGTACGGTAGAACTTTTAGCAACCGTTGATCCAAACAAAGTCAATAAGGATCGAAGTGTATCGTGTGTGATCAATACGGCTCAGGTGAGCGCCCAAAATCGCTCAGACCAAGACACGGCACAGCTCTGTATCCAAACCAATATACTCGGCGCTACCACGCTCCCGATTGCTGGTTTTAATGATTTTGCTCTCCTTCTCCCCTTTGCCGCTCTTGGCGCGACGGGCGTGGCACTTTTGATAAAAAGAGGATAATTACTTCGAAGCTCTTTAACAAAAACCGTTCAATTTTTTGGTTGAATTATGCCCAGTTGGGTCTCAATTGCTTTAATTCTTGGTTCATGACTTGCTGTTGCTTTGTCAAAATAAGAAATCGTCAAATCTAGCTTTTTATTCATTGTTCCAAGAGATTTTTTAATAGGTTTCAAATCATCTTTGGTGGCAAAGACCTTCTTCATCTTTTGAATATCGGCATCGGTAATCATATAGTTACCGTACCTCATATAACGAATGTTGTCAATTGTCATCGGACCTCGCAGTCTATCAAAATAGATAGTGTGCGAGGCTCGATATAGCAATCGAGTAGCGAAATTGCCAACAGACAACAAATGCGTTGTTTTATCGGCAAAATCGCTAGCTCTTTAACATAGGCATACAGGGAAAAAGTTTCTCCCATGAGTTTTGCACGATAGCTTGAGTACAGAACGTTGCACTCGGTCTTTCGTGCAGAATTTCATAAAAAGGAGAAAAAAATGTATATCACCGCTCAGTGGTACGTGGTTGCCGCCATTTTCATGGCGGGAATTCTCGTCGGCTGGGGGTCGCTCGTTGCGCTCCCGGATCACTTTTCCAATCGGGTCACGAGTCGCGACAAGTTAGGACTATTTCTTATCGTTCTGGGCTTTCTGGCTCTAATCGGTGGCATTCTGCTACCGATGGCTCCCATTTTCGGGGAAGCACTGACCAAGGCATGGAACAACTCTAATGGGGTAACCCTTGCAGCTCTTGGCGCGACCGTCGTCTTTTTGTTCGTCGGTGTCATTATGCACCGGCATGCACATCATCCGCATCCGTAAGTAAAAGGAGAAACGGAAATGAAACGGACATGGATCGCAATCGTCGTGGTTGCATTGGCCACCATGGCATGCAACATTTCAGAGTACGGTTTTACGTATGAGCCAACTCAGGTTGCCTATCCAACGGCGACCAGCCCCGCGCCCGGCGCGCAGAGTACACCCCCCGCAGCAGCGTGCCGCGAGCAAATGTTCGGACCATTCCAGCCGCCCAGCACCAAGGCCTACTGGTATGTCCAAATCAACAGTGAATTCGTTGACGCGGATTACCTCGTCAGCCTCTGGTGGCAAAAAGGAATCAACCTGAATCAGGGGTTGATTCAACAAGGAAACGGATCGGCAACGGAAGTCGTCTTTCTGGTCCGCACAAGTATCAAGGAAGTCCAGTTTGCTAATCCGGCTGGTGGGGTAGCCTGGCGACTCTGTGGACATTCTAATACGCAACTTGCCCAAGAACTTGAACAGCACGCGCATGATATCGCCTCCGCACGGAGTTGGCTACGCGTCTATAACGTGCAAGACCTGTGGGTGGCTTTGCAAGCTGGCGATACCGAGCTTAATAAACTCATCAAATGCATCACCCCGCTGATGCAGGGCATCACCGACTGCCACGACGTAGGCGCTACTGCGACCCCGTAACCATTCTGTATGCCAAACGACTAGACACCACGGAATTCTAGTCTACATAATTGTCAAAGTGCAATACGCACACGATCTATTTCCCCGTGGGAAATTTGTCTCGATCGTGTGCTTTCTCTAACCCCGATAGGTATCGGGGTTAGAGAAATGAGACAAACAAAACCACTTGTTTCCGTCATTATGCCCGTGTATAACGGGTCGCGTTTTGTGGAAAAAGCGATTGACAGTATTCTCTCACAAACCTACCAGCAATTTGAACTGCTCATTATTGATGACACTTCAACTGATGCCACCTGGAGCATTCTTCAAAGATATCAGCGAAAAACACCAAGCAAAATCCGACTTTTCCGTCTCCGAAAAAATGTCGGTGCATTCCTAGCGGCAAATATCGCGTTGAAAAAGGCAAAAGGCATGTATATTGCGCCCATGGATTCAGATGATATTAGTCATAAACGTCGGCTGGAAAAAGAAGTTCAGTTTCTCCAAGAACATCGAGACATTATTGCAGTAGGATCATACGTGCACATCATTAATGCAAAAGGGCATATAACAGGAAATAAACAATATAAAACCGACCATGAAGGAATCTATAAACAGTTTGCTCTGGTCAATCCCATCGTCCATCCATCTATGATGATCCGAAGAAACATGCTTCCCCACCAAACTTATCTTTACCTCACGCAATATGGCGTAAGCAGCGATTATTACACATTTTTTGAACTTCTTAATTATGGAAAATTTGCTAATATCCCAGAATACCTCCTTTCTTACCGCATTCACGGAAAGAATAGTTCTTTGCAAAATCTGAAAGAAAAATTCTATACCATTACTCATGTCCGACTCAATGCTATAAAACACTTTCATTACAACTTTCCTCTTGTAGCAGTCCCCTTCTTTATTGTGCAAATCGTGATCGTCACGATCGTACCAGAATCATTCCTCCTTCCTCTCTATCTCATGCTTCGTGGCATGAAACCTCTCGCAATACCACAAATGTCTCGCTTGAGCCTTTCTTTACCGCGTCGTGCGCTCAAATATGCGTTTTCTCTTCTATAACCTTTTATCAAAACTCGCTCGTTGGTGGCCAGTCATTATCATTATTCTGGTTGAAATAATCCTTTTTGTCGCCAACTTCAAACCTCATACCTTCCTCATGGGGTGGGATAATGTGATGCCGGAGTTTAATTTCAAAACGAATCTCATCCGAAGTATTTTTGGTGTCTGGCAGGAACACCGCGGCGTAGGGCTGTACGACGGCATGAGTCATATTGCCAACCTCCCTCATAGCTTATTTCTCTGGCTTCTCTCATTTGTTTTGCCCATCCAGGTACTCCGATATGTGTTTACGTTTCTTATGCACGCAACTGGCGGCATGGGTATGTTCTTTTTAGTAAAAAAACTCCTCCAGAATCCGGATCGTCATCCTGGTCTTATCCAGGATCAGATGCTGGACAAAATCAGCACAACAGGCGAATGGATCCCCCTTCTCGCCTCCCTTTTTTACCTTTTCAATCTCGCCACCATCCAAATGTTTTATACACCGCTTGAGGCATTTTCCGTGCATTTTGCCGCCATTCCCTGGCTTGCCTTGACTATATTAAACTACCTAGGTAATGGATCAAAGGGTTCACTTACTGCATTCTTTTTCACTACTTTAATCAGTACGCCACAATACTTCGTCCCTACTCTTCTCCTACCAACAGGTCTTCTCCTTTCCGTTATTTTAGGAGTCACGCTCCTAAACGACAAAACGAAATGGAAGCCTATACTTGCCACCGGACTGGGTTTTTTGGTTATCAATGCGTTTTGGCTATTCCCCTATCTCTACGGCCTCCCCCGCAATGCACCTATTATTGCGCAAGCCAAGATTAATCAAATGAGTAGCGGCGAAGCATTTGCTCGCAACCAAGCCTTCGGTGACCTCAAAAACGTGCTTTTGATGCGGGGGTTTAGTTTGGATTTTGAAGATATGATGCCCGATGGCACCTACACCTACTTGATGGCGCCGTGGCGAAGCCATCTAAACAACACCATCCCCATCGTATTGGCATGGTTTTTGACAGGAGTAACCATCTTGGGGATTGTCGCAACAATACGAAAACCATATCGACATCTCTTACCATTTACGATCCTCTTTCTCATTGCGTTCATCTTTTTAGGTAATGATATTCCCATTTTACGCGAGGCAACAAGTATTCTGCGCACCCATTTTCCTCTTTTGGGCGAAGCTCTTCGTTTTCCATTTACCAAGTTCAGCCTGCTCTTTGTTTTCTCTGGAAGCATATTGTTGGGTCTTGGCTGTGCTTCTATGAAAAAATTAAAGAATATTTTTGTAATATTTTGTATTATTGCGATTGGTTTTATAGCAATTCCTGCTTTCCAAGGAAACTTCATTTATAAAAACCTTCGCGTCAACCTCCCGTCTGAATACCTTTCGCTTTTTGCGTTCATGCAAACACAAGATCCCAATGGCCGCATTACTCTTCTCCCTCAACCAAGTTACTGGAGCTGGAAGTTTTATCGCTTTGGCTATCGTGGGAGCGGTTTTGTTTGGTATGGACTCAATCAACCAGTGATGGATCGCGCTTTTGACCCATGGAGTGCTCAAAATGAAAATTATTATTGGGAGCTTACGCGAGCCCTCTACAGCAAAAATGGGAGTGCAGTAGAACAGGTCTTTGCCAAATATGATATCCGATACATTCTTCTTGATGAAAATCTCATCTCAACCAGTCATGATCGATCCCTTTTTACTGAAGAAACAAAAGAGCTCCTAGCAGCAATGCCCAAAATTAAGCCATTAACCACCATCGGCAAACTGACGGTCTACGAGAGAATAACCAATGCCCTATCCTTTATTGCTTTCAAAGATAATCTTCCCACCGTATCACCAATTTATAAATGGACAGATAACGACGTGGCGTTTGCCGATGTGGGTGATTATATTTCGGAAGCGGGTGGCGATGTTGTCTACCCCTTTCGCTCTCTTTTTACTAAACGGAGTGTCAACGAAAGAGAATTTACGCTCGTACAACCAAAAGAAGAAGACCTTGTTTTCGATACAGCTACACAATCTTCTTTATTAGCTTCTTCTGCGACGAAATGTGGACTTCTGCGCCCTGGTACGATGCATGCAATAAATCAGGATGATACAACAAAATCATGGCTTAGGCTTATGGCAGCTGATCAGCGTGCTTGTGTAAGTTTTGGAGCAAACATCAGTCATAAAGACGGATACGTGGTAAAGGTAGAGAGCAGGCACGTTTCGGGCCGGCCGCTCATTTTTTCTCTTATCAATGACACAGCAAAACACGTCGAAGTAGAAACCTATCTTTCTGAAAAACAAGATTGGCAAACGAGCTCTTTTATCTTGCCACCTCTTGCTCCGGATGGCTTGGGATATACGGTATATCTGAGTAACGATGCGATCGGGAAAACTGAAACAGTAAATGACATCAGCAGAATCCGGATGTATAAAATTCCGTATAATGACTTGGTGAATCTGTCATCGCGAGACCGTTCTGACGGCGCGGCGATCTTTAGAGATTGCTTCGCCTGCGCTCGCAATGACATTTCTGTTTCTCACCCCAACCCCGCTTTCTATCAGATCAAGCTCAATGGAGCATCTGCCGCCACAAGCCCAACACTCATTCTAGATCAAGCCTTTGACCCCGGCTGGATTGCCTGGGATGGCAAGCAGTTCCTTCCGCACGTTTTGGTAAATAACTGGGCAAACGCGTGGCTCGAAGAGCCTAAGTCCGCCGACCAGGCGCAGCATGAGCCGTCTACGAATAGTAGTGAAAAGGCGAATGCTAAGCCAAGGCGGAGGTGGATCGTCATCTTTTTTCTTCCTCAACTTTTGGAATGGATCGGCTTTGCCCTCCTCCCCCTTCCCTTCCTGGCAATAATTTTGTACGATAGAAATGTATGGCAGAGACACCCACGCCAACAGAAGTACCACAAACCACTCAAGGTGCTCCCCAACAAACTCCCGAAAATCTTGGAATAGCTCAAATAATTGCTGATAGTGAAAAAGAACCACCCCGCGAGACACTCACCAAAATTGCAAAACTCAAACAATTCGGAACCTACGGTCTGATGGGACTTATGGTTGTTGGCATGCTTGCTCAGCTGGGAGGAAAAATGATGACTGAGGAAGAAGGTCAGTCATCGGGAGGCCACTAACTATGTTACTCCTTATCTTACTCATCGAGCTCGTCATCCTCTTTCTTCTCTCCCGCTACGTGACGCAGCTTCTGTATGGACTTTTTCTGTTAATCTTTCGCAGTAGATCTGTGGCAATAAGTGCTACCACGCTCCTCTTTTTTCCCGGCACGGTGGTGCATGAACTTGCTCACTTGTTTACTGCAGAAATATTGGGCGTTCACACAGGCAAACTTTCTTTAGTTCCAGAAAATTTAGAAGAAGATGAAATCCAAGCAGGCAGCGTGCAGATAGCAAAAAGCGATCCATTTCGAAGATATTTGATAGGCTTTGCGCCGCTTATTGTTGGGTTAGTTATCCTCGCTGCCCTCTCTTACTGGCTTCCTTCTCTTCTTCAACAGGCAACCGCCGCCGCACGTTCCGGCAATCTTTTAACTTCTTCTTCCACGTATCTCGTTTCACTGCTCATCTATCTCCTCTTCGTCATAAGTAACAGCATGTTTTCGTCTAAAGAAGATCTCAAAGGGTTTTTCGCTTTTGCCATCACTATTGGTATCTTGGTTGGCGCCGGCTATATCGCTGGTATACGGATTGAACTCACCGGTACAGCATTGGAATTTGCCAACCGTATACTGGATGGCTTGGTCAAAAGTACGGGCCTTGTGTTGGCAATCAATGGAGTTTTACTGCTACTACTCAAGGTTTTGCTCAAACTATCAACGAAAATTCTTCACCGAAGTTTTAAGTTCTCTTGAGAACCGCAAAAAAGGCAGATTGCGGTATCTCCACGCGGCCAATCATCTTCATTTTCGCCTTACCCTTCTTTTGTTTATCTAAAAGTTTATCTTTTCGTGAACGGTCGCCGCCATAAAGTTTTTGGATAACGTCTTTGCGGAAGGATTTGACGTCAGCGCGAGCAATCACTTGTCCGCCGATTGCCGCTTGCACCGGAATTTGAAATTGATGACGTGGGATAGCTCCGGCCAGACGCTCCACGAGATCCCGGCCATAGAATTGTGCTTGACTCTCGACAACCAACACCGAAAAGGCATCGACTTTTTCTTTATTGACCAAAACGTCCATTTTCACTACGTCCACCGACTGGTAATCATAAAATTCGTAATCAAGCGATGCATAGCCTTCTGTGGCGCTTTTGAGGCGGTCAAAAAAATCCACAATCATTTCCGAAAGCGGAATAAGGTAGGTAAATTCGGCCTGCCCCGCGAAGCCTTGGCGAAGTGGGGCCGATTCTACCCCAAAATATTTTAAATCAACGTAGACGCCTCGTTTTTCCTGAGCCAACTGCATAACCCCTCCCACGAAGCGCTTGGGAGTAAAGATAGCAACCTGCATCACCGGCTCGCGGACTTCTTCGATAGTAGAGGGGTCTGGAAATTCAGAAGCCGATTCGATGGAAATCCATTTGTCATCGCGAGATCGTTCAGACGACGAAGCGATATCTAGAGATTGCTTCGCGGAGTTTACACTGAGTCTGTCGAACGTGCTCGCAATGACATTTCCTCGGTATTTTACTTGGTACTCAACCGATGGGGCAGTTGCAATCATAGTCAAGTTAAATTCCCGTAATAATCGTTCTTGGACGATCTCTGCATGCAAAAGTCCCAAAAATCCACAGTGGAACCCGTTGCCTAAAGCAAGCGAAGAGATCGGCCGAAAGGTAAATGCGCTGTCGGAAAGCCGCAATTTCTCCATTGCTTCTCGCGCTAACGTAAGTTCGGCGCTATCTACAGGAAATAAACCTAAAAAGACCATGGGCTTGGGCTCTTGGTAGCCAGCAAGAGGGACAATGTTGTCATCGCGAGATCGTTCAGACGACGAAGCGATCTCTAGAGATTGCTTCGCTTTGCTCGCAATGACATTTAAACTTGTAATAGTATCTCCGACTTTGGCAAACCGAACATCCTTAAGTCCTGTTGCAATGTAGCCAACTTCACCGGTGACAAGCCCCGAGGATGCGTGCATCCGAGGGATAAAATACCCCACCTCAATGGGCGTCACTTCTGCTCCAGAAAATACAAATTTAAGTCTCTCTAAAGATATACTTCCATCCACTACTCGCACAAACACCACCACGCCTTTGTGTGCGTCGTATTGAGAAGAAAAGATCAAGGCCCGAAGGGATTTATCCGGCCCACCTTGCGGCGACGGAACCCGTTTAATAACTGCTTCCAGAACTTGCTCGACATTCTTGCCGGTTTTGGCAGAAATTTCCAATATGTCTTCTTGACGAAATCCTAAATCAACAAGCTCTTTTTTCGTTTCTTCAATCCGCGCATTGGGCAAATCAATTTTATTAATAATGGGAATAATAGCCAATTTGTGACTGCGTGCTTGATGAAGGTGCGCAAGCGTTTGGGCCTGCACGCCTTGCGTGGCATCCACGACCAGCAAGGCCCCCTCACAAGCAGCAAGTGACCGAGAAACTTCATAACTAAAATCGACGTGACCCGGGGTATCAATGAGATTCAAAATATAGCTTTTCCATTCCATTCGCACCGGCGCGAGCTTAATGGTAATCCCACGTTCTCGCTCAATAGGATTGCTATCTAAAAGTTGCTCCGCCATATCGCGCTTGGCAACCGTTGCGGTGAGCTCAAGGAGCCGGTCGGCAAGCGTACTTTTTCCGTGATCGATATGAGCCACGACACAGAAATTTCGAATACGTGATTGATTCATATAACTGTTCCTTTTACTTGACGGTCTAAAATATTATTCAAGCATCTGATCATATCAGTTTTTCTCTTTTCGTGCTGTAAATATGGAACTACCAGATAAATAAAGCATTGCAAAGAATTCGCTTCATTAACTTCTAAACGCCATAAATCTTTATGAAATATTCCCAAGCGGAATTGTTGTTGTCCCTCCAAAGCAATGCGTCGAAATTTAATCCGTATTGATGATCGCTCGAGGGTATTACTGATCCACTCGAGGATATGTACATCATATGAGTCAATCTTAAACCGCGCTCTTCCCTGATTGATTCCAAAATGCCCCTCCGCATCGACATATCCTGCAGTAAAAGCCCAAATGCTCGCCTCTGATCGCTCGATATCTTGAGGCACCTGCTCATGCTTTGGAAGTAAAAAATTGAATGTCATATTGACAAAACAATTCACGCTATACCCATGCCTACCCTCCGAACTAGTCACGTGCCCGTATGGTGAGAATAACTTTCTCATGAGTGTCACTTGAGCTATTTGAGTTGTGTGACAACGAATAACAATCATCTCGGAGCGCGAATTTGTTTGATAAGCATTCAAGTCACCGAGCCGGAAGCCTAGCAAATAGGCTTTTTCCACACTATTTCCGGAAAAATCACCCCTTTCATAGCGCATTCTTGCGTCTGAAGGGGATCGTTTTAGTATACCGAATTCACGAATCCGATTCCGAATGGTCATCGCGTGGCAATGGAAGAGTTGGGCAATCTCAAGCGAGGATTTCCGTTCGTTCCAATAGAGTCGCTGAAGTTCTTCTTGGGCTATTAGTACTTTTTTCCTCACGAGGATAGTATAATCGAGAAGGTATTATTGTGCAATAATGGCAAAGTTTCGAAGCGATTCATGCGATGCGACGTGCGATTCGATGTGGGGATGCATTACTTCCGCCTCTCCTGTTGAAGGAAGGAAAAAAGTGTGGCGTAACTGACGATCAAAAATCCCAAAAATAAGCCGGAAACCATCCAAAAACGAGTATGAAGGGACGGACTGGCAATTCGAGCAATAAAATCATGGGTTATTCGAATGGGATCCAAAAATAAATCCCAGCTATTCCATCGCAAGAATCTCCCCAAATACACACCAAAACTCGTCAAGGCGAGCGTACCTATGGTAAAAATCCAGCCAGTCAGTTTGCCCCACTGATGCATCACTAATTTTTGCATAGCATAGAGTGAATAGTAGCCACTGAGTAAACCAGCGGAAGCAAATGAAAGGATAAGTAACGCATCAAACAACATCGGAATACCACCTCTGGCTTTCAAGTGTATAAAATCCGTCACAATGTATGGTGCATTAGGAAAAAAAACAAGCCACACCAGCCCTGCCGAAACCAGAAGGAGCCAAGATTTCTTCTTCTTTTGAGCATACAGGCCAATAAGCCAAGAAAGCATAAAGGGAATGATGGCAAGAAAAAGATTGTACGGCAGAAAAAGGTAAAAATCATCGCTACTAAATAAAAATCGAACGCCCAATAAAATCATGGAAATTACAATACTCCAGACTAATGGCAAAAACGAGTGATGGATAAAGAAGCGACGAGCCATACGTTACATTTGCTCCAAAACTTCTATCCCCAGAAGATAGAGACCATTTTTAAGAATTTGCCCTGTAGCAGCAGTCAATGTGAGACGAAGGTCATTTTTTAAAATCTCATGCTTGGCATACAAAAGGTTAAACGCTTGGGCTAAACCAAAAAGATACGTGCACAAGGTATTGGGGGTAAAATGTTGGGCTGCCTCGGCAACAATCTCTGGGAAAAACCCGATGAGTCGGGCGAGCTCCCGTTCCTTTTTTTCTCTGAAGTGACCTCCGTCATTTAAGCCAATTGATTTAGACTTTCGCAAAACGCTTTTACACCGCGCATACGTATACTGTAAATATGGCCCGGAATCACCGTCAAATGATATCGACTTTTCTATATCAAAAGATATATCACTTGACGCGGTTACTTTGAGCATAGAATATTTTACCGCAGCAATTGCTGTTTTTTCTGCAATATTTTCTTGATCTTCTTTAGAATAATTTGATTTATTTTTATCTATAATGATATTAATTCTCTGTTTTGCCTGATCGATGAGCCAGTCTGCGGTAATGACATTGCCGGTACGCGAGGACATTTTCCCTTGGGTCAGACGTACCATACCGAAAGGAATATGCTTCGTTTTAACAGCCAACTCCGGATTAATTTGCCCTAAGGCGGCAAGCATGACGCTAAAATAGGGCGACTGTTCATTGCCCGTCATAATAATAGATAGATCATACGGATATTCACTATATTTTAATGGTGCAAGGGCGAGATCTTTTGCTTCATAAGTTCCGTAGTTCTCTTTTGTAATAAACACGCGGGTGTGCAAACCTAACTTTTCTCCACGAAACACTACTGCGCCTTCACTTTCCTCAAATACACCGTCTTTGATGTGCTCTTTGACTATTTTAACGCCCAACGGGGCAACTTCACTCTCAAAGTAAAATCGAGTGAACTTGGTCCCGAGGCGTTTATAGATGGTATCGAAGTAATCGAGACTCCACTGTCGACCTTCTTTCCAAAGAGAAATAATAGATGGGTCTTTCCCATAGATTTTTTTATTAAGCTCAATAATCCCTTGCTTCGCCTCTTCTCCGTCAGCCGACGGATCCTCAAACGCCTTAGCGCCAACTGCATATGCTTTCCCAAGAAATTCTGCTTTCTCTTTCGTTGAAGTACCTGTCTTCATTTTCCCCAGACTCTTTAACCCATACAGCGCTTTTGCCACATGCATCCCTACATCTCCTTGATAGTTTATGCGGCGTACCTCGTCTCCTGTTGCCTCTAAAAGCCGACTAAACGATTCACCAAGAATGATATTTCGCAAGTGCCCAATATGGAACTCTTTGAAGGGGTTGGGGTCGGCAAATTCGATCATGATACGTTTTACCTTATCCTGACGATCTATTTTTTTCTCCGTAATTTCGCCTGATGCGGCAGTATTGCGGGGATTTTGAGAAATTTTTAGACTGATTTTCCCTTTATTCGTCAAGGCTAACTCACTGTCACCTCTTTTATTTCTCGTTTTACGAGTTGTCTCATCGATTTCTCCCTCCGTGACCACAGGCGCCCAGGCCATACCGAAGCGATCTTTTTCCTTTAGCACTTGACTAAGTTGATTGATAAGACTAGCTTCGGACACAAAGAAGTTAACAAACCCCGGTGAGGCTACTTCGACCCGATCTAACCAATCAAGTTTTGATACTTTTTGATGTTTTATGATCGCTTCTTGAATTTCTTTGGCAATTTCCATCGGATTTCTCCCTGTTTTTTTTGCCAACACCAATGCAACGCTGGTTGCGTAATCTCCATGAGAAGAATCTTCTGGTCGAGTCACCTGCGGCAGTACACCATCCACGCCCATTCCATAGAGGATAGTTTGTAATAACTGGACAATCTCATTTCTCATAGCCTTATGATAGCACAAACCGTCCACTCAGATATCTCCCGCTCAAAAGCGGGAGAGGTCCGAAAGGACGGTTCAAGGTGTATAATTTACTACAGGTTCTTCTGTTTGTCAAGTACTTAAAATACCTGGATTTGAAGGAGACTATTTGAGGAGCTCTACGACGCGCTTCCAGAAGCGAGCAACGCCATCAGAATGAAGTCCCGGATCTTCAGGAAAAGAAAAAAAAGAGCCCATAGAAGCCCAGATACCCTTTGCAAGCGTCCAGGAAATAAATTGTGCTGCTGCCTGAGACTTTTGCGGCAATAGAAGTCCTCGCCAATGCTGTGCTTTAGAAAGCAATTGCGAGTCAATGGTAGCCCCTTTCTCAGAAAGCTCCCAAAGAAGCTCCTGATCGACTCGAGAGGGAATAAGGTCATGGCGGCGAAAAAATGCAAGATTATCCCGTTCCTGGCGGCCGACGGGTTCGGAAAAAAGAAGAATGGATCCACCAACTTGTCTTGGGCTTAAAAGCGCCTTGAATGCCTGCTCTGAAGGCTTGGTAATTTCCGCCGTAATCACAGTATTTCGATATAGTCCCTCATACTGTTCAATAATCATCCGGTCCCATTTAGCAACATGAGTGGTTACCCGCGGCTCAGCCGCAAGTTGATGAAGAAATTGAGCCGTGAACATCGATTCTTTACTCACGACTTCAAAATGAAAGCGCTCGGAACGTCGGGAAAGATCGGCAATGACGTTTAAAAGAAAATCAAGCTGTACCGCAGCACCAGATACTGGTACCGCAACGGAAATTGGCTCCAAAGAGCTAGGGTCACATGCAGCTTTCCTGGTTTGATGTGCCGCAGAAGAGATTGCGATGGCAAAGGAAGGCGTAATCATATAAGGCGAGGCAATGTACCGAGTACGACTGGTTGGATCAAGTGTTCGGTGATAGGCCTCCAATGCATTCTTGGTCGTACTGCTGGGACAAAAAATAAGATCTGCACCCGGTACTGCCCACACTTTTTGCGGTGAGTCATCAGTAACGACAACTACAAGCACCACGCGGACGCCATGGGTTTTGGCAAAGTCTTCTTTGACGGCCGCAAATTGATGAGCAAGTCCAAAATGCGTCGCAACGATCAAAATTGTGCTCGGCAGGTCAATCTGCTGATGAAGAATCTGAGAAAGTTCTTCATAGGGAATACTATTTCCCCGGGCCAGAATCACGCGGACCACTCTAGTGAACAATTCCTCTGGCCCTCCATTTTGAAAAATTTCTAAAAGCCACCGAAAGAGCGGATGAATACTGGTAATCCGGTGGAGGTAGGTAACCCGCTTATCGCGAGAACTCAAAAGAACGGCATGACTTCCTGAAGGCAAGCCATCATACAATGCATCGGCAACCCGCATGTGACCTAATCCTGCCTGCGCATAGGCAAAGACAATCAAAACATCTTTCATGTTTTTAGTTTACAACGTTTTTCTTGTTATTGACTAGCCAGTGTTTCCCATCGCTGATTAGTTCGACGTCTCCATCATGATCCGTACGAAGCGTCTTTGCACCAACGGAAGCCAAAAGATCGAGCGCTTCTTTGGCCGGATGGCCATAGTGATTTTTGCCAACAGAAATCACTGCCAACTTCGGATGAAGCCAAGCAATGAAGTCTCCGGTCATACCAGTCCGTGATCCGTGATGGGGCACTTTAAGTACTTCGATATCATTGTCTGCAAGCACTCCACCCGTATAATGTGCTTCAACTCTATTATCTGCATCACCAGTGAATACTGCATCAAAACTGCCATACCGAAGAAAAAAGACGAGGCAGTAGTCATTAAGGTCGCCAGAAGGCAGATGCTGCGGGGAGCCAGAAAAATTTTGTCCGGATTCACTTTGCGAGCGCCGTTGAGATCCCAAAACAGATGAACTTTTTTCGCGAGAGAAACTGAAGCCCGGATCTAAATTTTTACTGGCGACCTCAGCAGCGTCTGGACCCTTTGCAATCTGCTCTTTCGATGGCCATATAAAAGAAAGCGTCGTAGCCTCTACACTGATACGATCACCAGTAGAAACAAATTTTACTGGAATTTTTTTGCGATGGACGACTTCCTGAAGTTTTTGATAACTGTCCGTAGTATTGTCCACATCACTGCGAACGAAATAGTCAACGCTATATCGCTCAAAAAGCGAGATGAGGCCTTCAAAATGATCTTTCTGGGGATGCGTCATGACGATCATGTCAATGTGTCGATCCCAAAACGGCATGTGCCTACCGAGGCAATTGAGAATACTATCATCCGGCCCACCATCAACGACCATATCGCGACCATCCGGAAATCGAATGTAGGCACCATCACCTTGGCCTACATTACAAAAGACAATATGAAGTTTTCCATCAGGCAATGTCCAAATGAAACTCAAGAGAAGTATACAGCCGGTAGTAATTCCGGCGATCAAATAACCGATTCTTAACTTAAACATATATATTCCATTTTTATATTCAAATATCGTCGCAAATTCTGAGACATTCTCTGTTTTCTTTTCTTATTCTATAAATTTTATAAATCTTATAATCTTTATACATAGGTTATTTTTGTAAAAGTAGTCTAGCCTTAACATGATGTTTTTTGATGTAGTTTTGCACGATCACCATGAAAAACTGGCAAATGGAATTCGACTCGTAAGAGAAATGATTGTCAGGACGTACTGAAGTGGCACCCACGTCACCCATGCAAACACTTGCCCCAACGGCAACCATACCCACCCCGCAATCGTTGTAAAAAATCCCAAAACCGTCAACGGGGCAATAATCCAACCGATCAGGACATTGGACAGGGGACTAATAAAAGAGATTTGATGAAAGGTAAAAAGAATAAGCGGCACGGTAAAGAGTTGTGCAGCAAGGGTGACGCGAAGGTCATCTTCGATGAGCGACCAGAGAAATCGAAAAAGTTTCAAGGAGTGAAGGGAAAAAAAATTTTGCATTTTTTTGTCATCCCGAGTGATTAGCGAGGGATCTCTCAGTTTATCTGAGCTGGCATACGCCAGAGATTGCCACGTCTCCGCCGGCTGGCGGATCCTCGCAATGACAGATGAACCGACCTCAGCGCCTCTTTTCTCGACTGCGATAGACTTCTTTCCAAACAAAATAATCCCCAATGTCGCCAATGCCGAAAGTTGAAAACTAATATCTCCTAACCAGATTGGTTTTATCAGAAGCATGACAGCAACGGCAACGATCCAGGTAAGGAGTGACCACGCTTGCCGACCAAAGATAATCGCTATCAATGTGATACTTCCCATAATA